>Ga0137366_10001700_pt1 | contig 16421 bp, 14 predicted proteins | sample SagtaG_8_FD_104938 | JGI IMG/M metagenome (GOLD analysis project Ga0137366, IMG submission 104938) | Vadose zone soil microbial communities from Sagehorn Ranch, Mendocino, California, USA - Sage1_L_60_16 metaG | ecosystem: Environmental > Terrestrial > Soil > Vadose zone | place: USA...
CAGCGGCATCGGCGTCGGTGGCCGTGACGATCTCGGCGCCCTTCGGCATCGACGCGATCGCCTGTCCGATGAGTGCCAGTTGTCCGGCCCCGACCGCCCCGGCGGTGCTGAGGTAGCGGGTGCGGGTGCTGGGAAAGAGCTGATGATAGCTGAAAGCGTCGATCGTCCCTTCCACGATGATGAGCCGAACGTCGTCGGGCCTAGTGGCGCTCATCCAGTAGGTCTTGCGACCGCCCGAGGCGAAACTGGTGAAGTCACGGTTCTTGACCTCGAAGCCGACAACTCGCGCGCGTGCCGACGGATCACGATGGGGAAAGAGCACGTTTCCGCGGCGATCGACGCGGAAAGAACCCGCAAACCGTGCCGAGGCCAGCGTGTCTGGCGAGATGCCTCGCGCGATCAGATAGCGGCTTTCCTTCCCCAGGGCTGCCGAGTAAGTGCCCGAGACGGTGGTTGGATCGCGGGGTCTCGATGGCGCGTCGACGCGGTACCGGCCGTCCGGTGGCCGTGGCCTGTCCTGACGAAGCCACGCGCGAAGCGCCCTCCTCACCGCACCGAGGTCCGACGATCGCCGGCGCTGGAGGAAGTCGATGACAGAGCCGTTGTCGCGGTCGTCCCGAACGGAGAAGTAGGTCCAGTGCCCATCTCGATCCCGGCGGATGATGATCTTGTCGTCCGTCGCGGGGTGTCGCATGGCGATGGTCGCGGCGGTCGGCCGCTGGCCGGACGCAAGCTCGTAGCCGAGACTCGCCGCGACCTCGGTCAGGTTGGCGGCGCGTTTGAAGTGGTCGAGCTCGTCATCCACGACGGGGCTCCGTGGGGGGCAAGGACGGGACTGAAGTAGCTACCTCCGCCCCATTTGGTATGTCGGGGAACTGACTGACGAACGATGCGACCGCGGTCGCAATTGCCAGAAGCTTCGGAACCTGACGAATGCGAACGATTCCGGTCGTCACCATCCCGGTTTCGAGGTGGAGCTCACACGCGATCCGTGCCAAGGACCAACCGAGGCGATCGAGAACCCACGCGGTGACCCAAAGGCTGGTACCGCGGTCACGGAAACGCGAACTCGCGCACAATCGGCCTGCGAGATCGACCACGCGGACCGCTGACACGGAGACCATGCCTCCCTTGTCGGTGACTCGTCGATTGAGCCGCCCTGGGCTTGTTGCTGGACACCAACGGCCAGATTCCGGACCCTCCGATGCCCGCGGAGGTCGGCGAGCTTCCGCGATCTGCTCGAAGGGCATCTGCAAGCGCACGGCAGCCGGCACCTGCCGCGGGGCCGACCGGGTACCTCTGGGGCGGTGCCGCGGACGGCGACGAAAGGGCCCTGCCCTTCGATAGGCCCCTCGAGCACCTGGAATCGCATGCACTCGACTGCGGACAGCCTACGCGTGTGCCCCTCGTCTCCGAACGGTGCGATGACGGAGCGCCCCGTTGACGGTCACGCGTTGGAGCGCAGCGACTTCAGATAGGCACGCCCGGGCTCCGCCGAGGCCCGGCGATGTGAGTCCGGCTGCTTTGCGAACTCGCTGCGTCCCCGCGGCCGTACCGGTGCCAACGAACGTCAGGAGACGCCGAAGTACCCGAACGCGGCACACAGCTCTGGACCAACACCTTCGGCTCGCAGCTCTTGTGCGACGGTGTGCAGCGCGCGCTCAGGGAGCGAGTCCGGGCTGCGCAATATCTGGTGAAACCTGATCATGAAGCGCGCAGCTCCGTCGTCGGCCACAGGCCAGCGACTACCAATGACACCCACCCCGCCGACGCGTAGAAGGCTTCCGAGAAGACCGTGGTACGTCCCCGTGCGCCATCCCGAAGTGATCGCAGAAGAGCACGCCGACAGAACGATGAGAGGTGCGCGCGGAAGACGAACCTCGTTCAGTAGGTCGAACGCGGTGATTCGCCTTGCGTCGTCATCGAAGTCTGAGGTGAAGTGCAACGCCGAAGCGAGGGGGTTGCCGGGGTCAAACGTACCGTGGCCTTGGATGTGGACGATGTCGTACTCACCTCGTAGGGCCGTCAGAACCCGATCTTTCGTGGCCTCGCTGCCGGGAACGTACGTGAGGTCAGTGCCACATGCGGCTGCGATGCCTTCGTACTCGGCGGTACTGGCTTGGAGATCGTCGCCACCGTAACCGATGAAAAGGACAGAGCGCGAGGGAGCGCTCTCGACCGTTCGGCGATAGTCGATGAGGTCCGATCCAAGGCGGATCGATGGCAGATAGCCGACGGAAATTCCGAGGCTGGCGAGAATAGGCTCAGCCTGGGCATTGGTGAACGCTTCCAGCGGCAGCCCGGTCATCGACCCCGGCATGCTAACGAGCAGCCGGGAGACACCAGCCGCCCGCAGCGGTTCGAGCAACGGTGCGAGCAACGATTCGCCGCCTTGCTGACACAGCCTCGCGATCAGCTGCTCGCGAAAGGGTCCGGGGGCTACGTGTCGCCCCTCGACGAGCGCGGCGATCTGTCGGGGAGTCAGTTTCCACTGCTCGCGGGCAATCTTCCAACGTGGCCCGACGCTGTCTTCTTGGTCGTCCTCGGTGCCGCCGTCCGTCGTGCGCTGCTCCCGCTCCTCAGGTGATGCCGAAGTGCAAAGGAGGGCCGTCATGGTCCCCTGGTCTTCCAGCAGCGTGAGGATGCCGGTGGCGATCCCTTCATGGGCGTTCAGGACCGGGACCACGTCCGCACCGATAGCGAGCTCTTCCAGGACATCATCGATGTGCTCTTTCGAGGGCATCCGACCGAAGCCCGGCATCCCGGCATCTTTCAATGCGGCGGGAAAGAGGGACTCCATCGCCTTTTCCTTGTTCGTCGCCACGAAGGTCGCGCGCTCGGCCGCGTCCATCGTGTAAAGCCGCACGGCGCTACAGCGGGTGATCTCGGTCAGCGCGAGCGCCTCATCAGACCACCCGACGCTGGCATAAAGTGACGCCAGCCCTTCGAAGACGGGAGCGAACTGTTCTGATTGGAGCACGAGCTGCTGCTCGTCACCGAGCGCCTGGAACTGTTGCCAGGCGACCGACGCGGCCTGTTGGAAAAGTGGGAGAGCTTCCTTCCACATCCCGTGCTTGACGAGGAGCCGCGACAGTAGGTAGGCGGAACGCCAGCGGCCGGCGTAGGCCGCGTCGCTACCACCAGCTTCCATCGCCGTCTGTAAATCCTCGACCGCGCGATCTGGTTCTCCCTCGTGCGGTTCTTCTAGGGCGGCGAGCGTGGCCCCACGCGACTCATGCAAGGCAAACCCGAAGTGCCGTGCCAGTTGCTCGTTGCCGAGCGCCTGATCGAAGTAGGCGATAGCGCGGCGGCGCTGTTCGTCGTCGCGACTGCCGACGCGGACGAGGTCGCCGAGCACCCACCGGACCCGTGCTACCTGCACATCCGCGCCCTGCATCCCATCCGCTGCAAGCTCTTCGAAGATGTGCTCGGCTTCTTCTGCTCGGGCGATAGCCGTTTCGCGAAGCGCGGGCCAGCTGATCGCGGCGGCGACGAACTCTCCGGAGAACCGCGCAAACAAGCTAAACGCCCCCATCGCGAAGCTATGCTGAGCGAGCGCCTTGTTCGGGGGATCAGGCGCCACTTCGATCATCCGCTCGAACAACTCAAGAGCGAGGCGTGCACACGGGAACCAACCTGTCGCCCGAAAGTAGTCCTGCGCCAGGTTCGCTTCGATGTTCGCGATGAGGTAGCGGCCCATGGCGTCGTCGTAGACACAATTCGCTCGCAATCGCTCCGCGAACAGGATCAGTAGGTAGGTGCGCGTGTGTGCGTTGGGCATGCCCTTCCAGAGGTCTGCCTCCGATTTGACGAGCATCGCATCATCGACACCGCCGAGACCCCATGTATGCGTCTTCTTGCCTCTCGACGATTGCCCAAAAAACCACGCGGGGTTGGCACGCTCTCCGAAGCTGGGCGGAAAAGCAGGTTCGACCGTCGTCTCCAGGACCTTTAGCCGTTGCGAGTTGCAGGAGGCGCAGCTCGAAATCTCCCAAGGGCCGGTCAGGACGTCGAATGAGGCGTCGCAGTCGAGACAGAGTCCTCGATCGCGCAGCATGTGTCGGCTCGGGGCGCGCGGTGCCTTCTTGCCGCACCCGAGGCAGGCCGGCGCATTTGTGGCTTTCCTCTTGTGAGCCCGGTCCTCGCCTTCCCCATCCGCCTCGGGTTCGACCGCATAGCGGTCCTCGAAGCCGCACGCCTCACAACGGGAATAGAACTGCCCGTCCACCGAGACCAGCTCTAGCTCCCGCGCGCTTAAGGCGGGAAAGCGCGATAGCGCCGAAGGCATCGGCTTCACGCTGGCGCTCCCGACCGACGAGCCGACCGTGCCGGGTCCCTCCGTCGACGTCATATCGTCCTCATACTGCGCCGCCAACGTCGCCCGAAGTCGCTCTGTCTTCACGAGGAAGGCTTTAGATGTCTTTGATACTGCTCAGATAGTCCACTTGGTAGGCGCGGACCTTGGTCCTGATGGTCTGAGCCAGATCATTCAAGGCGGCCGGATTTATCGTGACTTTGTTCGCGCTTGCCCGGAAGGACGCTTGCTCGGCTTTAAACCTGAAAAACAGGACTTGGGTGATCGTGGTCTTTGCCTCGATGAGACAGGCCAAGAGGGAGACCTGGATTGCGCCCTGGACGCCAGTCTCGACCAACCCCACTTGAAACCGAGCGAGCTTGGCCTTCTGGGTTTCGCGACTGAAGATTGTGATCCAGGAGCTATTGGGGTTCATCGCGCGAAGGGCACTCACCGCCGTCGTGACGATGGTAATGGCCGCGGCGCCCGGTCCGAGGATCACTGGCAATAGCTCGATAATCTTCTCGCTCACATCGGCTGCCGTGCCTGTGGCGCTGTAGTCGTTCCAGCCCGCGTCCTGCAGGGTCCAGCCGACGTTCTGAAGCACCCCCGCGTATTCCTTGAACCATCCGACAGGATCAGCAACGGGATCGACACGCTTATTCGCCACCAGTTGCGCGAGCAGCGCCGAGTCGGAGATCGCCTCGCGGGTCTCTGCTTCCACACCCTCGCGAAACGCCATCAAGCCAGAGCCAACGACCTGCGCTTGCGTCTTGGCCTTGTCGAAGACTTCCGTTGCTTCCGTCGCGGCCGATTGATGAATGAGACCGCGCGCTGTTCCCGATAGGTCGAGCGATCCTATGTACGTCTTGGCGTCATGAAAATTTGTCGTCATCGCCGGCCTCCCTCTGGTCCCACTGAGTCCGCTCAATCTAGGCCGGTTAACAACGCCGGTTCCAGCAAAAAGTCGCTGCGGCCGCGAGAGTTCACATATCCTGTCGCGTGCGGAGACGCATGGCCAACAATCGAATGGTAGCTGTATCTATCGGCGTGAGCGACGCGCAGCCGCTCCCCTACTTGAGGGGTGCAATCAACGGGGCAGCCGGCTTCCATGCTTGGGCGACGGCGCTTGGCTACGAATCCAGGCTAATAACCGACGAGAAAGAGCCAGTCACGATTGCGCGGCTCACCAGCGAATTCGGAAACATTCTCGGAATCGCTACGCCGATCTATCGGTTCATCGTCTACTTTGCAGGTCACGGCATCATACGTGAGGCTGAAGACGGCCTGTGGCTGCTCTCCGATTGGCGTCAGGTACTTAGAGGCGTTCAATATGAGGTCCTCAAACGACGGCTAGCAATGTTCGGGATCCAGCAGGTCTCAATCTTCGCGGACGCGTGCCGGTCGTTACCGACGGACGTGCTTCAGAGCGACCTTGTTGGCGACCCGGTCCTCGGCTCCGGGCCGATTCCCAGGCCGCCACTGCCTGCCGTCGACAAGTTCATCGCAACACAGGACGGTGACACGACGTTTGCCGTACCGGGTCTGAATGAGGAGGACGACCGCTGCTTGTTCTCCGGAGTACTGCTCGAAGGGCTTTGGGGACTCAAGCCGAACGCATTTTCGGCCGTTCGAGCTGGCAACGTCATTACCAGTAACAGCCTCGGGATCTATCTCAAGTCCGAGGTCCCGCTGCGCGCCGCATCCTATGAGTCGCGCGTGATCCCCCACGTCGTTCCTTCTTTCCCGGAAGGAAACGACATCTATTTCGGTGATGGCGCGCGCCCGACACCGCCAGTGTTTCCACCTTGGCCCACGCCGGCCAAGCGGGCCGGTCAACCCCTGCGAGGCCCAGCCACCAAACGGCCGAGTGCTGCACCGCCCGAGACTCCGACAGCCGAGGCAGAATTCGAGCAACGGATGCAACAGCAGAACGTCAGGAGATCATTCGATACCGACGCGGGCTTCGCGGTCGATGGCGGCTCCGTCGTAGCGATATGGATGGATCGCCGATTTGCCGCCGCGCTGAGCCTCGAGACGAACGCTACGTCAGGCGAAATTCGGGTGGGCCGACAAAACGCTGGATCCCCGGGGATTGGGCTTCTCGATCTTCCGGCGCCGGCGCTCTTGGAGCTTTCCAACGGTACATTCGTAGCGACCACCGCGCTTCCGCAGTTCATCGCCGGCGTACTAGTGGATCCGACTGGCGCATCTGCGATCGTATATCGGGGGATTAGCGCAGACAGCGGCGACGTGGCGACTACCGCACGTGTGCTTGCGCAACTTGAGGGCGGCAGGCTGGCCGCTGACGATAAGATCCGACTGGCCACTGAACTGCGTCGGGGAAAACATGCCGACCCAGTGCTCGGCGTGATAAGCGCCTACCTCTACGATTCGGTGAGCGATATCGATAGCATTCGTCGAATGGCCTACTTCTACGTGCAGCGACACCAAGCGATTCCTTACGACATCGCGCTGCTCGCTCAATTGCCGGGAATCTGGCGTGATGGCCTGTTGTGGGCAACCGTCCCGGCGGTCCCGAAGCGCAAGCCGCGGACAGATGCGGAGCCGAAACGGGAGGAGTGGACGTACGCGGCAACGTCCGAAGTGTCCGGGGTGATCGGCGGCCTCTGGCCCTGGATGCGCCAGGGATGGACGTTTTTGGATCATCCCGACGACAGCGGATCGACGCTCGTAATGCCCGGCATCATCGAGCTGCTTCCTCGTCTTGCGCGTGCGCGATTTGCCACCCTCGATCGTCAGGGAGGTCAGCGTCTAGCCCAGCTGTTTGCGCTCACGCGCTCCTCTCTCGCTTCCTAGCGATGCGGTTCGCCCGCTGCGGGCCGAGACCTTCACGAGGGTCTTGTCGAGTGGATGCGGGCCAACAGAGGAGTCAGCGTCCTCGGAGACAGATGCCCGCAAAAGGACCTGCCATCGACTGCGGACTCGGTGCTCTCCGGGGACGACTGGCGATTCTATCGGGAGCGAACGCGCCGGTCACGCGCCCGGCGCCATCCACGAAGATCAGTAGCGGACGGCGGCTCTGCGCTCGGAGGCGCTGTACGCACGCAGCACGCCAGGCACGGCGGAGAGCAGCTGCACCACTCGGTTGGTGAGGCCCTCGAACTTCATGACAAAAAGCGCCCGGCTTCTTGCGTCGCTTGCGCCTGGATAGACCGGATCGATGCGAACGTTCGTGATCAACTGTTCCGCAGCCATCTTGTCCGCCGCCGTGCGCAACTCACGGAGCATTTGCTCCTGAGTCCGCGCATCCTCGACGAATCGTACGGTAACCGCGTCCATTGTTCCTCTGGCCTTGCCTTATTGAATTCTGATCACGCGTTCTTCACTCGGAGAATCGCAGATTTAACTGAAATATAATGTGAGCGACATTACAGTTGGCTTAAGGTCGCCGCCGCATCCACGACCCCGATTCCTACCTCGTCAAAAGTGTTGCCACAAGGGTCACCGCGTAGCGAATTCCTGATGTCCTTGGGAGAGAGGCCGGGGTTGTATGACAGCATACGAACGACGATTCCCGTCACGATCGGACATGCCATCGATGTGCCACTCATGTTGGCGCCCGGCGGGATGGTTACCGACGAAATCAGAGGTACGGCGTACATCGGAACGGTTGAACCGACATCCACGCCTGGTGCCGCAACGCATATGTTGCCGCCGCAGTTGCTGAAGGGCGCCCGTTTTCCGGCATCGTCGACCGCCCCTACAGCGATAACGCCTCCTATTGATGCCGGAAACGCATCTACCTCGCCAAATTCCGCCTCATTACCCATCGCAGCTACCACAACCACACCTCGCGCTATCGCGTGCTCTATCTCGTCCGTCTCCTCGGGATCGTCCGCGGAGCCCGAGAGGCTGAGGTTAATGACTCGAGCGTTGCCGGTCGCTGCGCGGAGAGCTCGGTAGTAAGCCAATGGATCGTACGGGTCGGCGAGCCCGCGATGTACCGTCACGTCCGCAATCGGCGCGGCGACGCCCTCAGACGACCAGCCGCCCTGTACGAGACTCGCGATCAGGCCGGTTACATGGGTTCCATGCCCAGTGGGGTCAGGCAAGGCCGGAGGACTTTCCGTGATGTGCTCTGCGTAAGCAACGTGCGTGAGCGCTGGATGCGATACATCGACACCGGAGTCGAGAATCGCAACCGGAATTCGATGCGTGCCGTTCCACTGCAGCAGACTTTGTGCTTGGGCCAGTTTTACCTGTGCACGCCACGCGAGATTCAGAGTGGAACCGCGCGACCCGGCGGCATGCTGGTTCCTTCGCGACGCAAGGTACCTTGGCGGAGCTACGTACGAGCGCTCCACAAGTGGATCTTGCTGGAGTGCTTCCAGCACCGTCCGTGCCTCGTCTTCGCTCCGTGCACGCAACGCCCATGCTTCGGATGCCGCCTGACTCGTTGCGCGCGCTGGGCGCGGGTAAACGCGTTCGGCCTTTCGTTCGTTAATCAGGGCCGCTCCAACTCCCAGCGCCGCCGAACTTCGTCCCGCTTTCGCAGCCTTCAAGCGGTACACGACCGTCAGCCCGAGGCGATTGGCAGACGATAGAGCCTCCGCCCTCGCCGACTCTCCCCTCGTTCTCTCGCGCTCCATGCCGGCGAGAATGCCATATTTTCAAGCGCGGACTGCCTAACATTTTGAGGTCGCCGAGATCGCTCGGCAACGACGCGATTGATGATTGGTGCTCAACGTGCAGGTTCGCGCTCGCCAATCGTCTCGAGACCAGCGCCAAAGCGACAGCGCAAGGAGCAAGGGCGTCGAAGTTCCACAACCACTACGCCGTGACTCACGGTCGGCCTGCACCAGCGGGCCCGGTACGACAGGCTTCCGGAGCGCCAGGAGAAGGTGCCTTGGTTCAACAGGTTGTCCAGCCGCGAGCAGCCCGCTGTCATGTCGGTGCCTGCGGCACAACTGCGATGATACCGCTCGCTAGTCCGCCGAAGAACCGAACGAGCAAGGCTATCACGACGGCACATCGCATAAACCAACAGGCAAGTCTCCGGATTTCGGCGTTCTGCCCGCGCTCGAAACGAGATGGTTTCGAAACTCGCTGACTTAGGCCGCCAAGTCCCGACAACGCTGGTTCCGAACACTTTTGCGAACGCCCCCCGCATGTAAACACAAGCGTTCTTGGCGCCCGCCGTGACTTTGAAATGCTGCCGTCGATCTTCTTGGAATTTTGGAAGGTAGCGTCGTTCGGTGCGGGACGATCGGAGGGCACATGGCAGGCAGCGTAGCGTCAGGTCGACTTTCGTTCGCGATCTTTGGTCTTGCCGCTGCCGTTCCCGCCGAGAATGACGTGGTGAGCTGATCCGGATCGATACGTCGACTCAGGCTGCCCATCTGAATTGACTCCCGCACCTGCCTGTCAGCGCCAAGGATGCCGGTTCCGTAAACCGACTCGGCGTGCTCCTTCGCGGCCCACGTAAACACAATACCGTCTTGACGGGCCGCGCCTGAATCTGGAACGCTGCCTTCGGCGTTCAAGGCAGATCGCAGTAAGCGGCGTTGGTTACGGCACGGACGGAGGGCACATGACGGGTAGTGCGATCGTACGTCGAGTCTTGTGGGCGGCTTTCACCCCTGCGCGCCGGAACCGGAGCCAACGGGCAACCCCGTTTCCCGATGCGCGTGAAGTATCGCCTGCCAGTTGGAAGGGGTCGGTCTGATGCGCTGGCTACCGCGCCTACTTGCGTTTGTCGTCCTTCTGACCTCCGGCCGGGCGCTCGGCTGGGGAAGCCAGGGCCACATGATGGTCGCGGCGAGCGCCTGGGAGCAGATCGAGGACACGGCGGTCAAGAAGAAGATCGTCAAGCTCCTGAAGGTGAACCCCCAATATGCAAGCTGGGTCAAAGGTGTCGCGCCCGCGGATCGGGATGAAGTCGCCTTCGTCATCGCCTCGACTTGGCCCGATTGGATTAAGAGGAACGCTCCCTACGAGAACGACGGGGACGACAACGGAGAGACGGCTCCGAATGTCCCTGCCTCGTCGCAGAACATCGGCTACACCGACCACCTTCGCCACAAGTACTGGCACTACATTGATTTGCCGTTCTCGACTGACGGAACAGCGAAGCACGACCCACAGTCGGTGAACGCGAAGACGCAGCTCGCGCTCCTCAAGGCGGCGCTCAAATCGGCCAGCACATCCGCCAAGATCAAATCGTATGATCTCGTCTGGCTCGAGCACCTCGTCGGTGACGTGCACCAGCCCCTTCACTGCACGTCGCGCTTCAACAAGGACCAGAAGGACGGCGACAGAGGTGGCAACTCCGTCAGCCTCTGCAACACGCCCAACTGCAAGGCGGAACTGCACGCGCTGTGGGACGGCTTCCCTGGCACCTCCAACCAAGCGAGCGTCGCGATCAAAAAGGCGTTGAAGCTGCCCGACGCCGATCCGGACCTCGCGCAAGTCTTGGACGAGAGTGTGTGGGTCGAGGAGTCATTCAAGGAGGCACAGAAGTCCGTTTACGCTGCACCAATCGGTCCCCGCGCCGGGCCATACGAGACGACGCCCGAATACAGGAAGCACGGTCGCGAGGTGTCGGCTGAGCGCGTAGCGCTCGCCGGCGCTCGACTGGCGAACTTGCTGACCGAAGCGCTGAAGTAGTTTCGCTTCTCGATACTAGCTGCCCTCAGAGGTCCAAAGGACCAACGTCGGCGACGGAGGAGGAAGGGCAATGACCACATCATCTCAGCAAGACATCGAGCCCCCAGACTGGGGCCCCCTAGACGTCCGGACCGGTCAATTCGACTGGAAGCTGAGGCGCAAAGTAGCTGACTTGATACTTCAGACGGACGAGTTCGTCGTCTACCTCGACGAGAACTTGACGACCCAGTGGTGGATGACCATCGAACTGCCGTCCGCCGCCGGCCCGGTGTTGAACCGCGTAGCGGAGCTTGAATCCATTCCGATCGATTCGCTTCCTCTTTCCATTCGAGAATCGTTTCGATCGCTCATAGCCGAAGGAGTAGCCCGGGTTCTGGACGAGAACGACAGCTCCTCCGCTCAGGCGATGCATGATACGGCGGAACGCTTCATCCGAGCTCGCCTGAGCGAGCAGGCACGCTCTTGGTATCTGCAGTCGGCCTTGCTCGCGCTCGTAATCATCGCCGGGATGATGGGTACGATCGAAATCCTCTATCGGGCCGGCCTCGGCCAGTTTCAGGATGGCGTTCGTCGCTTCCTACTTTGCCTGGGCGCGGGCGGCATCGGTGCCGCGTTTTCGCTCATCGTAAGAATCGGCTCATTCCCCCTCGATCCCGCAGCAGGGCGAGACCTGCACGTCCGCGAATCGGTCGCGAGAGTGATCGTCGGAATCGTAGGAGCCTTCGTCGCGTACCTCGCGGTCGCAACGAAACAAGTCGCCCCCGCGCTCACGAACGGCGAGCTCGCCGGGTTGCTTTTCGTTGCATTCGTCGCAGGGAGCAGCGAGCGATTCGTACCAAACTTGATAGCGCGCGCCGACCGCCAATCACAGCAGGATCCCGAAAAGGCAGACGCGGCCTCCAAGACGAAGCTCACAGTCGTTGCGGGCGATAAGAAAGGCGCTACGTCACCTCATTGATCCATATCGAGCGACGCCGCGCCGCAGGGCACGCGAGCATTGCGCGACCAGGCGGGCCCGGATGAAACAGTCGGCACCGAATCCGTCTAGTGCGTGGCCGACTGGTATCGTGAAAGTCGGCACTCCATACGCGAGGAGCGAGAATGGTCATCCAATCGCTGAAGCAGAATAAGCCCTACGAGATCAAGTTCGAGGCGAACGACGGCGACCCGGCCGATCTGTACGTGATCCTGACCGGGTGGGTTGCTCAGAAGGACGGCGGGCCCTTGCCGGACGATACAGAGAACGAGCTTGGCCCGGGGGAGTCATGTCGGATCCCCGGCAAGGCCCCCGCCATCACCGATGCCCGCCGGTTGCGGATCGAGGTTTCGGTCCCTCACCCGGGCGGCGGCGGCACGTTGACGGTCACCCAGGGCTCGTCGACGACGTATGCCGTCAGCAACGATGCCACCTTCCTAAGCCCGTTGGTGCCATGACCGTCCACACACGACGGGTCGCATGTGTGGTCCTGATCGCGCTGTGGGTCGAGGCCGTCCCGGTCGCCAATGCGGCACCCACCTGGACACCGCAGCACCCGGCTGGCAAGGCGATCGACCCGCAAACGACGAAGGAAAGTCAGTTCTGGGCCATCCTGCTCGAGCGCCTTTGCACGAACGCATCCGGACAGCCGCGGGCGGATCGGCCGGGGACATGCGCAGACGACCCCAACGCCGCCGGCAAGCTTCCGGCGGATCCGGCGACGGCCTTGTCCTTGATCTCGACGTTTCTAGACGACCAGATTTTGGGTGCCGTCCAGGTCAGAGAGCAAAAGGCAACGATCGTTTCCCTCGAGAATCAAACGCTCGAAAGCCTACTCTCGCAGATTCAGCCCGCCAACGATGCGACGCCGGGCACGCAGGGGACGCCCGCACAGACGGATGCCGTCGCGTCGGTACAGCCGGTTTCGCAGGCCGCGGTCAATGCGGCGCTCGCGGGAACCCGCGGCGGTGAGCGCGTGCTGGCGAGCATCGCGCTCAACCCGGCGGGGATCTTCACGACCTCGACCAACGATCCCGCTGCGCAAGAAGCTGGAAGCAAAGCGATCCGCCTTGCGGACGTCTCGCTCATCGTACCCGTCAACCCATCGGGCACGACGACGGGAGGCAGCGGTCTCGGATCGTTCGACTACGTCGGCGTCCGCTTGCGCGTGAACGCCACCTCGTTGCTGCAGGACGCGCTCTATCCGCTGGCGCAGCAGACGGTGAAGAAGACGTTTCACGACGCCCTCCTCGCCGAGAAGAGCGCCAGCGACAAGATCGAAGCGTTGTTGGCGTCGTTCGATCCCTCGGCCTGCGCCGCCTCGTACCTGGGCGGCAAGGCCCCCGCGATCCAATGCGCCGGCAACATCTCTTCCGCCGACGCCTTCGCGATCCAGATCGCGGCCGCGACCGCTTGTGCCGAGGCCATCACGACGGGCGTCCCCGACAAGATCGAGAACGCATGCGGCCAGCCGCTCGACGTATTCAATGCGTCACGCAAGGCCGAAGCGGCAGTGCACGGTGCGCTCGCGACCCTCCGCGATCAGCACGACGCGAGCTACATCGGGCTCGACGCCCGATATGAATTCGGCGATCCGACGTTCACCGGCGTTCCGACCTCCCGGGGCAGCCACCTCCTCGCGGCGCTGGCCCTCGGCCACCGCTTCCTCGGCGACGACCGCCAGGGAACGCGGCACGGGTTCTTCGGCCTCAAGGGGCGGATCGGCTACCAGCTCACCTCGCTCAATGACAACATGGACCGAACCAACTCATTGGACTTCGCGGTCGGGATCGAGGCCGGCGTGATCAACAAGCTGCAGGTGTTGAAGCTGTCCGTGGGCGCGGAGGGGCGCCACACGTGGGCCATCGTCCCGACGGCAGCCGACACCAACTTCGTGGACGTGAAGGTCGGCGTCGACATCCCGCAGTCTGATGGCACGCGCCTAGGCGCGCTCCTGTCCCTCCCCGCGGACGGCGGGCACGGGGCCACGCTCAGCCTGGTTGGCAACTGGAGCGCCCTCACGGGTGCGCTGAGCCCGAAATGACCTCGCTGTGTTCGTCGCTCAGATGCCCGGAGCTGATTCTCGCGGGGCCGCTGGCAATCGCCTTGTGCCACGAGTTCATCGGCCGATATCCGGACAACCTCAGGACGAAGGGCCCAGACCGAACCTTCGCCGGAATCGGCGGGGCGAACGCGAATGAGGCGCCACATGATCACGGAATCGATTTGCGCATTGGTGCTTGCCGTCACGATGACTCTGCCCGCGCTCGCGTTCGCGCAGGGGCGCCGCAGGATGACAGTAGCGGTGGCCTCGCGAAGCTCCGAGAGGCCTGCCGCGCCGATGCCGGCGCCTGTGCAAGGAGATCAAGCCCGTTCAATCTATCTTGGGCCCGAGAGACTATCTGATCAGGCGACCGCCAAAATCGTGTATCGGACCGTGAACCGCAGGCGCTGACGCTCGCGATCTCGATCGATCAGGACTCCAAGTGCGGCGCGTTTACCGTTTCGCCCCCCCGGCCAACAACTGGGTCCACGTTTGATTTCCCCGCACCGCACGAAGGCGCCGGTCATTTCTTCATCAGTCAGCGCCGACAGCGCCCTCGGCTGGCGTTGCCACTCATTGGCCTGCGAGGGATTAGCCAGTCGGTCGCGCGACGCATAGGGTTGACGCGCAGCGAGGTCGGAGGTACCAATATTGCGATTGCAGAACATATTCGACGGTAGGTCGGTCGTGGGATTGAATCGTTTGCATCGAGGTTAGTCGCGCCCTCTAACGGGTGTGGCTCTGACCTGTCCCGGTGGCGATCCGCGCGGCGTGTGAGTGGATCGAGACTGACGGCAGGTTCAACCGTGAACGGAAAGGGTCCGCAAGGTCGGGCCGGCGCCAGCATGCAGACAGTTCGCAGCTGTCGTACCGGCTGCGTGATCGCCGCCACGCCGTCGAGGGTTCGACATTTGCAGTGGCGTACCCGGCAATGTCGCAACAGATCCAGGATCGGAATCCGGGCTGGCCACAGACGCTGCACGGACCCGCGCACGTAGAGGACCCGACGCCGAATGACGATTCTTGGGAGCCCAAGTTCGTTTCCATCGGAGCGCGCGTAGGCCGAAGCGGGCAGGTTTTTGAGGCCGACGGGCGCAACGGTCTTGGCGGGCGCGTCGTCAAGCTGTTCACGTGGGCCGCGGAGCTGCCAGCGCAGGTGGTCCAGGATTTCACACGCGAGGCGATGAGGGTGGCGGATTTGCACCACCCGCATGTCGCGCAGGTGCTCGACGCCGGAACGTTGGGTGACGGGACCCCATTCGTGGTGATGGAGCGGCTTGCCGGAATGACTTTGGATGAGGCGATGAGTCGCAGGTCACTGCCGATTTCCGAGGTCTTGCCGATCCTCCGTGGCGTGGGCGCGGCGCTGTCCGCGGCGCATGCGGCTGGCGTTGCACATGGGCGGTTGCGTGCAGACAACGTGTTCATCACGGACGCTGTGACACACGGCCCGCCCTGCGCGAAATTGTTGGACTTCGGCGTGGGGCGGCTCGCGGCGGGAACGCATGCGATAAACCGGGGCGCGGACGCGCTCGGGCACCGTGCCGCTGAGCGCGCGGATCAGCTCGCGCTGGCGACGCTCGCGTGGCGGTTCCTGGGTTTAATGTCGGGGCCGTTTCAGCGCGTGCTCCTACCCGCGATGAGCCCGGATCCGAGTCAACGGTTCCGTTCGGTGGCAGCACTCGTCGACGCATTGGACCAAGCCTCGGTGAGCGCGGCCGCGGGATTCGCTGCGAAGGTGGGCCCGATGAGGACGCTCGGTGGCGGCTCTCCGCCGCCCTCGCCTAGCCTTCTCGCTCCGGCGGTTGGCACTCTGCGGAGTGTTCTGCCTGCGTCACTTCCTGCGCCGGCCGCACCGATAGCGGTAATTGCGAGCGCGCCCTCGTCGCTGACGCAACAGTTCTTCGCCGAAGGTGAGCAGCTCGAGATGGCTCACGTGGCAGGCCAGACGAGCCAGGATGCGGAGTCAATTGCCGAACCAGACGAAGCGCGCGAGTTTGAGGGTGCCGCCGCGCGCGTGCCCCGGAGCCGCGCACAGATGACCGCAGTGGCTTTGCTCGCGCTCGGATCGGTGGCCATTTTAGGGTGGACTGTCGTGTCCCTCGCCATCAAACCAGATGGCGGTCGGGATGGAACGGGTGCCGTACCGGTTTTCGGTCTCGCTCGTCCACTGGCGGTGTCACCAGCCGGAGCGCTGCGCGGGGCTCGGATTAGCGAACGAGCTCCCGGGCGAAAGACGATCCAGGTCCGCCGGCCGCCGCCCGTGCAGCCCCCGGCCTTCGCTGCGCGGGCAAGACCGTCGGTCACGCCCTCGGAAGCATCTGCGCCACCGAGCGCGGCTGTCCCCACGATACCGGCCCCGCGTCCGTGGGCGGAATCGCCTAGCGTCGCGACCGGCGCTACGCCTATCCCGGCTACCGCCCCGCCTGGCGAACCGCTTCCTCGCGCAGCGCCTATCGAACGGAACGACGATGAGA
>Ga0137366_10001711_pt1 | contig 16369 bp, 8 predicted proteins | sample SagtaG_8_FD_104938 | JGI IMG/M metagenome (GOLD analysis project Ga0137366, IMG submission 104938) | Vadose zone soil microbial communities from Sagehorn Ranch, Mendocino, California, USA - Sage1_L_60_16 metaG | ecosystem: Environmental > Terrestrial > Soil > Vadose zone | place: USA: California...
CGGGCGCCGGGTAGTGGACGTGGCCGAGGACACCGCGGCGGTCCTCGACGACCTGGGCGCCGGCACCTTCGTCACCCTGGGCTGGTTAGGGGGCGGCCCGCACGCGCTGGCCTGCGCCGCGGCCCTGCCCGGGCGATGCCTGTCCGCCGGGTCGATCGCCGGGGTGGCGCCGTACACGGCGGACGGCCTGGACTGGCTGGGCGGCATGGGGCCGGAGAACGTCGCGGAATTCGGCGCGGCGCTGCGCGACGAGGCCGCGCTGACCGAGTTCCTCGGCCGCGAGGCGGCCATGATGAGCGCCATCACCGGTGAGAGCGTGGCCTCCTCGTTGGGCGGCCTGGTGATCGAGGCCGACAGGGCCGTGCTCACCGGGGAATTCGCCGACCACGTCGCGGCCTGCCTGCGCACCGCGCTGAGCTCGGGCATCGCGGGCTGGCGCGACGACGACCTCGCGTTCGTCAAGGACTGGGGCTTCTCCCTGGGCTGGGAGTCGCCGGCGCCGGTGCCCGCTGATCCGGCACCGGTCGCCGTCTGGCAGGGCGACCAGGACCGGATGGTCCCGTTCGCGCACGGGCAGTGGCTGGCCGGCGCCATCCAGGGCGCCCGCGTTCACCTGATGCCCGGCGACGGCCACCTGTCCTTGACGGTGCGTGCCTTCGACCGCATCCTCGACGACCTGCTCGACCTAGCCGGTCTCGGGGCGTAACCGGGCCTCGGCGGGTGCGCCGCCTGTCACTCCGTCAGCGCGTTTCCCTGACCGCAGCCGGAACAGGCCGTAAGCGACCGGCCCGACGAGCAGCGGCAGCCAGTACGAGGCGATCCGGTACGTGAGCGTGGCCAGCACGGCCTGGCTGGAGTTCACCTCGGCCAGCACCAGCAGCCCGGTCAGGCTCGCCTCCACCAGCCCGAGGCCGCCGGGGGTGAGCGGGATCATCCCGATGATGCCGGCCACCGCGTACGCCACCAGGATCAGCGAGGGGCGCGGGTGGCTGCCGGTCGCCCGCAGCGCAAACAGCAGGCACAGGTAGTCGAACGCCAGGCGGCCCGCGGAGAGCAGGAGCGCCTGCCACCACTGCCGGCCAAGCGTCGCCCGGATCTCGTCACGCTTCTCCAGCAGGGTGTCGTCCAGCCCGTGCAGCGGAGGACGTTTCCGCAAGACCAGGTTCCTCAGCCACTGCGCGGCCCGGCCCGTCCAGCGCAGCGGGGGGTCGTAGACCAGGACGACCGCCCCGAACGCGGCGAAGGCCACGAACCCCGCCGCCCCGAGGAACGCCGCATGTTCCAGCCCGCGGGCGACGGGCGCGCCGATCAGGATGACGGGCAGGGCGAAGAACGGCAGCGCGAGCAAGCCGCCCACGCCGAGCAGGGAGAACGCCGCCAGGCCGCCGACGGTCTCGCTGGTCTCCATTCCACTGGCCGCCAGCATCCGGAACTGGACCGCGGCCCCCACTGCCGCCCCTCCCGGCATGACGAGGGTGATCGCATTGCCGGCCAGCTGGGAGGTGATGACCGGGAACCACGCCCTGGTCCGCAGGGCGAGGCGTTGCAGCGCGAACGTGCAGGTGAAGTGCGCGATCTCGGCGCCGATCGCCGCGATCAGCCACCAGGGATTCAGGGTCGACAGGCGCGGCCAGGACGCGAGCACCTCGGTGATCGCCGGGAACACGAGGTAAATGGCGAGGCCGGCCACGACGACCACCGCGGCCCGCTTGGCTACCGTCTTCCAGGCCAGCGGATGCGACTTCTCGCGGTCGATCCTCGCGGTCAGGGACGGCTTGCCCGGGACCACTGATTGATCACTCATAGCGGTAGACCCCGGTTACACGCCGGTCCGGGCGGCCAGCCGCCCCGAGTCGACGGCGGCGGCGAACGCGGCGTAGTCCCGTTCGTTCTGGTCCGCGTACGCCGCGGAGAAGTCCGCCATGGCACGGTCGAAACTTTCCCCCTTGCCGAGGTAGGAGGCGACGGCGATCCGGTCCCCCCACCGGGCGTGCGCGCGGGCCAGGGTCGCGGCGCAGATGCGCGCGTACAGCGTGGCGCCCGGCACGAGGAAGGTCTCGACGTCCGCGCTGCCCTTCCAGTCATGGAACTGGCGCACGTAGTAGTCACGGGTTACGCCGTCCATCCCGCGGATGCGCTGCCAGCCCAGGAAGATGTCCGTCGCCGCCTGCATCAGCCGCTGTCCCGCGACCACGCGCTCGCCGTGGTGCGAGTACGTGCTCGGGCCGAGGAAACGTTCGAGCACCGAGGGCTGCGCCTCCTTGACCTGCAGGAACAGTGGGTCGTTGTGGTCGCGGCCGATCAGCAGCATGATGTAGCAGCGGGTCCCGACGCTGCCCACGCCCACCATCTTGTAGGCCGAGTGGACGTAGCGGTACTCCTCCAGGGGGTGGTGCTGCCGTCCGAGCGTGCGCCGGTACGAGCTGAGCAGCTTCTTGATGAGCGGGGTTGGGTCTTCCCATTCCGACCCCGGCCGGACCAGGTCCTCGATCGGGATGATGACCGGCGGGTCGGCGACGATGCGCAGTTCGCCCTCGACCTGCCCGGCCCGCTTAGCGAACACCCGGGTGCTGTCGCGGGTTCTCGCCTTGGCTGCCATCTCCTCGATCGCCCGGGCTTCGCTCTTGCCCACGCGCTTGACGCGGACCTCCTTGCGGACCAGCTTGAGCAGCATCCCGGCCTCGAAATGCTCGTACCACGCGTCCAGGCTCCGCATCCCGGCGGCCCGCCGCATCCGGCTCCGGTACTCCCGGACCCCGGCCATGACCACGGCGCGGCGGTCCTCGGGGGAGAAGCCGCGGTCACGGCCCATGATCTCGAAGCTGGCCGCGAGCCGCTTCACGTCCCACTCCCACGGGCCCGGGAGGGTCTCGTCGAAATCGTTGATGTCGAACAGCAACTGCCGCTCCGGCGTGCCGAACAGGCCGAAATTCGACAGGTGGGCATCACCGCACAACTGCACGGTGATCCCGCTTACCGGGGTGGCCGCCAGGTCGGCCGCCATGATCAGCGCGGCGCCACGGTAGAAGGTGAACGGAGAGGCCAGCATCCGGCCGTGGCGGATCGGGACCAGGTCGGGTACCCGGCTCGCCGCCTGCTGTTCCAGCAGCGTGACCGGATCGGGGCGGTCCGGAGCGGGCGACCATCGTCCGTGACTCGACCGTGGTGCCTCCTGGCGCGCGCCCAGGCCCCGGGCGACGCGCTCGTCCACGGTCAGGTGCCTGCGCCGCCAGGAGGACGCGAATGGTCCTACCGCAGCGGGCGGCGGACTCGTGCTCGGGCGCGAACGTTCCGCCATGGCGCCTCCTCTTTCACAGGTACTCTCTCCTCCGCATCCAGACGAGGGTGATCCAGCCCCAGATGGGCGGCAGGTAGGAGGTGAACAGGCGCTGGATGAATACCGCCGCGGTAGCGTCGGCCTCCGCGACCCCGGCCGCGGTGAGGCCGAGGATCATGCCCGCTTCCACGACCCCCATGCCGCCGGGCGACGGCGAGATTCCTCCGATGATCCCGGCTAGGGTGATAACCACGATCAGGATCGGCAGCCGCAGATGATCGCCGAACGCGCGCAGCGACACCGACAGCGCCATGGCCACCAGCAGTTCCCCGCCGAACGAGCCGCCCACGAGCAGCACCAGCTTGTGCGGAGAACCGGCCACCTGCCTGAGGTTGCCCCAGATGTCGCGCACCTTGGGACGTAGCTTGTCGGCGGCCAGCCTGCGCAGCCGGGGCACGGCCAGGAGCAGGCCCGCCGCCAGGGCGACCAGCACCACGACGGCCAGGATGATCCAGACCAGCTTCGAATCCCCGCCGCTCTGCGGGGTGGCCTCCAGGTCGAGGGATCCCCATGCGAACGGTAGCGACACCAGGAAAAGAACGGTGATGGCGATCCAGCTGGAGGTGGCCATGATGGCGCCGGAACTCAGTGCCACCGTGGCGTCGTAGCCCTGTTTCTGGAAGAAACGCACGCGGGTGGCGAAGACGGCGGCCGTGCCGCCGGCCAGCGCGCTGAACGAGTTGGCGAACTCGACCGCCACCGCCCGGCCGAGCGGAAGCGGCCCGGCCACGCTGCCCACGCCCTCGACGCCGGACGCCACGTAGGCCAGCTGGGCGAGGACGAGCGCGATGATGACCCAGAGCCAGTCGGCGCCGATCACCGTGTCAAAGGACGCGGAGACGTCGATGAGCACCCCGATCAGGGCCCAGCCGCCGACGAGCGTGCCGATGATCATGATGAGCGTCGGCCAGCTCACCCGGCGAGGCTCGGCCAGCTGCGGCAGCTCGATCGAGGCGGCCTGGGCGGCGCGCTGACGGACATCCGGCAGCAGACCGCGCCTGCCCCGCAGGCTCCGGGCGAGCAGCGGGTCGAGGGCTGGCTTCTGCAGTTGCCTGAGCGCCCCTTCCAGCACCCCCGGCTCCAGGCACCGCGCGGCGGACTCGGCGGCTCGTTCGGCGCCGATCACCACTGCGGTGGCCGCGATGGCACTGGCCAGGTCGCGATCGAGCTGATCCGGCGAGGCCTGTACCGAGGCGTTGCGGAAGTCCGCCAGGACAACGGTCCCCGCCACCGGGTCGACCAGCATCGCGTCACCGCTGATCGCGCCGTGAGCGATGCGTGCCCGCCGCAGGGTCAGCAACTGGCGGTATAGGTCGTCGAGCATGGCGTCGCTGATCTCGGCGGCGTCCGTGTCCGACAGCGCTGTCCCGGGCGGCATCCGGTAGACCAGCAGCGCGTCGCGGGACGGTCCCGCCGTCCCCGCCTCGACGATCTCGGGCACGGCGACATCCGCCAGGCCCGCTCGCATGGTGACGTAGGCCTCGTGCTCGACCTGCTGAAGCCGGGTAATCGTCAGGCTCGGCCCGGAGTCCCGGTACAGCAGGAACCGGCCCGCCTTGGTGAGCAGCCTGGCATCGGCCGCGTCCCGGCCGTAGACCGCGATACCGAGGCGGCCGGGCGTATCCGCCCGGCATAGCTCGGTCGCCTCGAACCTCGCCACCCCCCAGACCTGCCGGGTCGCCGGGTGCACATCCGTCGAGCCGATGCCGAACCCCTCGAGCAGCAGCCTGACGTCCTCGGCCGAGGGCAGGCCAAGCGGTGAGCCGAACACGAGCCGGACTACCGCCGTCGCCCCCCAGCCGATGACCAGGCTCCCCAGGACGTTGAGCGGCAGCCCGTGGCCTCCGACGGCTGACGCCAATGCCACCAGGGCGATGAAGATCTCGATGAGGCGCTGCACGCCGCGCGCCAGGTACGGCAGTCCCGCCGTGGCGACCGCCATGAACAGGGCGATCTGCAGGACGGGAAAGCTCATGTAGTAGCCGTCGATCACGATCCCGCCCGGCCGTCCGCCGCGGCTTCCGAGCAAGGCGATCAGGATCCCGCACACCGCCGCCGTCCCGGCCGCGCTCAGCCCGATGTCGCACGCGATCTCCCAGCGGCGCGCGAGCAGGGCCAGTCCCACCAGGACGACCGCAATACCGATTGAGCCCGCCTCGTACACCACCGTCACCAGCCAGGTGATACTCCATGGCGGCGGGTGGATCACCTGGGTGATGGCCCGGTCGATCCGGGAGTCGTACCGGATGACCAGCAGGCAGCACACCAGGGCGAGGACGGCGGCGGCCAGGCGCACGCCGTCGCTTCCGCGACGACGTCGCTGGCCGCTGCCGACCGGGGCGAACATGACCGAGCGCCAGCCACGCAGGAGATGCTGCTCAGGAACCGGACTGGCGCTCTGGATCACATCTTCGGTCATACTCGGCCAGTTGGTGCTCAGGCCAGGATCTTGGCCTTCTCGCGCTCGAACTCATCGGCCGTGATGACTCCCCGGTCACGCAGGTCGGCCAGCTTGGTGAGCTGGTCGGCCGGGGTCGGCGAACCGGCGGCCTCCTGGATGTAGTGACGGGCCTCCTGGTCCTGCTCCTGCACCTGCCGTACGGCCCGCTCGTGCATCTTGTCGCCCCGGGCTATCAGGTAGACCAGGACACCGATCAGCGGGATGAACAGCACGAACAAGAACCACAGCGCCCTCGCCCAGCCGGACAGGTCGTGGCTGCGGAAGATGTCAATGAAGACATAGATCAGGACCCAGATCCAGAGCACCCAGAGGAAGATCTCGAGGATCGTCCAGAAGGCCCCGAGCAGCGGATAGGAGTAGGAACTAGCGAGCGGCATGGCGACCCCATCAGTGGGAATGGCGCTTTCAGGCGCTACGTCAATGGACCGTTCATCAATGCCATCGTCATCCTCTACAGGGCCCCGCCGCCTCACCCGTCATGGGTGATTGGCCGGCCCTAGCCCGACACCGTGACGCTCACCCCCGCCTCGCGCAGCCAGTCGCCGGCGGTGGCCGTCGCGTGCACCACAACGGCGGCGTTGGGCGCGTAGCCCGGCGGCGTCACCATGAAGGTGACGGCCGGGGCCTGGCCGGGCGCCACCGACCCGAACACCGTCGGGCCGGCCGGCGCCGCCCGCCAGCCCTGCGGAAGCTGCAGGGCCAGGCGCACGCCGTGCAGCGTCGCGCTGCCCGCGGCGCTCAGCGTCACCCGCACCGCGACCGCATGGCCCGGCGCCGCGGTGGCCGGGGCACTCACGGTCACCTGGCGGGCCCCCGGGGTGGCGGCCATGGAGAACGAGCCCTGCAACGGCAGGTCCGTCAGCGCCGAGGAGTCGCCCACGTACACCTGGTAGCGCCCGGCGGTCTGCGTCCAGCCGCTGGCCGGGTCGCTCCACCAGGACATCGCCTGCGGGGTCACCTCGAACGAGACCCGCGCCGAGGCCCCGGGCGCCAGGCTGACCCGCTGGAAGCCGGCCAGCTGGCGCGGCGGCTCCCCGGTGCCGGACGGGTCACCGAGGTAGAGCTGGGCCACCTCGGACCCCGGCCGGTGGCCTACGTTAGTCACCACCGCCGACACCCGCACGTCCTGCGTCCCGTCCGTCACCGGGCGGCTCACCGACAGGTGGCTGAACGCGAACCGCGTGTAGGAAAGGCCGAACCCGAACGGGAACAGCGGCATGGTGTCCTTGGCGTCGTACCAGCGGTACCCCACGTCCACGCCCTCCGAGTACTGCACGGTCGAGCCGTTCCCGGGGAACTGGGCCGTGGTCGAGGCCGGCACCTGGCTCAGCGAGGCCGGGAAGGTCACCGGCAGGTGCCCGCCGGGATCGGTCTGGCCGAACAGCACGCTGGCCAGCGCGGTCCCGCTGGTCTGGCCCGGGTACCAGGTGTCCACCACGCCCGCCACGGACGGCAGCCACGGCATCGCCACCGGCGCGCCCGCGTTGACCACCACGACCGTATGCGGGTTAGCCGCCGCGACCGCGGAGATCAGCTCATCCTGGGCCGACGGCAGGTTCAGCGACAGCCGGTCCGTGGCCTCGGACTCGGTGTCGTCGGACACCACGACCACCGCGACCGACGCCGACTTGGCGGCCGAAACCGCGGCGGCGATGCCAGGCGCCAGCGCCGACGGCGTGCCCCAGAGCAGCTGCGAGGAGTCGCCGCTGATCGACAGCTGGTACGTCTTCCCGGCGGTCAGTTGCACCGCGACCGAGTACGTGTGCACCGGGGGCGTGGACGGGTCGTCGATGATCTGCTTCCCGTCCAGGGACAGGTATGTCGAGGTGTAGCAGCCGCACGGGTTGGTGATGGCCAGCACGTAGGTGCCGGTCTCCGGCGCGGTGAGGGTGCCCGTGTAGCTGCCGCCGAACGGCGTGGGCGCGTAGGCCGGGGACAGGTCGGCCGGCGGGATGGCCGGCAGCGACGTGTCCGTGGGCAGGCCCGGCTGGTACGCCACGCTCGCGCCGGAACCCGCGGCGGCCTTGATCCCGGCCAGCGGGCTCACCGTGCCCGAGGGAAGCACGTAGGCGCTGCCGCCGCCGGCGTAGACGGGCGAGGCGTCCGCCGCCGGGCCGGTCACGGCGATGGAGCCGCCAGACGACGATAGCGGCAGTACCGAACCCGCGTTCTTCAGCAGCGTGGTTCCGGCCTCGGCGACAGACGTGGCCAGCGCGACGTGGGCCGGGGTGGTCACGGTGGCCGAGGTCGTTCCGGTCCGCGGCTGGCTGAACAGCTTGTACTGGAACATCACGGTCAGCACCCGCTGCACCATCGTGTTCAGCACGCTCTTCGGGATCGTCCCGTCCTGCACCGCGGTCTGCAGCGGCGCCCCGTAGTAGGTGCTGAACGGCTGCTCCTGGTCGGTGCCCTGCACGGCGCCCTGGGTGGAGTGCAGCGCCCCGTAGTCCGACATCATGAAGCCGGGGAAGCCCCACTGGTCGCGCAGGATGCTCGTTTCCAGGTCGGCATCGTTGCAGGCGAAGTTGCCGTTGATCATCGCGTACGAGCACATAACCGAGGCGTCGCCCGATTTCACCGCCGCGTAGAACGACGGCAGGTAGATCTCGTGCTCGGTCCTGGGGTCGATGATGACGTTGTCCGCCGGCGTGTTCCGGTACGTCTCCTGGTTGTAGACGGCGAGGTGCTTCACCTGGGCCTCTACGTCCTGGCTTTGCACCCCGGCGATCTCGGGCACGTCGAGCGAGGCGTTCAGGAACGGGTCCTCGCTCAGCGCCTCGAACGACCGGCCCCAGCGCGGGTCGCGGTCGATGTTCACGGTCGGGCCCAGGTTGGCGCTGGCGCCCTTGCCGTACTCCTCGGCCCCGATCACCTGGCCGTACCGTCCGGCCAGGGACGGGTCCCAGGTCGCCGCCAGCGCCACGCCGGCCGGCAGCTCGGTGACCCCGGTCAGCCCGTCGGCGACCCCGGCGGGCCCGTCCTCCAGGCCGACCGCCGGGATGCACAGCGCCGGGATCGCGGGCGTGTAGAACACGTACGGGTTCGAGGTGCCGTGGCCCTCCACCATGCTGATCTCGTCGGCCAGGCTCATCTGGCTCATCAGCTGGGCGACGCGCTGCGAGACGGGTGCCTGCGACGTCACCCACGGACACGAGGCGGCGTCTGCCGGCGCCGCCGCCGAAGCCTGGCTGGCGGCCGCGGCGGCGGGCACGGCCAGCAGCACTACCGCCACACAAGCCGTCAGCAGCCGCGACTTCCTCGACAAAACCCGCCAGGCCCGGGTGTTATTCATCACGTTGTCCTCCGGTTCCGGACTAATCCCCCCTTATGGACCCACGCAACTCAACAAGATCTAACACAATACGGAACGAAGCGGAAGAACTGCGGAAAGCTTTTTAGGGCTTGTTAAGGCCCGAACGCATCGACGCGAGAGCACTGCGTAGGAACACCGTCCCGCTGGCACAATTGCTGGGTGACCCAGAACCAGTCAGTGGACCAGCGGATCGCCGGCGAGCTGGGCGTGGCCGTGCGCCAGGTCAGCGCGGCGGTCGAGCTGCTCGACGGCGGCGCCACCGTGCCGTTCATCGCCAGGTACCGCAAGGAGGCCACCGGCGCGCTCGACGACGCGCAGCTGCGCACGCTCGAGGAGCGCCTGCGCTACCTGCGCGAACTCGACGAGCGCCGGGACGCGATCCTCAGGGAGATCACCGCCCAGGGCAAGCTGACCGACGAGCTCGAGGCCCAGCTCCGTGCGGCCGACGCCAAGGCCCGGCTGGAAGACCTCTATCTGCCCTACAAGCCGAAGCGGCGCACCAGGGCGCAGATCGCCCGCGAGGCCGGCCTGGAGCCGCTGGCCGACCTGCTGCTGCACGACCCGTCCAACGACCCCCAGCGAGCCGCCGCGAACTTCGTCGATCCAGACCGCAATGTCCCGGACGCCAGCGCCGCCCTGGACGGCGCCCGCGCCATCCTGGTCGAGCGGTTCGCCGAGGACGCGGACCTGCTCGGCGAGCTGCGCGAGTCGATGGCCGCCCGCGGCTCGCTGACCTCCAGGGTCCGCGAGGGCCAGGCGGACAAGGGCGCGAAGTTCGCCGATTACTTCGAGTTCAGCGAGCCGTTCAGCCGGCTGCCCTCGCACCGCGTGCTGGCCCTGTTCCGCGGCGAGAAGGAGGAGATCCTCGACCTCACCCTGGAGCCCGGGGCCGAGGACACGCAGTTCGAGCAGCGCATCGCCGGGCGGTTCGGCATCCGCGACGAGCGCCGCCCGGCCGACCAGTGGCTGCAGGGCACGGTGCACTGGGCCTGGCGCACCCGGATCCTGACGCACCTGAGCGTCGACATCAGGGTCCGGCTGTGGCAGGCGGCCGAGGACGAGGCGGTCCGGGTGTTCGCCGCCAACGTGCGCGACCTGCTGCTGGCCGCGCCGGCCGGAGCGCGGACCACGATCGGCCTGGACCCCGGCTTCCGCACCGGCGTCAAGGTCGCGGTCACCGACGGCACCGGCAAGGTGCTCGGCACGGCCACCATCTACCCGCACGAGCCGCACCGGCGCTGGGACGAGGCCATCGAGGCGGTGGCGAAGCTGGCCCGCCAGCATCACGCCGAGCTCGTCGCCATCGGCAACGGCACCGCCTCGCGGGAGACCGACCGGCTGGCCGCCGACCTGATCAAGCGCCACCCCGAGCTCAAGCTGACCAAGGTGGTGGTCTCCGAGGCCGGAGCGTCGGTCTACTCCGCCTCGGCCTACGCCTCGGCGGAACTGCCCGGCATGGACGTCTCGCTGCGCGGCGCGGTCTCCATCGCCCGGCGGCTGCAGGATCCGCTGGCCGAACTGGTCAAGATCGACCCGAAGTCCATCGGCGTGGGGCAGTACCAGCACGACGTGGCCGAGGGCAAGCTGTCGCACTCGCTGGACGCCGTGGTCGAGGACTGCGTGAACGCGGTCGGGGTGGACCTGAACACCGCCTCGCAGCCGCTGCTGGCCCGGGTCTCCGGTATCACGTCCGGGCTGGCCACCGCGATCGTAGCCCGCCGCGACGCCGACGGCCCGTTCCGCACCCGCCAGCAGCTCATGGGTGTGCCGCGGCTCGGACCGAAGGCCTTCGAGCAGTGCGCCGGGTTCCTGCGCATCCGCGGCGGCGACGACCCGCTCGACGCCTCCGGCGTGCACCCCGAGGCCTACCCGGTGGTCCGCCGTATCCTGGCCGCCGCCGGCGGCACGGCGGCCGCCCTGATCGGCAGCACCGTCACGCTCCGCACGCTGAGGCCGGACCAGTTCACCGACGACCGGTTCGGCCTGCCCACGGTCACTGACATCCTGCGCGAGCTGGAGAAGCCCGGCCGCGACCCGCGCCCCGCGTTCGCCACCGCGACGTTCGCCGAGGGCGTGGAGAAGCTCGAGGACCTCGAGCCCGGCATGGTGCTCGAGGGCGTGGTGACCAACGTGGCCGCGTTCGGCGCGTTCGTCGACATCGGCGTGCACCAGGACGGCCTGGTGCACGTGTCGGCCATGTCGCGCACGTTCGTCTCCGACCCGCATTCGGTGGTCAAGTCCGGCGACGTGGTGCGGGTGAAGGTGCTCTCGGTCGACATCGCCCGGCACCGGATCTCGCTGACCCTCCGGCTGGATGACGAAGGTGGCCGCCCGTTCGGCCCATCATCCCGAACGGGCCGTGCTGCCCGCCCCGGTTCCGGCCCGGGCGGTCCCGGCCGGACCAAGACCGCGGACCCGAAGCCGGCCGACGGCGCCCTGGCCGACGCGCTGCGCCGGGCCGGCCTGGTCCCGAAGCCGCCGAAGGGCCCTAAGCCCCCCCGCGACCGATAGCATCGGGTAACCAGTTCTGTTCTTCCCCATGAAGGAGCCCGCCGTGTCCAGCCAGCAGTTTCGTATCACCCTCGCCGGAAGCGAGCATGTGGTCGAGGCGGGCACGACGGCGGGCGCTGCCCTCGGCCCCGAGCCGGGCGTCATCGCCGCCAGGGTCAACGGCGAGCTCCGCGACCTGGCGTACCAGGTCGCCGACGGCGACGTCGTGGAGCCGGTGGACATCGCCAGCGACGACGGCCGCTACATCCTGCGGCACTCCGCGGCGCACGTCATGGCGCAGGCCGTGCAGGAGCTGTTCCCGCAGGCCAAGCTCGGTATCGGCCCGCCGGTGGAGAACGGTTTCTACTACGACTTCGACGTCGACAAGCCGTTCACCCCGGACGACCTGAAGGCGATCGAGGCCCGGATGCGCCAGATCGTCAGGCAGGGCCAGCGGTTCTCCCGCCGGGTGGTGACCGACGAGCAGGCCAGGACCGAGCTCGCGGACGAGCCGTACAAGCTCGAGCTGATCGGCCTCAAGGGCCACCCCTCCGATGACGACGGCGAGTCCGTCGAGGTCGGCGGCAGCGAGCTGACCATCTACGACAACCTGGACCCGGGCAGCGGCGAGCTGTGCTGGAAGGACCTGTGCCGCGGCCCGCACCTGCCGGTCACCCGGGCCATCCCGGCGTTCAAGCTGATGCGCACCGGCGGCGCCTACTGGCGGGGGAGCGAGAAGAACCCGCAGCTGCAGCGCGTCTACGGCACCGCCTGGGAGACCAGGGACGCCCAGGACGCGTACGTCGCGATGCTCACCGAAGCCGAGAAGCGGGACCACCGCAAGCTCGGCGCGGAGCTCGACCTGTTCTCGTTCCCGACCGAGATCGGCAGCGGCCTGCCGGTCTTCCACCCCAAGGGCGGCATCATCCGCCGGGTGATGGAGGACTACTCGCGCCGCCGCCACGAGGAGGCGGGCTACGACTTCGTCAACACCCCGCACCTGACCAAGGAAGACCTGTTCATCACCTCCGGGCACCTGGAGTGGTATTCCGGCGGCATGTTCCCGCCCATGGAACTGGACGGGGCCACCTACTACCCGAAGCCGATGAACTGCCCGATGCACATCCTGATCTACGCGGCGCGCGGGCGGTCCTACCGCGAGCTGCCGCTGCGGCTGTTCGAGTTCGGCACGGTGTACCGGTACGAGAAGTCCGGCGTGGTGCACGGCCTGACCCGGGCCCGCGGCTTCACCCAGGACGACTCGCACATCTTCTGCACCCCGGACCAGCTGCAGGACGAGCTGGCCTCGCTGCTGGCCTTCGTGGTCGGGCTGCTGCGCGACTTCGGCCTCACCGAGTTCGAGGCGGAGCTGTCCACCCGGCCCGACAAATACGTCGGCGACCTCGGGGAGTGGGCCGTCGCCGAGGCGGCGCTCAAGCACGCGCTCGATGAGTCGGGCCTGAAGTACGTGATCGCCGAGGGCGAGGGCGCCTTCTACGCACCCAAGATCGACGTGCACGTCAAGGACGCCATCGGCCGCCGCTGGCAGCTGTCCACCCTGCAGGTCGACCTGCAGGAGCCGGGCCGGTTCGGCATCGAGTACCAGGCCGCGGACGGCTCCCGGCAGCGTCCGTACATGATCCACCGGGCCCTGTTCGGCTCGATCGAGCGGTTCTTCGGCATCTTGGTCGAGCACTACGCCGGCGCGTTCCCGCCCTGGCTCGCCCCGGTCCAGGCGGTCGGCATCCCGATCGCCGACGCCCACGTGCCCTACCTGGAGAAAGTCGCGGCCAGCCTGCGCGAGCAGGGCATCCGCGTCGAGGTGGACGCGAGCGACGACCGGATGCAGAAGAAGATCAGGACCGCGCAGCGGCAGAAGGTGCCGTTCATGCTGATCGCCGGGGACGATGACGTGGCCGCCGGGGCGGTGTCGTTCCGGTACCGGGACGGGTCGCAGAAGAACGGCGTCCCGGTGGCGGACGCGGTCGCGGAGATCGTCACCGCGGTGCGCGACCGCGTCCAGGTGTAGGCCCGTGCCCGACCCCGACGACGTCTTCGCGGGAGTCCCCGACGCCTTCGGCCGGCTGTGGACGCCGCACCGCCTGGCCTACATCAAAGGCGAGAACAAGCCGTCGGGCCCGGGCGAGGAGGAGGGCTGCCCGTTCGACCGCGCGCCGAAGCTGAGCGACACCGACGGCCTGATCGTCGCCCGGGGCGAGCTGGTATACGCGGTGCTCAACCTGTACCCGTACAACGCGGGCCACGTGCTGATCTGCCCGTACCGGCACGTGGCCGACTACACCGGCCTGACCCAGGCCGAGACCGCCGAGTTCTCCGAGTTCACCAAGCGCGCGGTCGGCGCGCTGCGCCAGGCCTCCGGCGCCCAGGGCTTCAACATCGGCATCAACCTGGGCTCGGCGGCCGGCGCCGGCATCGCCGCCCACCTGCACCAGCACGTGGTGCCCCGGTGGGGCGGCGATACCAACTTCATGCCGGTCACGGGGCACACCCGGGTGCTGCCCCAGCTCCTGGCCGACACCCGCAAGCTGCTAGCCGACGCCTGGCCCAGCGGCTAACCCGGCTTGGACTCGGCCGCCACCTTGGCCGCCAGGTGCGAGGGGAGTGGCTCGTGGCGCAGGTAGGTGCGGGTGAATGAACCTGTTCCGTGGGATACCGAACGCAGGTCGATGGCGTACCTGGTGATCTCGAGCTCCGGGATCTCCGCCTTGACCAGGGTCCGGCCGACGCCGACCGGCTCGGTCCCGATCACCCGGCCGCGACGCCCGGACAAGTCGGACATGACCGCGCCCACGTAGTCGTCCGGCACCAGCACGCTCATCACGTCGACCGGCTCGAGCAGTGTCGCCTGGGCCTTTTCCACCGCGTCTCGCAGCGCCAGCCGGCCGGCCTTCTGGAAGGCCATGTCGGAGGAGTCCACCGAGTGGGCCTTGCCGTCGTACAGGATGACCCGGACGCCGGTCATCGGGTAGCCGGCCACGACGCCCTGCTCCATCTGCCAGCGCACGCCCTTCTCGACCGAGGGGATGAACTGGCGCGGGACCACGCCGCCGACAATCTTGTCGACGAACTCGAAGCCGGCCGAGTCTTCCAGCGGCTCGATCTCGATGTGGCAGATGCCGTACTCGCCGTGGCCGCCGGTCTGCTTGACGTTGCGGCCCAGCCCTTGTGCCTTGCCCGCGATCGTCTCACGTAGCGGGACGCGCAGGTCGGTCGTTTCGACCGCGACGCCGTACCGGTGCGCGAGCCGGTCCAGCAGCACGTCGGCGTGCGCCTCGCCCATGCACCACAGCACCAGCTGCCTGGTCTCGGCGTTGTTCTCCAGGCGCAGTGTCGGATCCTCGGCGATCAGCCGGTTCAGGCCCTGGGACAGCTTGTCCTCGTCCGCCTTGGACTTGGCCACGATCGCCACCGGCAACAGTGGCTCGGGCATCGACCAGGACTCCATCAGCAGCGGGCTGTCCTTGTCCGACAGCGTGTCGCCGGTCTCGGCCGTGCTGAGCTTGGCCACGGCGCAGATGTCGCCGGCCGTGCACTGCGTGACCGGGCGCTGCTGCTTGCCCAGCGGCGAGGTCAGCGCGCCGATCCGCTCGTCGTCGTCGTGGTCCTCGTGCCCGCTGGCGGCGCGGCCGTGCCCGGAGACGTGCACGGAGGCGTCCGGGCGCAGCGTGCCGGAGAACACCCGGACCAGGCTGATCCGGCCCACGTAGGAGTCGGACGTGGTCTTGACCACCTCGGCCAGCAGCGGGCCCTTGGGGTCGGAGGCCAGACCGGTGACGGGCTTGCCGTCCGGTGTGGTGACCGAGGGCAGCGGATGCTCGGCGGGGGAGGGGAACGCCTCGGTCATCACCTCGAGCAGCTCGAGCATGCCGATCTTCTGCGGTGCGGAGGCGACCAGCACCGGATAGAAGCTGCCCCGGGCGACGGCCTTCTCCAGGTCCTCGATCAGCACCTTGGGGTCGATCGCCTCGCCGGACAGGTACCTGTCCATGAGGGTCTCGTCCTCGCTCTCGGTGATGATGCCCTCGATCAGCTCGTCCCGCAGCTCGGCCATGCGGTCCTGGTCATCCGCCGCCGGAGCGCCCTCGGAGCGCTCGCCGCCCGCGTAGCTGTAGAGCTTCTGGGACAGCAGCCCGATCAGGCCGTTGACCGGCCCGCCGACGGGCTGGTACAGCGGCGCCACGGCGTCGCCGAAGGCCTCGCGGCACGCGTCCAGCGTGGCCTGGAACTCGGCCCGCTGGTGGTCGATCTTGGTGATGACGACCGCGCGCGGCATGCCGACCGCGGCGCACTCCTCCCACAGCATCCTGGTCACGCCGTCGATCCCGTCGGTGGCGGAGACGGCGAACAGGGCTGAGTCAGCCGCGCGGAGCCCGGCCCTGAGGTCTCCCGTGAAGTCGGCGTAGCCGGGCGTGTCGAGCAGGTTGACCTTGATGCCGTTGTGGATGATCGGCGCGAGGGTCAGGTTGACCGAACGCTGCTGCCTGACCTCGGTCTCGTCGAAGTCGCTGACCGTGGTGCCCTCTTCTATGCTGCCCGGGCGCTGGATCGTGCCGGTCGCGGCGAGCAGCGCCTCGACCAGGCTCGACTTCCCGGTCCCGGAATGGCCGACCAGCACCACGTTCCGTACCTGATCGGCCGCCGGTGCCCTGCCGGCGGCTCCTCCCGCCCCACTGCTTGTTCCTGCCACTGAGGTTCGCCTCCTTGCGATCGCTTTCCCGCGAGCTGCGCACGACCAGCCTTAACCCGC
>Ga0137366_10001715_pt1 | contig 16354 bp, 14 predicted proteins | sample SagtaG_8_FD_104938 | JGI IMG/M metagenome (GOLD analysis project Ga0137366, IMG submission 104938) | Vadose zone soil microbial communities from Sagehorn Ranch, Mendocino, California, USA - Sage1_L_60_16 metaG | ecosystem: Environmental > Terrestrial > Soil > Vadose zone | place: USA...
AAGTCGCCCAAGTTGGCAGGCCTGCATGGCCAGCGGCTTCATGATCACAAAACTCGTGACCGAATGCTACAAGTCGAACGTGAATCGCGAAGATTCCGCTCTTCACGACACGATGAAGGCGATTCACGATCGCCTGAACTGGGATCTGGTGGTCAAGCATCCGGTTACACCGCAGGACACAATCACCAGCGGGAACGACGACCCGAAGGCGAAGGCATTGCGAGACAGACTCGCCGATGCGCTCAAATGGATGGAGCCGCTCCACAAATCGACCTGCACTCGGAGTGAGGCCCTCAAATGCTGGGATAAGGTCTTTAACACTGAATACTTCACCAATCGCGACGAGAAGATCGACAAGAAGGTGGCCAGCGCTGCTGTCCTGTCCTCAGGAATCATTCGGTCGCTCGAAGGTGCTGCGCAAAGCGCGGTGCGAAAGGAGGGTGGCGGGACGTATGCCTGATTCGGATTCGGTGCTTGACCGGCACCGCGCCGAGGCGACCGCCGTTCTCAGTTCCTACATTGAGACCTTACCGGCAGCCCGAGAATTGCTCGCGCATGAACTGCGTGTGTATTCCGACCGCGACTTTGCCATCGGCTGGCGAGTCACTGTCGAGTTTTCTGACAAGCCACGGCGCCTCGACGTCCTCGTCGGAACCGACTTCCCGTTCGAGGCCGTGCGCTTCGCGCTGGTTGATCGGCCCGAGTTCCTGACCTGGCCTCATGTCGAACGGGACGGGTTGCTGTGTCTGCTGCAAAACAACTCGAATGTAGACCATGGCCGTCCTCTCGCGACGTTCCAGAACCTTTTGGGCAAAGCGCATCGGCTGATTGAAGAGTGCATTACCGGCACAAACGCGGCCGATTTTGAAGCCGAATTTGAGACATATTGGAATTACGCGGTAAGCGATGGAACGAAGCCTTGCCGTAGCCTGCTGACTCTCGACGGAAAGAATCGAGTCGTGTCAATTTGGAGGGGCAAAGACTTAGACCTGGTCGCCGACGGCCCGGGTCAAATCACCTCCTGGCTCACCCATCGATTTGGTCAATGCAAATCAAGCGAATTCGAGGACGCAGCCTTACTTTGGCTTCCCCAGGCAATGCGGCCCGATCAGTACCCCAAGACCGCAAATGACATCTATCGCCATGCTCAGCGGGTACGCGCCACTCAGTTATTGTCTGACACTGCTGGCGAAAAAGCGGATCGCATCAGTCTGCTGCTCGGTGCCATCACCGCTAATGGACCTGTGCTGGCGGGAGTCACAGTTCGGAATCCAAAACAGAAGGATCTGCTCGGCAGAAATACCAACCTGTTGACTCGGGGATTTCGGCCAGGACATGTTCCTCAGCAGCTGATGGCGAGCCGCTTCTTCCAGTCTGGTCTCCCGATAGCTCCGTTCAGGGTAATTCGGATTGATCACGACTGGATACACGGGAGAGGTCATGATGCGCGGCAAGCAGCGTTGAAGCAGGCCAGCGTCGCTATTCTAGGTTGCGGATCTGTCGGGGCGCCGGTCGCTGCAAATCTGGCCACGGCCGGGGTCGCCAGAATTCTTCTCGTTGACCCCGACAACCTCGATGGGCCAAACACCGGTCGGCATCCGCTCGGTGCAACTAACATTGGGAACAACAAGGCGCTAGGGTTGGCCAAGAAGCTCCAGGCCGACTACCCGCACCTTCAAATCGACTATCGTGACGTCACGTTGCAGAAATTGCTACGAATTGAACCTATGCTGTTGGATCAATGCGATCTCATCATAAGTGCGACTGGGCACTGGGGCGCACAGACTATGCTCGACGAATGGTTCCAAGGCCGCAAAGCGAAAACGAAAATCATCTATGGGTGGACGGAAGCCCACGCCTGTGCAGGACACGCAACGTATCCCGCACCTGGCTGTTTTAAATACGGCTTTGATTCGACCGGCGTGCCTCGTTTTGCGGTTACGAACTGGCCAGAACAGGCGGTCCAAGAGCCCGCTTGCGGCGCTCACTTCCAGCCCTACGGGGCGGTAGAAATTGCGAACACGGTTACTCTGGTTGCAAGCCTCGCCCTTGATGCTCTGCTGGACGATGCTACAGTTGGAGCTCATCGCTTTTGGGCCGGGCCGCAGGACTTGCTGTTGCAGTCCGGAGGGCAATGGAGCGAAGCTTGGCGAAGCCATCCGCAATTTCGGCTGGAAGGCAATCTCATCGTGCAGCAGGTTTGGCCGAGGGACGCGGACCCAACTACAGAAGGAGAGCAGGACGCCACAAGTGATTGAGTACTCGGTCGCGGACTCGGGCCAGACCATAATATTCACTGATCGGGTGCTGGACCATGTGTTAGCGAACCGGCAAACCAAGCTTTGGGACCGTGAAGCGGGCGGCCAGCTCTTTGCCAGGGTTTCTCCGTATGAAATCTATATCGAGGAAGCCACAGGCCCGCGGAGAAGCGATAGGCGCAGCAGAGCAAGCTACCGACCGGATCGGAAACTTGAGCAAGGTGAGATCTGTGACCGTCAACGGAAGGGTCTAGTGTTCGTCGGGGACTGGCATACTCACCCCGAATTGTTGCCGAAACCTTCAGCCCGGGATCTGGAAAGCATTTCGGAATGCTTTCAAAAGTCTGCTCATCACCTGAATGCTTTCCTGCTGCTGGTCGTAGGCACAAGCACCTCTGCGGAGGATCTACACGTATCTATCCACAATTCTGGTGGCATGGTTGCCCAACTTCAAGGTGTTCTTTCGCCTCTTTTGCAAACAATCTGAGCCGTGGCGAATTACAATGGAAGAGTTCCAATGAGCACGACAATATTTTTCTCGTGGCAATCCGAATCGGCCTCAGCGCGAAGGCCGCAACTTCATCGAGAGTGCGCTAAAGGTTGCGATCGACCGTCTTTCGCAGGATCTCGAAGTGGAAAAATCAATTCGTGAAGATATTCAGCTGGATAAAGACACAAAGAGCGTCCCTGGCTCGCCACCGATATTCGACACCATCCTCCGAAAAATCGAGAAGGCTGCAATCTTTATTCCTGATTTAACCTTTGTCGGCAAGTCCGACGGAGATGAGCCGATTCCCAATCCAAACGTGCTGATCGAGTATGGCTTTGCTCTCAGAACAGTCGGTCATCATCGTATCGTTGGTGTGATGAATGCGGCTTACGGTCCTCCCGAATCGCTACCATTTGATCTGGTCCATCACCGCTTTCCGATAACCTACAACCTCCCTGAAGGTGCATCGGATCAAGTCCCCACAACCAGCTGGCAGTTAAGGGGCCGTATCGGTGTGTTACCGGTGTGGAGGACATTCTTGACCGTCATTTGCGGGAAGACAACTTCCGACGAAAATCGGGGCTTTGCTCAGTTCCCACCATTGAAGTCGAGGAGTTCTTCAAACTTGGAGATGACCCTCGTGACGTGCTTGAGTCTTTCTTCGAAGAGGTCTTCGATAAATGCGGCCTAACGCGTGCGCTTAGAGCCGCGGTCACATAGATGGCATTCCCGGCCTGTCAAGCGCTCTTCGATGTCCTAATACTTTACGTGAATCTAGTCTTCTGAAAAACTCGAGATCCCCTTCGGCTTGCTCTTCAGCCGGTCCTGAAGGAGAGTGATAGGAATGTGCTGTGCTCACGGGACGTGGCTGAATCTCCGCACACTCATCGCACACAGTGTCAGCTTGAAATCAGATTTGTAGTGTCGTTTTCCGGAAGGATGGCTGATGGGCCGTCAGCCGAAAATTCGTTTGAGTTCTCGCGTTGAGGACATGGATGGTGGAACTTGGAGGCTTTGACCGTCTCAAAATTGCCTACAGCGCTGTGATGCAAATCCAGAAACGGTGTTTATGTCTTTGAAAAGATTGGTCGGGGAGAGAGGATTTGAACCTCCGACCCCCTGGTCCCGAACCAGGTGCTCTACCAGGCTGAGCCACTCCCCGACTGGAATCGCTGGAACGCCATAAAATAGCGGCCTCGCCTGCCGTGGCGGCAGGCTACGATACATGCCGATTATAGCATCGGGAGTCGGCTCTGATTCTGTACTCCTGCTGAAGCCGGTGGACCCGCGCGTAAAGCTGCGAGCGTTAATTTGGCTTGCGGACTTTTCCGTCGGATAGAAAGCGGATCAGCTCGGCGTCGGTGGCGGCGCGATATTTTTTCATCAAAGCGGCTTCCGCGCTCGTCACCATGTCCTGCGCCGCTTTTTGGCGGATCGTCTGGCGCAACTTCTCTCCGCCTTCCGATTCGTTGGTCATCACCTGAATGTAAAACCACAGGAAGTGGCGCATCTGGTCGAGCGCCGACTTGAGCACCTGAAGGGAATCCATTTCCGGCAGCTTGCTCAGGGCTTCCATCAGTTCCGGATCGGTAGGTGCTTCCATGGCGGCGCAGTTCAGCTCACGCTGGATCGCCCGCAGGTCTTCGGTCACGCGCATCACCCGGCTGTGTACTTCTTCGAGGTAGTTGTCTTGTCCCATGTCTTTCGGTGAAAAGCTCGATACAACATCTCATCCACTGCGCCGCAGCCGTAGATGTCCCACGTGCAGCGGCTTTGGTAATTGAGCGCGTTACCTAAGACAATTCCAAGAAAAGTACCTTTGGGAGATAGGTACCAGGCGAGCACGATGGTTCAAACACCGCGCGGGGCGCGGATTTCCGGGACTTCGATGATGCGGCGCCCAGTGCAGGGACTTTCCACCGCGTGGGCCAACGCGGTAACCATCTGCGCATGCGTTACCAAACCAAGGCGCAGTGCACTTTCGCGTGTGGCAGGGATCCGTTCACAAATCTTGTACATGGGAAGCAATCCATAAGGCCACCAGTGCCCCGGCCCAAGCACATACCAAGGCCGTAGCACGGTTGCATTCATGCCGCTGTCGTAGAGGATCTGCTCACACTCCGCCCGGACCTGGATGTAAGCCTTCATCATGGGAGCGGGATGAGCCACACTCAGGTAAACGAAGTGCCTGATGTCCGCTTCGGCTGCCGCCTTGATGGCTCCGCTGGCGGAAACGAAGTCTATGCTGCGGAACTCTTTGGCTTTCGCCGGGCCGGGATGGGCCACACCAACCAGTTGGACAAATGTGTCCGCGGGCGCAATTTGGGATGCATAGGAGTCGGCGTCCAGCGCATTGCCGGTGATTGCTTTGCAGCCCTTCGGAAGCTTGCTTTCGGAGCCAGGGCGTACCAGGGCGCGGACTTCATGACCACGCGCAACCAGGCTCTGGATCAGTGGCCGGCCGAGATAGCCGGTACCGCCGGTGATGAAAACGTTGCGAAGGTTCTGCTTCATCGCTGCGAACCGCGTGTATACATGATTACGCCAGGCTGTGAAAATTGGATTGCTTTGAAAAATTGCGGCGTCGCGACTTGAAGTGCGCCGCCATCGTATCAAACCCTGGTTATGGTACAAACCCTCATGCCCGGCCCAAGCCGCCCTACCCTGGTCCGCGCCATTGGCCGCTGGAGCCTGGCTGCGCTGATGGTGAACTCCATCATCGGCAGCGGAATTTTCGGGTTGCCATCTTCCATCGCGGGCCTGGTGGGCGCGGCGAGTCCCTGGGCCGTGCTGATCGCCGGCCTGGCAGTCGGGGTCATCATGGCCTGCTATGCAGAAGTCGCCTCCCAGTTCTCCAGCACCGGCGGCCCTTACTTGTATGCCCGCGCCGCCTTCGGGCAGCTGCTGGGAATCGAAACCGGATGGCTGTTGTGGCTGGCACGGCTCACCGCGCCCGCCGCCAACGCCAATTTATTTGTGGTCTATCTGGGAGAGTTCTGGCCCCACGCCAAGGACCCGGTCCCGCGCTTTGCGATCTTGACTCTGCTCATTGGAATTCTGGTGGTGGTCAATCTTCTCGGCGTGCGTGCGGGAACGCAAGTCAGCAATGCTTTCACCGTCGCCAAATTGCTTCCCCTGCTTGCCGTCGCTGTTGGTGGAGCCCTGTATCTTACCGCCGGACACGGCATCGCTTCCCCGCCAACTTCTGCATCTGGCACTGGTTCATGGCTGAAAGCAATCCTATTGCTGGTGTTTGCCTACGGCGGATTTGAAAGCGCGCTGACTCCCATGGGGGAAGTCAAGAATCCCCAGCGGGATGCCGCGTTCGCCCTTCTTTCCGCCCTGGCTCTGTGCACGCTGTTGTACACCACGATTCAGTGGACAGTGGTTGGCGTCCTGGCCAATCCGGCCCATGCAGCCCGTCCGCTCGCCGATACCGCTCGCCATCTTTTTGGACCTACGGGCGCAAGTATTGTGGCCGTCGGCGCGCTGGTTTCCATTTATGGGTATCTCAGCGCCAACCTTCTCGCGGTGCCACGAATCACCTTTGCCCTGGCCGAGCGCGGAGATTTTCCGCGATTCTTCGCTGCCGTTCATCCGCGCTTTCATACGCCCTATATCTCCATTCTTGTGTTTGGATTCTTAACTTTGGGTTTGGCGCTGGCCGCCAACTTTGAGTGGAACCTCACACTCTCCGCGGTCGCGCGTCTCTTCTACTATGGTCTGGTTTGCGCGGCGTTGCCGGTCTTACGGAAGAAACAGCCGCATGCCGGAGGCTTCCGCCTGCCCGGCGGTCCTTACTTTGCCATAGCCGGTGTGATGAGCTGCGTAGTCTTGGGGACTCGCGTGGACTACATCGGTTCCTACATTCTTGGAGCGATTGTCCTGGTAGGCGTGGTGAATTGGTGGGTCGTCAGGAGGCGGGACATACCTTACGATCCCTCTTAACCACCCTTAATTCCCCAATCTTACCAACTACATGTGATTTCACATCACAACGTGGGATGTCCCTCCGGCACTAAACATACTTATGACCCGTGCCGACATAGTACCTAGCGGCACCCAGTGGGGGCTCGGAGTCTGTCCGCAGTCTCGCAAGGGAACATTGAGATTTGCCGATCAGCCGAGTGTGCTGTGGCAAGAGCGCACACCACAGCGAAAGAGGCCAACGTGCGGCGGTTCGTTCACTTCTGCAGCCTATTTTCGATTCTGGCCGGGTTGCTTTTGGCGACCGGGGCAAAACGGACCCTGCTCTGGCGGTTCTTCTCACCAAGTGCACTATTAGGCAGGAAACGCGGCGGGCCCACGCATTATCTGTTGGCAGTGCTTTTGGTGGCTTCGGCTACTGTCCTTCAGCACTTGTTAGTTGATCATATCTCTCCTGGAATAATATTTATCATCTACGTCCTCGCTGTCATGATCGTGGCCCTGGCCGGCGGGTTAGGTCCGGGAATCCTGGCCACGGGGTTGTCTGCGGCCTGCGTCGACTACTTCTTTCTCGCTCCGAAGGTCGCGTTCACGATTGCGACGCGCGCGCACCTTGTGGAAATGCTGATGTTCATCGTGATTGGGGTGAGCGTCAGTTGGCTAGCCAGTTCACTCGAACAGGCGCGAGAGGAAGCAGCCACCGCATTGCGGCAGAGCGAAAACGAGCTCCGGCAAGCGCAACACATCGCTCACATTGGCTCCTGGAAATGGGATGCGGCCTCCGGCGCCTCCACATGGTCGGACCAACTATGTGAGATTTTCGGACTAGATTCCAAACTGCCTCCTCCCACCTCCAGGGAACCTCATCTCCAATTCACGCGCCCTGAAGGCGTACTCCTCGAACATCCCGCCGTGCAGCAGGCATTAGAGGCAGGGCAGGCATACGAATTTGACTTGGAGATTGTCCTTGCGGATGGCACGAGAAAGTGGGTCATTCATCGAGGAGCTCCCGATCATGATGCCGAAGGCCGCATCACCGGGTTGCACGGCACGGTCCAGGACATCACTGAGCGCAAGCGTACTGAGGAAATCATGCTCGCGCGGTTTCGCCTGGCGGAGTATGCTCTCACCCACTCGCTCGACGAATTGTTGCGTTCAACCCTCGACGAGGTCGAGAGGCTCACCGGAAGTTCTATCGGGTTCTTCCATTTCCTGGAAGCCGATCAGAAGACTCTTTCCCTGCAAACTTGGTCGACTAGGACCCTCAATGGGATGTGCACTGCCGAGGGCAAAGGACGCCACTACAGCGTTGAGGAGGGCGGGGTATGGGTTGATTGCGTCCGCCAACGGCGCCCGGTGATCCATAACGACTACGCGGCGCTCCCTTCCCGCCGCGGACTGCCCGAAGGACATGCCGAAGTGATCCGCGAAATGGTGGTTCCCATCTTTCGTGGAGACCAGATTGTCGCCATACTCGGCGTGGGAAACAAGCTGCAGCCCTATCAACAGGAAGACATTCGCACCGCCACGTTGCTCGCTGACCTGGCATGGGAGATTGCCGAGCGCAAGCGCGCAGAACACCTGGTGGCGGAACGGGCTCGGCAGCAGCAAGCAGTCGCCTCTCTCGGACAATTCGCGCTGTCAACCTCCGATCCCCAGCCAGTCATGGAGCTTGCGGTAAGCATTCTCACCGAAGTATTAAAGGTGGAGTACTCCAAGGTCCTGGAGCTGTTGCCTGACGGCACTGCTCTCCATTTGCGGGCCGGCATGGGCTGGAACCCAGGCGTAGTGGGCCATGCGACGGTAGGCGCGGGAATTGATTCCCAGGCCGGCTACACATTGCTATCCGCCGACCCGGTAGTAGTGAACGATCTGCGGACGGAAACACGTTTCAGCGGACCGCAATTGTTACATGAGCATGGCGTCACCAGCGGCATGAGCGTTGTGATTTCGGAAGCCGCAGGAAGGCCTTTCGGAGTGCTGGGCGCGCACACCAAAGTGCACCGCGAGTTCAATACCCAGGACGTCCGCTTCCTTCAGGAAATAGCCAACATACTCGCGCAATCGATCATCCGCAGCCGGGCTGAAGCGACGCTTGCCGCAGAGCGGCAAAAGTTCAACCACATCCTGGACGTGCTGTCTCCCTACGTCGTGCTTCTGACTCCGGACTACCATGTTGCCTTCGCCAACCAGGAGTTTCGCCGGCGCTTCGGAGAATCGAACGGGAGGCGGTGCTACGAGTTCCTCTTCAACCGCACTGAACCCTGCGAGATCTGCGAGACCTACAAGGTTCTTAAAACCGGTCAAAAGCGGGACTGGGAATGGACCGGCCCGGATAGCCGAAGCTACGAGATCCACGATTTCCCATTTAACGATACCGACGGCCAACAATTAATCCTCGAAATGGGCATCGACATCACGGAGCGCAAGCAGGCGGAAAAAGCCCTCACCGAGAGTGAAGAAAAACTCAGGATCGCCATGGCGTCCGGCAAGATGGGGGCATGGGACCTTGACATCCTTCATGATCGAGCCTGGCGTTCCATCGAGCACGACCAGATTTTCGGCTACCAGACTCCGTTGCCCGAGTGGAGCACTGAGATCTTCCTGAGCCACGTGATTTCTGAGGATCGCGAATTCGTAAAAGAGAAGCTTCAGGAAGCGTACCGCACCGGTAGCTTGCAGTTTGAATGCCGGATTCACCGCCAGGATGCCGCACTGCGATGGATTGCTCCGGAAGGCCGGGTATCCTACGACGACCACGGCAAGCCGGTGCGGATGTCGGGTCTGATTAAAGACGTCACCGACCAAAAAATGGCGGAGCTGGCCTTGCGAGAGAGCGAAGCCTCTTTCAGCACCCTGGCGAACTTCGTGCCACAGTTAGTGTGGATTTGCATGCCCGATGGATTGAACATTTATTTCAATCAGCGTTGGGTGGACTACACGGGATTGACACTCCAGGAGAGCTACGGCCAGGGCTGGAGCACGCCCTTCCACCCTGACGATAAGCAGGCGGCGTGGGACGCGTGGAACCACGCCGTCGCCACCGGCGATACCTACCGGGTCGAGAGCCGGCTGCGGGCAGCCGATGGCGCCTATCGCTGGTTTCTCATGCGGGGCACCCCGCTGCGGGATGCCTCAGGGCAAGTCTCCAAGTGGTTCGGAACCTGCACCGATATCGATGACCTTAAGCGGGCAGAGCAGACAACCCGCGACATGAACGTGCAGCTCGAGGCGCGCGTTCAGCAGAGAACCGCCGAGCTCATCGCAGTGAACAAGGAACTGGAATCCTTCAACTACGCTGTCGCCCACGACCTGCGCGGGCCGCTCCGCCACATCTTCGGATTCACCTCTTTATTGGCTGAAGAAGCGGGGCCCAATTTGGACGAATCGTCCAGAAAACGTCTCCAGAGGATTCAAGATAGCGTGAAACGCATGGCGCAATTGCTTGAGGACTTGCTCGATCTTGCGCGCCTGGGGCGACAGGAACTCCGCAAGCAAGTGTGTGATTTGAATGCCCTGGTCAAGGAAGTAGTAGCGACGCTTCAGCCGGACATCCAGGATCGGAAAGTGGAATGGCGGACTGCAGAATTACCCTCGGTCCAATGCGACCCAACGTTGATGAAGCAGGTCCTCGTCAACTTGCTGTCGAATGCACTCAAGTTTACCCGGACCCGCCACCCTGCAATCATTGAGGTGGGCTGCACTAAGGTTGATGGAGAGCCGGCCATCTTCGTTCGCGACAATGGCGTTGGTTTTAGCATGAAGTTCGCTCATAAGCTGTTTGGATTATTCCAGCGGCTTCACCGCGAAGAGGACTTTGAGGGCACGGGAATCGGATTGGCGATCGTGCAGCGCATCCTTCAGCGCCACGGGGGGAGAACTTGGGTCGACGCCGAATTGAACAAAGGCGCAACCTTCTATTTCTGCCTTCCCACCGGGCAACTTGAGACTTTGGAAGACAACTTGGCGCACATCGCAGGAACCCCGGTGAAGTGTCGAACAGGGGCCGGTTCCCAGATCTCCATATAGTCCGGATTAGCGGTGAGAGTGCGGGCTTTGTGCGGGATTGCGAGCATGCGATTCGGTTGTGGAGCGAACCACCTTCACCAGAAAACTGACCGGAACCTGTTTCGGCGGATAGCAAGTCGCGTCATCACACGCCTGGTACCTCAAGGCGCCGTGCACCGCGTATCGCCCGGGCACTACATTGGCCAACGGACGCACCACAAAATTGATGACAAACTGGCTGCTGTAAACACTCATCTTGTCGTCCGGGGCGAAGGGGAAACTCTTTTCGACTCCCGCCGGATAGCTGACCGACCCGATCACGATATCGGTGGGCGCAGTCAGTTTGAGCGTTGTCGGAATCAGGAACTCTGAGTGCGGCTTGTTGGAATTGACATGGAATCCAGGGCTGATCCGGAAGAACAGATCTACTTTGGTGGCTTTTCCTCGGATCGCCGAAGTGGTTCCCGGCTCCGCCATTGTCACCGAGGGCGCTTTCCGCGGACGAAGGTCCTCAGCACGGAGTTCCGAGACGCCAAAAAGCACACTGCACACAACAGCCGGAACGACTTGCCATGCGCGTTTTGCTGGCATCACGATGGGGCTCCTCAAACTGCTACCTCTGAGCTTGCGTCGTTGGCCTGGTTTGGCCAAGTGCCTTTTTGATGTCGTCCTCAATCTCGCCGCGTCCCTTCAAACCAAATACCTTGTCCACCACGTTACCCTCGCGATCGACATAGATGGTAACCGGAAGAAATTGAATACCGCCGTATGCCTGCTCGACTTCTTCCTTACCCAACAGCACCGGATAATTTACGCCCAGTCCTTTGGCAAACTCGGCGAGCTCCGCCGCGCTGGTATCCTCGTCCGCATTGATGCCAAGGATCTGTAAACCAGACGGGCCATATTGCTTCTGAAGTTCCACGAACCAGGGCATCTCGATCTTGCAGGGCTGGCACCAGGTGGCCCAGAAGTTGACCACTACTGCCTTGCCGCGGAAATCGCTCAGCCGGAGGGTCTTGCCATCGATGGTTTGCAGGTTAAAGTCAGGCGCGGCCTTCCCCAGGCCGGTCGCCACCGGCTCCGGCGGCATCTTGCCCGTCATCTTGTAAGCGAACACCAACATCATGCTGATGGCCAGCGCCACCACCAGGATGATTACCGGATCACGTTTCACAGAAAGCTCCCCTTACAAAGCAAATCGGTTCAAGAACGACAAGTAACTCGACAAGATGGTGAAGCGCCCAAAAACCAATAACAAGCCCAGCGCGATCAGCAATGCGCCGCTGGCGACTTCCAGGGCATGCATATGTGCGCGGAAACGGCTATAAAACTTCAAGAACCGTTCCATCACCAGCGAAGTCAAAAGAAACGGCACCGCCAATCCCAGAGAATAGATTGCCAGCAACACGATGCCTTTCGACACCGAATCCTGACTGGCAGCGAAACCCAGGATCACGCTGAGGATGGGGCCAACGCACGGCGTCCAGCCGAAGGCAAAGGCAAAGCCAATGACGAATGCTCCCCACGGCGTACTGCCACCCTTCACGCTATGCAGCCGCTTGTCAGAGTAGAGGGCGCGAATCTTAAGTATGCCGGTCAGATGCAAGCCGAATAAGATAATGACGACGCCCGCCGCTATCGCGACTTTCGATTTATACATCGCCAGCAACTGGCCCACACTGGTGGAGATTGCCCCCAGCGCAATGAACACAATGCTGAACCCCAGAATGAACGCCAGGGAATTCAACATCACCTTGCGCATCAGCTTGCCGTCCTGGTTTTGCAGCTCTTCGACTCCTACGCCCGAAATCAGCGACACGTAGCCGGGCACCAGCGGCAACACGCAAGGCGACAAGAACGAAATGATGCCCGCAGTAAACGACGCTAGAGGTAGCGGGAGGTTGGCCATGGTTTAGAGCTATTTTACCTTTCCCCGGGCAGCTCCGGGCGGAGAACTCGGCAGCGCCATGTAGTTTATTGATGCGCTCAGCCGGTAATAGTTACTTGGTTGGATGCTTGGACGACGCTGCCGGCGTTTGGGTAGAGGAGCTATCGGGTAAGTTGCCGGAGGCCGGGCCAGCCAGCAGTTTTTGAATCAGGCTAGGGGGAACCTTCGCGGTCAGGGTGGCACGGTCGCCACGCTGCTTGACTTGCATGCTTTGGAAGATCTCTTTGATGTCGGGGTCTGGACCAGCCTTGCCCACCGCAGATTCTGCGGCGCGCGACATCGTCAGAAATCCGTTGACTTGATCGGCCACACGGCGAGCCTCGTCCTCGTCGTCGGTGATCGCTTCCGCCTGGAAGGTCACCGCAGCCACATGATTCACCGACGCGACAACCACTGCCGGCTTGGAGAACAGGATCGCCAGGCCAAAAGGGCCTGCCCCACCTGGTCCGGCAGCCGGGTCCACGCGGAACACCGACCATGCCAAGCTTGCGTAGGGGAAATAGCGCTCGGAAATCGGAACGTACTTGTAGTACTTCCTCAGCAGGGCTGGACCGGCAAATGGGGAAGCCAATTTTCGCGAGCGCGTAATGATCCCTTGCATCACTCGCGGGTCGTTGAGATTGGTGGCAGCCACAATATCCACGCCCAGGATGGCCACGCGGAATACCCGATCTTCCATGGGGATGTTGTAAATCTCAATGGATTGGTAGGTGTCCACGGAGCTGGCGATCTTGTGCAGATAATCCCGCACCCGCTGGCCCTGGATTTTTCCGATGAATATTTCCGTATAGCGCGCCTCGGGTTGCTGCCGCGTCGGGTAATGGATGGCAAAGGCCACCTCGTCCAGGTCATCTTCGAACTGAAATCCTGTGGCCTGAATGAACTGTTCGTACTCCGGATCGTGGGAAACCTGGGGAAGTTGCGCAGGAACTTTCGCGCGCCGCAGATGTTTCAAGTTGACGTAAATGAACCCATCCGCCTGCGGCAGCAGGCGAGCCGCCTCGGGCGGTGCATGCTTGCGCAGGAATACTACGACAGCGACGGCAATGGCAAGCAGCAGAATGCCCGCCAGGATGGGGAGTTTGCGTCGAAATCGCATCGAGACGCTGACCGGTGGCAACCAGCCAACGAAGGCCTCATGATATCACCTGGGTAAAGCCGATCTGAATGGAGAGCTGCGGGTGTCGGTCGACGACGGTTCAAAAACCGAAAAACTCCGCTCGGAGGGCTTTGTGGAAGGGCACGAGTTCACTCGTGCCGTTTGGTGGCCGATATTGACTTACGTGCCCATGGGGCGCAACGGCCACCAGGCGTCCGGTTACGCCTGGCGAACTCTGGCGGATTGGGAAGGGCACGAGCTCCACTCGTGCCGCCAAGTCGTTCAAAATGTTTCAGCGCTTTAGCGCCTGAGGGTTTTGTCTCTGCGCTGCGCCGCGCGAGAAATAACCCTTAGCAAACCACCGAAAAAGCCAGGCCGATGACGCGAAATAGAGCTATAATTCTGGGCAATTCAAGAGGTGGTTATGAAACTTTCGGCCTGCCTCTCCCCGCTCCTGGCTGTCGTTCTCAGCGGTGTCGGTGTCACCCAACAGCCTCCGACTTACGGCCCCGCCGGCAGTAGCAACTCCGATCCCGAGCTGACCCGGTCCAGCATGGTCCTCAGCGGCAAGGTTGTGTTGGAGGACGGCACGCCGATTCCCGGTACCGCGGCGGTCCAAACCCTGTGCAAGGGACAAAGACGCACCGTGGCCCATACCGATGGCTCCGGCGGTTTCAGTTTCACTCTGGCCGAACAAGTTTCCACGGCAACCGCGATTGGGGGTGGGATTGTAGACGCTTCGATCGGGCCCCGCGACGGCCTGCCGATTGGTGACAGCCCCAGCCCGCTGCACAACCAGCGCCAGTGGCGGGAGTGCGCGATTCTCGCCGAGTTGCCAGGTTTCACCTCCCAGGTCGTAGACATCGTTTCCCGCACCGACAATCGTGGCGGCAATATCGGCTCTATCTCCTTACACCGAATCGCAAACGTCGCGGGCCTGACCATCAGCACCACCAGCGCCGCAGCGCCGGATCCGGCCAAAAAAGCACTGGAAAAAGGATTCGAGCAGGAAAAGAAAGACCAATTGAATGCCGCGAAGGAGTCCTTCCAAAAGGCAGTGGATCTTTATCCGCAGTATGCGGTCGCATGGTTTGAAATGGGGCGAATCAGCATGGCGAACCATGATTTTGCAGGCGCCAAAGCCTCCTTCAATAAGTCGATGGCGGCCGACCCGCACTATGTGAATCCGTATCTGGGACTGGCCCAGATCGCGGCAGGGGAGCAGAAATGGCAGGACATGGCGGACTTGACCGCCAAAGTCGTGGCCATGAATCCAATCAATTTCCCCAATGCCTGGTTCTTCAACGGCTACGCCAACTACAACCTGGGGAGATTTGCGGAGGCTGAGAAGAGCGCGGCCGAAGGCCTCAAAATCGATGCCGAGCACCGCTTCCCCAGGCTCGAATATCTGCTGGGAATGGTGCTCATGGAACGCAAAGACTATACCGGCGCAACCCAGCACATGCAGAGCTTTCTCCGTGCAGTCACCGATCCGCGGGAAGTGGCCGAGGCCAAAAAGCAATTGGCGGAAATCAGCCGGCTCGCCGCGCTGGCCACAGCTTCCGTGCCTGGGGAGAAAAAGTAGAGCGGGAAGCCAGAGAACTCCGCTCCGAGCGGCTTTGTGGGAAGGGCACGAGTTCACTCGTGCCGTTTCGTCGCAGATATTGACTTACGCGCCCATGGGGCGCAACTGCCACCAGAAAGGCTACAAAGAACAGAGACGACGCCCTCAGACGCTAAAGCGCTCAATCATTCTGAACGACCTGGCGGCTCGAGTGGAACTCGTGCCCTTCCCAACGCGCGCCAGAGTTCTTCCGCAACCCCCTAAAGCCGGGCCTCTTTGGTTTCACCTTTGGGGAAGGGCACGAGTTCACTCGTGCCGTTTCGTGGCCGATATTGACTTACGCGCCCATGGGGCGCAACTGCCACCAGAAAGGCTACAAAAAACAGAGACGACATCCTCAGACGCTAAAGCGCTGAATCATTCTGAACGACTTGGCGGCACGAGTGGAACTCGTGCCCTTCCCAATCCGCCAGAGTTCTTCCGCAACCCCCTAAAGCCGGGCCTCTTTGGTTTTCACCTTTGGGGAAGGGCACGAGGGAAGGGCACGAGTTTCACTCGTGCCGTTTCGTCGCCGATATTGACTTACGCGCCCATGGGGCGCAACTGCCGCGAGAGGCTGCAAAAAACAGAGACAACGCCCTCAGGCGCTAAAGCGCCGAATCATTCTGAACGACCTGGTAGCACGAGTGAAACTCGTGCCCTTCCCAATCCGCCAGAGTTCTTCCGCAACCCGTAAAAGCCGCGCCTCTTTGGTTTCACCTTTGGGGAAGGGCACGAGTTCACTCGTGCCGTTTCGTGGCCGATATTGACTTACGCGCCCATGGGGCGCAACTGCCACCAGGCTGCAAAAATGCAGCGCAGAGACAACGCCCTCAGGCGCTAAAGCGCTGAGCATTCTGAACGACTTGGCGGCACGAGTGGAACTCGCGCCCTTCCCAATCCGCCAGAGTTCTTTCGCAATCCGTAAAGTCGAGCCTCTTTGCTTTCACCTTTGGGGAAGGGCACGAGTTCACTCGTGCCGTTTCGTGGCCGATATTGACTTACGCGCCCATAGGGCGCA
>Ga0137366_10001717_pt1 | contig 16353 bp, 14 predicted proteins | sample SagtaG_8_FD_104938 | JGI IMG/M metagenome (GOLD analysis project Ga0137366, IMG submission 104938) | Vadose zone soil microbial communities from Sagehorn Ranch, Mendocino, California, USA - Sage1_L_60_16 metaG | ecosystem: Environmental > Terrestrial > Soil > Vadose zone | place: USA...
GGCGTGAGCAGGGCAATGGAGGCACCCATAGAAAAGCCATGGATGATTATCTTGCCAGGCAGCGTCTCTGGCTGTCGGGCGGCGACCTCGAGCGCCGCTTCAAGATCGTGCACCTCCGCGTTGCCGCCACTGGTCATCACGCTATCGCTCTCACCGTGGCCGCGAAAATCGAAGAACAGGATATTGTAGCCATGCGCGTACTGCAGCGCGGCGACGGTGCGCAGATGTGCGCGCGACGTACGATAGCCATGGCACAACACAACCGTCGGAGCTGGACGAGGCTGCGCCCAGAAATCGCCACTCAATAGCGTACCATCAGCCGTCTCGAAGAGCAGAGAGCGTTGCTGCGCGAGAGGAGGGTCGGCATTGCCGAACGGCATCTTCCAGGTGAAGAGGGACTCATCTAAAAGGGTGTGAGGGCGTGAAAGTTCTCCGATGAAGCGATTCGCCAACACAGCCAGGCCACTTGTGACGGTCAGGCCGAGAACGCCAGCGCCCCCGGCAAAGCCCACCAATAAGCGATCCCGACCTGACATAGTTCCAAAAACCATAGCGTTTTATTGTACCACCATTTCTCCTGGTTTCGTGAGGGTGATCCTTACAGGATGGACTACATAGGGCATCACCCTCCCATCCTCTACACCCTCCGCTACAAAAAGCATCAGCTTCTGCTTTACGTATTATAACGCATCGGTGCGTTCCTCAGAGAGGGTGGACTGGTTCAGTCGTCGGAAAACTGAACCAGTCTTTGTGAAGTGAGCCAACAGCTAAACGCTCCCGACTCCTCAAAATGCGTTCTACCACTTATAGTGATTGCATTCATCTATGCCAGGGGCGCAAAGGTCAACCGACCCACCACAATCAGGACTGCCAGCAGCAAGAGCGCCACATTCATGCTAATGGCGCTATATTCCCGGCGCGAGGCATGAAAGGCAGAGGCGCTGAGCATGACCACGACCAGCCCTACAGCAGCTGCCACAGTCAACCATGGCACAATGCCTGTGGCAGCAGGGAGAATGAGCCCAATGGCCCCCAGGATTTCCGCGACGCCAATAAAGCGGACAAATGGGGCAGGAACCTCATTGGCCCAGGCCATATTTTTCCTCACTGTAGCCAGGGGCATGAAGGCTTTCGTAAAACCCGCCAACAGAAACGCCAGAGCCAGCAGGCCCTGGATGATCCAGAGCACGATATTCATCTTCTTGTTTCCTTTCTTTCGCAACAAGCGTGCTATAAACAGCGGCTATTGCGTAATCGATATTTGTTGTTTATAATACTACTGTATGATGGTTATAACAATCAAGAGACAATCTCATGGTTGTGTTGCTTAGACAACGGCACGAGAAAAGTGTTGGGAAAATCAGTTGGAGGAGGTTCGCCTCGCAGCTGAGGAGAGGCCGTGAGAAGAGAGGAAAGGACAAGGAGATTTTTTCTATGCCGACAGTAGAAAAGAGTGTGGACCCGCGCGTCAAACGGACCCGCAAACTCTTGCAGCAAGCATTCCTGGAACTGTTCCAGGAGAAAGGCTTTGCCTCGATCAGTATTCAGGATATCACGGAGCGGGCGACAGTCAATCGCGCGACCTTTTATGCCCACTTTTCCGACAAATACGCGCTGTTGGATTCGATCATCCGTGAGCAGTTTCAGCATAGCGTCGCCGAGCGGCTCCCCTCGACGCCCATGTGGGGGAGACAAAGCCTGCACATGCTCATCAGAGCGGTCTTCGACTTTCTGGACGAGTTCCATCGCGATTGCAAGCCCACCGACGCGCAGTTTGATCCCTTGATAGAACGAGCGGTGCAACAGGAACTCGCCGAGATCCTCCTGAGCTGGCTCAAGCAGGCAAGAGCATCGGATAACAGATCTCGGGTTCGGCTGGAAACAATGGCCTCGGTCATGAGTTGGGCGATTTTCGGGACTGCCGTCCAGTGGAGCCGCAACGAACGAACGCCATCAGCAGAAGAGATGGTCAATCAGGTGCTGCTGGTGCTCACCGAAGGCGCCAGTTTCTCTACTGACCTGCACTCTTAACTGACGCGACCAGCTTTCCAGTGCGTTCAAAACCGATTATGTCCGCGACGACCCTGCCGAACTCATCTCGACGGGATGAGTTCCCGCGCCTGTAAAGTAGAGGTTGGGAGCATCCTGGCTCAGATGAAAGCAAGGGAAACCAACCCACCTGGAACATATCTTCCGCCTCAACTTGCAAACGCCAGATCAATATTGTACACTCCACACTAACCCGGTTATGGTTAACGGAAGCGAGGAATAAATTGCTATGCATCGTCGCGCACCCGATTTTCATCCAGGATTGATGACAGATATGTACCACCCTGACGCGGCTTACATTTCCTGGTGCGCTGGTCGCAACGGTCTTACAACGTTCGATCTTTACACACGCACCGCTCCGTTTGGCGGAGCTTATCTGCTCGTTGCGGGGCTAGAGTCAGCCCTGGAGTTTGCGCAGTCATTTCACTATACCAACCAGGAATTGAAATTTCTTGCGCATATCCGTGACTATGACTCTGCCTTTCTTGACGAACTGGCGGAATTACGCTTTACTGGAGAAATCCTGGCTTTTCCCGAAGGCTCAATTGCATTTCCTAACGAGCCTCTTATGCGTGTAACGGCTCCCTTTCGCGAGGCGCTGCTGCTGGAGTCGGGACTGCTACAGGCGATTGGCCTTTCTACATTGATTGCGACTAAGGCTTCGCGTATAGTCTATGCAGCCTCTAAAGGACATCCGCGCCGTGTGGCGGAGTTTGCCTTCCGGCGAGCACAGGAACCGATGACGGTTGCGCGTGCATCGTATATTGGCGGCTGTGCCAGCACCTCTCTGCTCAATGCAGCCTATGAGTATCGTCTGCCCGCAACAGGAACCGTACCTCATGCGCTCATAGAAATGTTCGAGACCGAAGAAGAGGCGTTCGAGGCGGTTGCGCAGGCATATAACCGTTATACGCTGCTCCTCGATACTTACGATCAGCGCGCAGCTATCCATACAGCGATTGCCGTCGCTTTGCGCTCACAGGAGACGCTTGGACATACCCTTGCCGCTGTGCGCCTTGACAGTGGAGACCTGCTCGCCGATAGCCTGTATATCCGCGAGCAACTCGATAAAGCAGGTCTGGCAGGGGTACGCATCCTGGCAAGCGGCGACCTGGACGAGTGGAAAATCACAGAGTTGTTGGAGGCCGGAGCAGCCATCGATTCATTTGGTGTCGGGACTACGCTGGGCAGTGGCGCGGGTTCGCTCGAACACCATACCTCTGGTGGAGCACTCGGCACAGTCTACAAAGAGGTCTCGTACATGGATGAATCGGGCACGGAGTTTCCTAAGTTGAAGCTGGCGGGCCCTAAGAGCACATGGCCTGGCAAAAAAGAGCTCTATCGCCATCCCCACTGGGAGGAGGATATCATTCAGCTCGCACAGGAGCCACGACCAGACGACTATCTACGTGTGCTACGGCCCGTTATGCGCAACGGCGAGATCATTCCAGGCAGTCTCCCTCCACTCTCGGAGATTTGCGAACTCGCACAAGAAAACCTGGCCCAGTTGCCAGCACAATACCGGGCCTTGAATGTCGATCAACCCTATCCTGTCCATTTCAGTGAAGGGTTACAGTCACTGCGTAAGCAGGCGGCCATTCTGATAGGCAAGAATTCTGTATAATAGAGAGGGATGTGGAGGAGTGTTTATCATAGGAGCAGGGCGCCTGTTCATCCTGTGAGAAGGAGCATTCCAGTGGTCGAAATTTTGAAGCAGACGCGCAGTATCTGTTCTACCTGCGACGAGATCGTTCCTGCCACTTATGAGATAAGTGCTGACGAGCGCGTTTATTTCTCGCGCACCTGTCCCGTCCATGGCAGCACGGATACCGACCTCGGCCCTCATGCAGCGTATTACCGCACATCATTCCACGTAGAGAAGTTGATGATAGAGCGTTACGGCGACGGCGGAGATACAGATATTGCCAGGGGGCTCTCCCCTTTTCCGCTGCGCAAACCTGCCGGGCTGGCGATTCTAGAGGTCACCGAGCGCTGTAACCTGACCTGTCCGATGTGCTACGCCTATTCCAGCCCCTCGGAGCGCGACTACACGCTTGCAGAGATTGAGATGCGACTCGATCAATTGATCGAAGTTGAAGGCAAAGGTATCTCGCTCCAGATCTCCGGTGGAGAACCTTCGGTACGGAAAGACCTGGACCAGATCGCCGCTATGGTCAGGCGCAAGGGCTTCGGACATTTAGAGATGGTCAGCAACGGTATCCGCCTGGCACGCGAGGCCGATTTTGCTGCAAAGCTCGTCTCCTGGGGCTTTACCTCGGTCTATCTACAGTTCGATAGCACGCGGCCTGAAGATATCGTCAAGCTGCGGGGCGAGGACCTGTGGGAGGTGCGCCAGAAAGCGGTCGCGGCCCTGGAACGCGTCAAACTTCCCTCGACGCTCGCCGTCTCGCTCTACGATGGACTAAATACCGATCAGATACAGCAGACCATTCATTTCGCCTGGCAGCACCCCGATACGGTCTGCGCCATCGCTTTTCAGGCCGCGACGCCTTTTGGCCGCTTCGAGATCGCCGGGAAAGAGACGGAAAGGCGCGGCAATGAAGACCAGGGTGCAAGCACGTCACGCAAGCTACGCATGCCCGAGATCCTCAAGCTTATCGAAGAGCAGGCGGGCGTAGCGGAGGATCTTTTCTTCCCGGTCGGTGAAGGCTCTCCGCTCTGCAATGCCTTCACGCTGCTCAAACACACAAAGGACGGGTACAGGCCCATCGCTCCCAACTTTACGCTCAAAGAGTTCATGGAGGTCATAGGACCGCGCCCGAATATGACCCTGCGCATGCTCACGCGCGGCAGGTCCGCCGTTCTGCCACAGATCGTGACCAATATCGGCGGCAGCCTCAAGCTCATGAAGACACTCTGGCCGCATATCGGTACTGATCCATCCTTCTGGACCAGTCGCAAGACCCTCACACTCTTCGTCAAGCCTTTTATGGACGAGAGCGATATCGATATGAGCCGCATCGAGCGCTGCTGTTTCCATAACGCGTCGCCGCGCGGCGTGATGTCTTTCTGCGCGCTCAACGCGAAGATGCGGCCCGCGCAACCACATGCACAGGAGAGCGCCTTCATTCCGCTCCCCACGCGGCGTCTGAAGGTGCAACCAGCATAAGAATGACGCTGATCAAGAGGTAAGACGATCGCCAGAGTCGTCCCCATTTGTTTTTGCGTAGGAGTTGTCATGCGTTTCTCGATTATCGTGCCGGTCCTGAACGAAGAAGCGATACTGGAATCCTACCTTGCATCTCTTGTGAAACAATGCGCACAGCTTGACTACGAACTGCTCGTCGTCGATGGCGGTAGTAGCGATGGGACGGTGGATATCGCCGGGCACTATGGACACGTCATCACCTCTGCACGAGGGCGGGCGACCCAGATGAACGCCGGAGCAGCCCTCGCCGGTGGAGATGTCTTCCTCTTCCTGCACGCCGATACGCAGTTGCCGGCACAGGCATTTTCAAGCATTGAAGAAGCTTTCAGGTCGCCTACCGTCGTGGCCGGAGCTTTTCGCGTCTGCTTCAACTGCGAGCGCTGGGCATACCGCTGTGTGGCCTATTTTACCAATATGCGCTCGCGTCTGCGCGGCACATTTACAGGCGACCAGGCATATTTTGTCCGCGCCAGCAGTTTCCGCGCGATTGGAGGCTATCCCGAACAGCCGCTGATGGAGGATCTTGAGATCATCAAGCGTCTGCGTGCACGCGGTAGGGTCGTGCTACTTCCGCTTTATGTCACCACGTCAGCGCGGCGCCATGAGAGGGTTGGATTGCTACGCAGCGTATTTTTTATGTGGTATCTACGCACCCTTTACGCGTTCGGCGTTGCGCCCACGTGGCTGCAGAAGAGGTATCCCGACGTAAGGTAGCATCATATATTCTAATGTACGAACTTGTAACTGATTTTGCGGTATCGCTTGCCAGACGGTCTAGAATGCTAGTATAATAGGAAGGTGAAAGAGCTTTTGCTCAGCGCGCTCATTTTCGTGAAATAACTTTGTTTCGAGAATACAAAGACGCGCGTAACGGTACTCTATGAACAGAATATGACGTCAGAATATTATTGTATCGATGAGAGAATGCTGCTTCTACCGACCGCAATAATTCACAGGCGTCGCAGTAGGAGCATTTTATATGAAACTCTACGTTGGCAGATTGCCATATCGTACAACAGACCAGGACCTTGCTGATCTTTTCGGACAACTGGGCGAGGTCATTTCCGCTACAGTGATTATTGATCGCGAGACAGGACGCAGCAAAGGCTTCGGTTTCGTAGAGATGAGCAACGATCAGGAGGCGCAAAACGCCATCAATCAGCTCAACAACTCCACCCTCGACGGTCGCACCATCATCGTCAACGAGGCAAACGAGCGCCGCGAGCCACGTTCCGGTGGCTTCCAGAGAGGTGGTGGCGGTGGCGGTCGCCGTGATGGCGGTAGCGGTGGTGGTTATCGCGACAGGCGTTACTAAGCAATAGAATTACTCGACGTGTAGCGCTTTCTCAAGAAGCGATAAGGCGAAAGGTAATAAGAAAGAAGGCAGCGGTAATGCTGCCTTCTTTCTTATTACGGCACACTTGCAAAAACATTGTACCAGATTCAATTTCTCGTTCGTTACAATAAACAGAATTATCACGATTAAACCAGGCGAGGAATCTCACTACTATGCCAGAAAGTATAACATCAGAAAAAGACCACAACGAACGTGTCATTCTGAAGACCAACCCATCTTTAGTAACAGATCCGCGTTTAATTACGGCAGACGGGAGACTTACTTCCGACGACGGGCTCATTATCTGGACGCCACGCTTCATCATCACCTTCGCTTTGCTTCTCTCCGTCGGGCTAGGCGGAGCAAGCCTTCTCACACAGGGCTGGCTCAACAGCTACTACCCGGCGCAGTTGACGGAGCTGATCTTTGACACACTCGCGTTCGGCTGTTGGATCGCCGCTCTCTTCTATGCGCGTTCACCGTGGGTACGTCTTGGGGTTATCTTTAGCATTATCTGGACGATCTTTTCAGCCATCGACTATGTCATTAGCATGCTTATACCTGCCCCCCAGACGTGGATACTCTTAGGTCATATCGATGGCGCGAGAAATATCTCTCTCCTGAGCAGCTTTATTTGTCTCTCTATCGCGCATACGCCATTCCGGCGCTGGGACGCGTGGTTTTTTCGCCTCGCTCCGTTGATCGGCATCGCTGCAGTGTTGTTTGCTCAGGTTCACGCTCCACCTGAGCTGCGTACACTGGCCCAACTCGAGAACCATACGACAAATATTGTGCTTTATTTATGTATGGGCGTCTGGTGGCTGCGTCCCTCCTGCTGGAAAGCTCAGCCTGCACTTACCTTCCTTCTGGGCATCAATCCAGTCGTACAGCGTATTTTGAGCATCCAATTTCTTCACAACGGCGACCCGACCCTTTTCTACACACAGATGATCCTGCTCTTCTTCGCGCTGGCGGGCCTACACAGTGCACAGCGCGAACGCCAGTCTGCAAAGATGTATAACCTTCGTTCGTGAGGCCATCGTTCGTGCGCCGCCCGTAGAGCTAGCTCTACGGGCGGCGGAAGGCTTGCTCCAGGGCCTCTGCAAAGGCTTTGACGCTCTCGAAACGTTGCGGGGGATCTTTTGCAAGCGCCTTCATCACAACATCGTCAACGGCCTGGGGGATCGATGCATCCTTCGCTCGCCGGAGCTACCCCGCGCCATGCAAAACAAGAATAATAGAGATCGCGCTCCATGCATTGTTCAGCAAATGCAAGAGAATGCCGGGCCAGAGCGAGCCCGTGTGCCAGCGGAGGAGGGCCAGCAGCACGCCGATGCAGAACAACACGGGGAATGAGGCAACGTCGCCGTGCGCGGCGGCAAATATGAACGCGCTCAAGACAACGGCCAGACTCAAAGGCATAGCGCGTAGAAAGCCGGCGAACAGAAAGCCACGAAAGAGCACCTCCTCGCAGAAAGGGGCAACAAACACCGCCAGGAAGAGCAGACTGTACATGCTGATCGGAGCGACCTTTCCCAGTTGTAAAACGGTCTGATCGTTCGTCTGCAGCTTGAGGTGCATAGCCACAATGATAAGCTGGTAGAGCCAGTTGATGCCGATGATAGCCAGGAAACAGAACAGCACCAGGGGTAGCGCGGTGCTCGCCTTGAAGCCGCGAAAGCTCAAAACCTGCAGGATGGTGCGTAGGCGGGGAACTATCTTCAGCTCCCGCAGCACACGCCTTGCCATGTAGACCGGCCCAATTAAGAACGTCACCTCCACTAATCCGTTGAGGAGAAAAAGTATGATAGCATTGGTGAGATCTACGCCGGGCGCGAGCGGAGTCCTTGCAGCAACGGAGCTAGCGCCGAGCAGCATCAGTCCAAAGGTAAAGACTACTCTGGGGATCAGTGAGAGAAAAAAACCGATGAATGTCTGTCGAAGAGTCCATGGAACTTCTTCGAGTTTTTGATCAAGCAAGGTATTCTCCAGGTGCTTTTTCGCAGACTATTATACCATACGATGCGCCTTCTTGTCTGTAGTCAGACCCATATTCTTATCGGGGAGATATGGTATACTACTCACAACGTCCCATACTTAGTAAGGAAGGAAACCTGTTTGGCAGGCACAATCGACACCCATCCATCTGAAAATTCAAATTGGCGGAAGCATAAAAATGCTTGCCCATTCTATAGGGAACGCTGGTTCCCCTGTAACGATGTCGCGGCAGGTGAGCCGATGTACCAGGTCTTCTGTTTGAAAAACACACCTCCTATCACTGCCGAGGAGCAAGAAAAGTGTTTCCGCAGCAAAACGTGCTGCTGGCGGCTCGCCAACAAAAAGCAATCCACCAGCGCAGCGCCCGAAGAGACACCGGCTGCGTCACGTTGATACAAAACGCCAGCGATAGCATCAGGCAAGATCGCCGGCGTTTTTTCTATATCAGAAAGTTTCTAAGCAAGAGTTAGCCTCTTTCGCGCGAGGAGTAGACAAAGCCTTCCAGAACGTCCCCGTATGAGAACAGCTCCTCCGGATTGAAGAAGCGCTCAACCTCAGCGCTCGCCGTCTCCAGAGAGTCGGAACAGTGAATCAAGTTTGCCTGCACGCTCATGCCGAAATCGCCGCGAATCGTTCCGGGGGCCGCTTCGCGCGCCTTCGTAATACCGGCGAGCAGGCGCACGGTATTGACAACATCGGTCCCCTCCCAGCAGCAAGCAACGACGGGGGAGAGTTGCATAAACGACTTCACCTCTGCAAAGAAGTCACGCCCTGCGAGGTGGCTGTAATGTTCGTTCAGTAGTTCGTCAGAGAGGCGCATCAGCTTCAGGCCGATCAGCTTCAGCCCCTTGCGCTCAAGCCGAGAGATGATCTCGCCGACGAGGTCTCTTTGTATAGCATCGGGTTTCAGTAATACCAGAGTACGTTCCATAGTCAAAAGACCTCCTTTGTGTTATGCAAAATAATCAAATTTCGAAGGGATAATTCAGCCTACAAATACATTCTGCGTTACAGACTCACCCAGTATATTAATAGCTGGCAACTAACTGTGTCAATTGGCGACACGCCTTCTTCATCTCCAGGCGCACACGGCCAAGATTGCCGATTCCGTGCGTCGTCACGATCAGGATCATGTCCCCTGCTTCCTCCATCTGGATGGTACCGTTTTTCGTCTCGATCACAACATGGCGCGTCTCGCCATTATTGATCTGAGCGGTAAAGCTGCTAATGGAGCCAAAGGCAGCCGCTGCCATAGCCCCGATCATCTCTTCATCCTCGCTATGCAATATTCCAGAGACGATCAGACCATCTCTCCCCGCCAGAATCGCGTTATAGACCTCGTTCAGGTCGGTCAACCGTTGCAGAATAGTCTCCACAAGACGACTCCTTTATCTCTACTGTTCGTGTCGAGTGCGCACACGAACAGATCGGTTAGCTCTTTGCCCTCTTCGCCATCGTGAGGGCTTTGTTGTATGCCTCCATCGCCTGCAGGTACTCGCCCTGGCGCATATACGCATCTCCCAGGACGCGGTAGCCCGCCGAATATTTGGGCGCCAGCTTCAACAGAGCGCGCACATTACTGACAACATCGGGCAGCAGTTCGGGCGCGCTGCGTATGATCAGGCGATACTCCTGCATCGCCTCATCGTAGTCACCAAAGAGCTGATGCTGATATCCTTTCAGGAGGCGCTCCTGGTAGCTTATGTTTCCATCGGCTGCCCTGCTGCCACCCGCTGCCCGTTCCGCTCCCCACGTTCTGCCAGAAGTGGACGGCGTAGTATCCTTTTGCGAGGCAGAGCGCATGGGCTGCAGGCGAACCGCCGGACGCTTCATCGTCGTCTCCAATTCGCTGTCAAGAAGTGCCTCACCGCGAGGAGCACTCGATAGGTGCGGCTCCTGACCTCCATTCAACTGCATAGAGGAGGCAGGCGCTTGAGAGAGCTGCCCGGACGGCGTATTTGCGCTCGCGAAAGGCGCAGGAGACTGGGCCACAGACACCTCCTGCTGCTCATTGCTTTCCGACCAGGCAGACCAGATAGGGCTGACCGCGGCATCTGTGTTCGCAACATCCTGAGCCGCCACAGGCGGTGCCTCGGAAGTTTCTTGCATTGCATCGTTCCACGACCAGGAGGGCGATGAGGTATTCGGTCTCCCAACCGGCGTACTTTCCTGCGTTGGCTGCTCCTCCTGAGAGAGCATCTCCTGCGACGTATCCAGTCCCGCCCAGAAGGGCTGTTCAGGCGAGGCAAAGAGATTTGCCATCGTCTCGTCCTGCGCGATCTGCTCTGCGCTGGGAGCTGGAACGCTATTCAGCGATGCAATCCAGGATGGCTCCTCAGACGGAGAAAATGCCGCGTCACGTCCCAATGCCGCCAGCCACGATGGCTCTTCAGCGGGTGCAGCAGGCTCCGGCTCCGGATAAGCAGGTTCAGCCGAAATATCCGGCGCGGATGACGGGTTCAACAACGAGGAGGATTGGTGAATGTAGTTACCCAGTTCCGCCAGGGCGGATGAAAGCGCAGGCTCTCTATAAGCATTCTGGGTATCCGGGATCTCTTGATACGCATCCTGCGCACCAACCGCCTGCTCTGGTGTCGTTGCACTGGCGACAGGTTCCTGCGCCTGTGCCAGGGAAGAGAGCGAGTTGGGCTGCAAAGGAACAAAACCCTGCGAGCGTAGATCGGACTCCAGCTCCTCCAGCGTCTTCAGCAGGCGCTGATCCTCACTGATTTCCGGGGCAGCGACCTGCTGAGGCTCACGAGGCTTCTGCATCTCCCGTTGTGGCGCTTCAGGCGCTGGCTCGTAGGCGACGGGTTGTGGCTCAGGTTCCGGCGCGGGAGGCGTTGAAGCAAACGGCGAGGACTCGACAGAAAATGGCGCATCTATGCTAGCTGCCCCTAACGACTTCAGCCACTCGGGGCCGAAAGAAAATGGCTCATCAGCCGTCGACTCAGGCATCGTCACGGCTGGTTCCTCTCGCCGAACCGGCACATCTATATGAACTGGCTGCGCGCTCATACCTGGCTCAACCGACGACCGAACCGGGGTCGATGGTGGCTGCACTGGCGTAACCGGCGGCTGCACTGGTATGGCTGGTGGCTGGGGTGGCTCTGGCGGCTGTGCGGGTCCGGCTGATAATGGGCCACTGGCCTGTTTTCTTTCGCTCTGGGTAAGCATATTGAGCCAGGCAGGTGGCGCGAGTGCCGCCTCTTCCTTTGACGAAGACGACCAGGCGCTTGCTGTATCCGCGACATCGTTCCCCTTCATGGTTTCCCAGGTCTCCAACCCGCCGAGGCTCGGCTCTTTATATCTATCTGAGGTCGCGCCGTCCCAGACCGCAGGTTCATCCTGTTTCTGATCGCTGGCGGCATTCAGGAGTTCCTGCTGCCAGGTATGCTGAGGATGCTCATCCTGCATTGGTTGTCCGTACATGTTCCACACATCAACGCTTTTTTCTTCGGCATCGGATTGGGGCACCTCCGGCAGCCTCTCCAATGCGCCCCATACATCCTCTACTGGTGCGTCATTCGTGGCCCTGGCAGCGGGAGCATTACGTTCGGGCTCTACTTCTGGTGCGCCGACCAGTGTATCGCTATCCCAGCTCGCTCCGCCTGTCCATTCGGCACCATTCCATCCGGCACCTGTATCCATAAATGTAGATGCATGTACAGCAGGCTGAGTGGGAATCTCTTCCCGCCTGGGAGTATGCGTCGCGGCAGATGGTGGCAGCGATGTTTCAACAAGCGCCGGAGCCTTGCGCAGCAACTTCAAAAACGGTTCGGCGGGCTGACTTGCCATAGCGTCAGCAAAAAGCTCCTGAGCCATCATATGGTCCGGGTCCAGTACCTCCGCACGCTGCAACAACTCCTGGGCTTTTTGCATATTCTTCGGTGCAGTCACATAAGCGAGCAGGAGTAGCGCTTTCAGGCAGCAGGGTACATCCCGGAGAATCTGCATGGCCAGTTGCTCAACACGATCGTAGAGGCCCTCGCGCCAGCAGGTCTCAAGCAGGCCGGTGCGAGCATCGAGGCGTTCAGGGTTCACAGCGAGCACTGCTTCCCACTCCTGCATCGCCTGCGTCAACAGATCGCCACGCATATACAGGCGCGCAAGCCCGGCGCGGGAGAGCATGAACCCTTGCTGCCCAGCTTTTGCGCTCAACTGGTTGAACTCCTGCCGGATGTGACTATTGCCGCGACTCAGTTCATACGCCTGCTGGTAGCAATCCAGAGCAGTATCGTAGTCCGACATATGCTCGCTGATCAAGGCGCGATCACAATAGGTCACAACGTTCTCTGGATCATTGATCAGCACCCAATCGAAGTTCTGCTGAGCATCATTCAATCGTTCAAGGGCCAGATAGACCTCGCCGAGCAGGCGTTGCGCCTCAAGCGACTCTGGAAATTGAGCAAGAACGGTCTGACAATGAGTGAGAGCATCATCGACACGCTCAGTGCTGATCGCATCTTCGGTCTCTTGCAAATAATCACGAAGCGTTACTTGTGCCATAAAATATGATCTCCTCTTCCCGCTTTACGCACCTGAAAGCAACTTTCCAAAGTACTCTACTCGCCGTGTATCCTCTGGTCCAATGATTGCCAGACGCCGCCACTCGGGGACAAAACAGGTCTGCGCTACACGCCGAATATCCTGTGCAGTGACGGCATTGATACGTGCCAGGATCTCGTCAACAGCGCGTACGCGGTTATAAAGGCATTCCTGGCTCCCTAACCAGGAGGCGACCTGCTGCGTTCCTTCGAGGCCCAGCACGATACCGCCGCGTACATAGGCTTTGATGCGCTCCAGTTCGTCGGCAGGCACAGGCGTATCGCACAGCCGCTGCAGCTCTACAAGAATAGCGCGCACCGCCTCCTGCACATGCGAAGGATCGACGCCGGCGTTGACTACCAGATTGCCTGTCTCAGCATAACTATTAAAGTAACTGCCAATATCATAGGCCAGGCCCTGCTCCTCACGAATGGACTGAAAGAGGCGAGAGCTCATCCCATCGCCGAGTATGCCATTGATGAGCCACAGGGGATAATAATCGTCGGAGGTATAGGCTGCCCCGACAGTCGCGAGGCAGATATTAGCCTGTTCCGTCGCCTTCTTGATAATGCGCACCGGGGATGCATTGCGTGGTGGCAGACTCTCGGTCCAGCGAGGATGATCCCCTGCTTCCCAGTCTCCAAACAGGTTCTCTATCAGCCTGACGACCTCCTGTGAATCGATATTGCCAGCGATACTGACGACCATGGAGTTCGGGCGATAGTAGGTATGCAGGTAGTCGAGCATCTGCGTTCGTTGTAAGCGCGCGACCGTCTCTATGCTCCCTGCGTCATCGCGCCCCAGGGGCAGGCCTGGCCACATCACCTCGTCGATCAACAGATTGACCCACTCCTGCGGATCGTCCTGCGTCGAGCTTAGCTCTTCGATGATGACGCTACGTTCCTTCTCGATCTCCTCCGCGTCAAAAAGTGGATAACGGACCATATCGGCCAACACCTTTATCACAGGCGCGAAATACTCGCCGGGGACACGTGCGGTATAGGTAGTCAGTTCTTTGCCGGTACTGGCATTAAAAACGCCGCCGACTCCCTCTATCGCCTCCGAGATGAGGCGGGCCGTGGGATAGCGCTGAGAGCCCTTAAACAGCATATGCTCGATGAAATGCGAGACGCCCGCTTCCTGGTCATGCTCGTAGCGAGAGCCAATGTTGACGAAAAAGGCGATGCTGGCGGAACGCATACCAGATATATGGGTAGTTAGTAAACGTAGTCCATTCTTTAATGTAGTTTGCGCATAGTTCATTCGCACGTCTGGCACGGCCTCTTCGCAGAAATACCTGAAAGGGGCCCTCCATATCTCCTTATAATTCCTGATCAAATGCTCTCAATACAAAAACCCCCAATGAGTTTTCTTTTTCTACTATACAAACCCACGCTGGTCAGGCACTATTATAGACGGTTTAGCACGCTGCCGCAACAGAATGCTGAAAGAACAGCCAGAAGAGTAGCCCATTTGGGTAGGTGCTATGAGTGGTAGAGTAATATGAAAAGAATAGGGACGAGCAGTGAGCTTTGTCCCTATTCGTCTTGAATACTTAGAGGCCGATGTCATTCGCCAACTCTCCCAGGCCGCCCAGCAGTCCCTCATCACGATGGTGATGAGGGTACCCACCATCGCCGAGATTCTCGACATCGTTGACCAGCCCATTGAGCAGCATCTCTCCGCCAATCACAGCAGCGGCGCCGCCGAGTGCGCCCATGGCGTACTTCCCGCCATTCCCTTGCATGAAGCCTCCCAATCCGCCCGCCTGCTGACCCTGGTAAGACATGTCAGCCGGCGTAGGCACGACGCCTGCCAGGCTGGTGTGACAGCTCATGCAGGCGGGCGTTCCCAATGAGGCCATCGCCATACAGACCGGGCAACGGAGCACCATCGGCTGCTGGCCCATCATCGGCTGCGGCTGATAGCCTCCTTGAGCGTATTGCTGCGGGTACTGCTGCTGTGGATACTGTTGTTGCGGGTATTGCTGTTGCGAATACTGTTGTTGTGGGTACTGCTGTTGCGGATATTGAGTATACTGGCCTGATGGCGCATAGTTCGGCTGGGTTCCGAGCTGATTGCCACAACTCGCGCAGAAATGCACGCCAGGGGCATTCTGGGTACCGCATTTTGTACAAAGGGCGGGCGCGACCTGCGCACTGGCGTGCATATCATGTCCACAGTTTGTGCAAAACGCTGTAGTTGCAGACACCTCCGTATTGCAGACCGGACAGAGATGGACCGCTGGAGGGGGAACAGAGGCGCTCTGCGCCTGCAATGACGCGCCACAATGCATACAAAAAGCCGCACCGGGCTTTACCTCGCCTTGACATTGCGGGCAGATCGAGAGGCTGGGAGCTGCCATGGGTTGCACAGCAGTTCCACAACGAGGACAGAACTTCTTGCCGGTGACATCGCTGCCACAAGACATACAGGTTACCATTATATTCACCCTCTCAATGCATAGTTATAAATTTCGCGATCTGGTTTCTTATTCACTCTTTAAGACGCAGTGTAGCATAGTTTTCCCAATTCGTCGAGGATAGCACACACTTTTTCTAACATGTGGAGTCAGGGGCAAAGATGGTGGTGGAAAGGCCGGGCGTCTGGTTCACCCGGCCCTCCACGCGTTTGTTACTCGACGAGCAGAGCTTCTAGTTTCTCCTCGATCGTCCTGGCTGATGGTAAAAACGCGGTCTCCTCTATGCCATTATAAGGTGCGGCAGGCACGGGAAGCGCGGAGATGAAGACGGGAAGGCCATCCAGATCGTAGAAGCAGTGCTCCACGATCCAGGAGTGGACATGGCGCCCGAAGCTGGTCAGGTCCGACTCCTCGGTCACTACCAGCACGCGGTTCGCCTCCCTGACAGCCGCTGCCACGGTCTCCTCATCGAAGGGAGCCAGGGAGCGCAGGTCGACGATCTCGACTGTACTACCCGTGCGCTTATAGACATTGGCAGCCGCCGTGCAAGATTCAAGGACCATTGTGCCCCAGGCGACAATCACCGCGCCGACCGGGCCTTCGCCGATACGCACACGGCGCGCCTTGCCGATCGGGAGCGTGTAGTAGCCATCGGGCACGTTCCAGTATTCCGCCAGCGCAGCGATAATGTTGCCCTCGCTATCCTTCGGCGGCTCCGAACGGTAGAGGCGACCACGCTCCAGGAAGGTGACGGGTGACTGGGCACGCGCAGCTTCCAGGAGCAGTCCCTTGGCGTCGAAAGGCGTGGCCGGGCAGATGGTAATCATACCA
>Ga0137366_10001718_pt1 | contig 16349 bp, 11 predicted proteins | sample SagtaG_8_FD_104938 | JGI IMG/M metagenome (GOLD analysis project Ga0137366, IMG submission 104938) | Vadose zone soil microbial communities from Sagehorn Ranch, Mendocino, California, USA - Sage1_L_60_16 metaG | ecosystem: Environmental > Terrestrial > Soil > Vadose zone | place: USA...
CCGGCGGCCGCCCACAGCTCGTAGGCGTGCCGCGCGGTGTTGGCCTGGCCGACCGCGGCGACCAGGCCCGGGTCACCGCCGGCGTCCGCGGTCAGGCAGGCGAGCAGATCCGGGTCGACCCGCGAGCGGGTCCAGTGGGTCATCAGCACACCGGCGCCGAGCTTGGCGAGCTTGCCGGCCATGCCAACGAAGACGCATCGGCCGAGTCCGTGGGCGGCCGCACGCCGGAGCGCATGGCCGGTGAAGTCGCCGACCTCGACGAAGCAGACCTCGTCGAGGTCGGGATGCAGGCGCATGGCCGCACGCTCGGTACGGCCTCCGGTCGACAGCACCACCGTGTCGAGGCCCTCGGCCGCGATCACGTCGATCGCCTGCTCGACGCTGGCGCGCCAGGCCGCCGTCGAGAACGGCCGCACGATCCCGGTGGTGCCGAGGATCGAGATGCCCCCCACGATCCCGAGCCTCGGGTTGGTCGTCTTGCGGGCCATCCACTCACCGTCGGGGACGCTGATCACCACCAGCGCCCCGCCGTCGTCGAGATCGAGCGCCTCGCCGACGGCGGCAGTGATCTGGCGACGCGGCACGGGATTGATCGCTGGGCCGCCCACCACCAGGCCCAGGCCCGGCCGGGTCACGGTGCCGACGCCCTCGCCGCCCTCCAGCCGCAGCCCCGGCTCGGCCCGGAGGCTGAGGCGGGCGGTCAGCTGCGCGCCGTTGGTCACATCGGGGTCGTCGCCGGCGTCCTTGACCACGACCGCCTCCGCCCAGCCATCGCCGAGCTCGCACCTGGCCACCGGAAACGAGACCCGCCGGGCCGAGCGGGGCAGGCCGATCTCGACCCGCACCACCGGGAGGCCGCTCAGTAGCGCGGTCGCCGCCGCCTTGGCCGCCGCGGCGGCACAGGTGCCCGTGGTCCAGCCGGTCCGCAGGGTCCGCGCCGCCACCTTGGCGGTCCGCGGCAGCTCTGGCTCGCGAAGGTCCGGCCCACCGAGGCGGGTGCCGGTCCCGCCCACGAGCAGGTCCGGCCCACCGACAGGGAGGTCGGGGGCATGGGGGTCCGGACCTCGGAGGTGTGGAGTGTCGTCACGCCTGGCCATCGGGTACCTCCGAGGTCGCCTGGGCGCGGCGGAACTCGTGGCTGAACGCCGGGTGGTACAGGTTCGAGCGCCTAGTATCGCCGCCGGCGCCCGCTAGGGCGGGCCCGACCAGGACCAGCGCCTGCTTGTGGATGTGGACGGCCCGGAGCCGCTCGGCCAGGCTCCCGAGCGGGCAACGGATCACGACCTCGTCCGGCCAGCTCGCGCGGTACACCACGGCGCAGGGCGTCTCCGGCGGGTAACCGCCGGCCTCCAGCTCGGCCTGGAGCGCGCGCGGGCGCGAGCAGGAGAGGAACAGCGCCATGGTGGTCTGCGAGCGAGCCAGCTCGCGGACCTGCTCGTGTGCCGGCATGGAGTTCGAGGTGCGGGTCGCCAGTCGGGTGAGCACGACCGACTGGGCGACGCCTGGGACGGTCAGCTCGCGGCCGATCGCGGCTGCGGCCGCTCCGAGCGAGGAGACACCCGGGACGATCTCCCACGGGAGGTCGCGCCGGTCGCATTCCGCGATCTGCTCCTGGATGGCGCCGTAGAGCGTTGGGTCGCCGGAGTGGACGCGCGCCACCACCAGCCCCTCCGCCAGCGCGCGGTCGTAGACCTCGGTGACGCGTGCCAGCGTGAGCGCCGAGGAGTCGAGCAGCTCGGCCCGCGGCGAGGCGTACCCGAGCACCTCCGGGCTGACCAGGCTCGCGGCCCAGACCACCACGTCGGCCGCGGCGATCGCCGCGGCGCCTCTGAAGGTGAGCAGGTCGGCGGCGCCCGGCCCGGCGCCGACGAACCAGACCTTCGGCCGCTCGGCCCCCACGCCAGTCGCCGGCCACCCGGCTCGGCCGTCGGAAGGGGTGCCGACTGGCGGGCTCATGGCCTGGACCCCCTGCCTGGCCGCTCGGGCAGCGCGATCACGGTCGACAGGTACGGACCCGGGCGGTCCCGAAGCTCGGCGGCGGGCTGGATCGTCTCCCCTGCCAGGCCCAGCCGCGCACCGTAGAGCGCGGTTCCCAGCCGGCCACTGGAGTCCAGCGCGTCAACGATCTCCGGCAGATGGCGGCCGCCCTTGTAGCAGACCACGGTGTCGAAACTGGCCAGCGCATCCGCGAGCGGCGCCGTCCCCGCGGCCAGCGGCAGCAGCGCCAGACGCTCGTTGCCCTCGACCAGCACGGTTCCGCTCCGAGCCGCCAGGTCCTGCATGGCGGTCACGCCCGGCACCACCTCGACCGGCAGCTCCCCGACCAGCTCGCGAACGGTGGCGACCAGGTACGCGAAGGTCGAGTAGACGCTCGGGTCTCCGATCGTGGCGAAGGCGGCCACGTTCCCGGCGGCGATCACCTCGGCGACCGCCGCTCCCGCGCGGTCCCAGCTCGCTTCCCGCTCGGACGTGTCGCCAGCCAGCGCGAATGCCAGCCGACGGACCCGGGCGGGTTCGGCGTAGGCGAGCACGACCGCCTCCGCCCGCCCGGTCTCACCGGTGTCGCCCACCGGCACGAACACGGTGTCCGCTCGCCGGAGCGCCCTGATCCCTTTCACCGTCAGCAGCTCCGGATCGCCGGGACCGACGCCGACACCGATCAGCCGACCGCTCATGCGGACGCCTCCCCGCGGGCGGCCGCCACCAGCCGGGCGGGTATCTCCGGGAACGCGGCCCAGTGGGTGTGCAGGTAGCTGGCATGGACCGCGCCTGCGACGAAGCCCTCCCGCCGGCCGCCGTCGAGCAACCAGGCGGGGTCGGCGCCCGCGGCCGGCTCGATCCGCGAATAGTGGAACTCGTGGCCACGGACGGTGGCGCCGGGCCCGGCCAGCGGCGAGCACACCGTCGCTTCGGCGCGCCGGTACCCGAGGCTGAGCCGGCTGGTCATGTGGGCGTCCGCTGGGAGCACCCCGCACATGGGATGGCCGTCGAGGGTGCGCGCCAGGTAGAGCAGGCCCCCACATTCGGCCACCACCGGTCCGCCGGCCGCGGCGAAGCGCCGCACCGCCGCTCGCAGGGGCTGGTTGGCGGCCAGCGCTTCGGCGTGCGTCTCGGGGAACCCGCCGCCGAGGTAGAGGCCGGCGATCCGCTCCGGCAGGGACTCGTCGGCGATCGGGTCGACCGGCACCAGCTCCGCCCCGCCGGCCTCCAGCAGCTCCAGGTTCTCCTGGTACAGGAAGGTGAACGCCGGCCCGGAGGCAACCCCGATCCGTGGGCCGCCCGGGGCGGCGGGACCAGCGGCGCGGCCGCCGGTGGCACGACCGCCAGGGGTGGCCGGACCGCTCGGGGCGTAGGCGGCGGTGGGGCTCCACGGGGTGGCGGGGAGGGGTGGGGCGGCGGTGGCGATCGCCGCCACGGCTGGGAGGTCGCAGGCCGCGGTGATGGCGGTGGCCAGCGCCTTGACGGCATGGCGGGCGGCCGTCCGCCGCTCGGCGGCGGGGACGAGGCCGAGGTGCCGCTCGGGCGTGGCAAGGGCCTGCTTGCGGCGCAGGACGCCGAGCACGGGCACGCCGAGCGGATCGAGGGCCTGGCGCAGCAGCTGCTCGTGCCGGTCCGAGGCGACCCGGTTGAGGACCAGCCCCGCCACGCCGACCTCCGAGTCGAAGCTGGCGAAGCCGTGCACGACTGCCGCGACCGACCGGGCCATCGCGGAGCAGTCCACGACCAGCAGCACGGGCGCCCGCAGCAGCTTGGCCACCTGAGCGGTCGAGGCCAGCTCGCCCGCCCCGGCGGCGCCGTCGAACATGCCCATGACGCCCTCGACGATCGCCAGGTCCGCGCCGGCGGCGCCGTGGGCGAGCAGCGGCGCGATCATGCCCGGTCCCGACAGGAACGCATCGAGGTTGCGGCCGGGCCTCCCGGTGGCAACAGCGTGGTAGGACGGGTCGATGAAGTCCGGACCGACCTTGAAGCCCGCGACCCGACGCCCGCGCTCCGTGAAGGCCGCCATCAGGCCAGTGGCCACGGTGGTCTTGCCCACCCCGGAGTGGGTCCCGGCCACCACCACCCTGGCGGTCATCGGATCGCCCTCGGCATGGCGCTCACCACTCGATTCCCTGCTGGCCGCGGATGCCCTGGTCGAAGGGATGCTTGAGCTTGCGCATCTCGGTGACGAGGTCGGCGATCTCGATCAGCGCCGCGGGGGCGTCGCGACCGGTGATGACGACGTGCTGGAAGCCGGGGCGGTTGCGCAGCACGTCGACCACTTCGGCGGTATCGACCCAGCCGAACGACATCGGATAGGTGAACTCGTCGAGGATCAACACGTCGTACGACGCGTCGCCGATGCGCCGCTTGACCTCGGCCCAGCCCTCGCGGGCGAGGTCGGCGGATTGCTCGAGATCGCGGGAGACCCAGGTCCAGCCGTCGCCCATGCTCTCCCAGGCGATGTTGCCCAGCCGCTCGGCCGCCTGCCGCTCGCCGATGCGCCACTTGCCGGACTTCACGAACTGGTAGACGCCGACCCGGTAGCCGCGGGCCCAGGCGCGCAGCATGATGCCGAACGAGGCGGTGGACTTGCCTTTGCCCTGGCCGGTGTTGACGATCAGCAGCGGGTGGTCCCGCCTGGCGCGCGGGACGCGCTCGCGCCGGGCCGGGGACTGCCCGGCATCAGCGGTCATGCGACTCGCCTCTTTCGTGGGCGGCTGGCCGCGGTCGAGCCGGGCCCGAAGCCGACGCGCGCCGCCGAACCGCCACCCGGGCGGGCCGTGGTGCCGGTGACGGCGCGGACGAGCCCGGCGAGCGGCTGGGCGGCGAGCGCCTCCAGCGCGATGCACGGACCGTTGAGGGCGCCCGCCAGAGCAGCGGCCAGCCCCAGCCGCACGACCGCGTCCTCGGTGTCGACGACGACCGCGGCGACTCCCGCGCCGGCGAGCGCGCTCGCCTCGGCGAGCGCTGCCGTGACTGGATGGTTCAGGGAGCCGGCGCGGGACGCGGACGGCTGACCGACGGCGTTGGCGCGGCCGTCGGTGACGACGACCAGTAGAGGGCGACGCCGGGGGTCGCGGACGGCTTCGGCGGCGAGCAGCCCTCTCGCGCGGGCCAGGCCGGCGTCCAGCGGGGTGCGGCCGCCGGTTGGCAGGGTGGCCAGGCGGCGGGCGGCCAGCTCGACGCTGGAGGTCGGGGGCAGCAGCACCTCGGCGCCAGCGCCGCGGAAGGTCACCAGTCCGACCTTGTCGCGCCGCTGGTAGGCGTCGAGCAGCAGTGACAGCACCGCTCCCTTGGTCGCCGCCATCCGTTGCCGTGCCGCCATGGAGCCGCTCGCGTCCACCAGGAACAGCACCAGATTGCCCTCGCGCCCTGCCCGCACCTGCCAGCGGAGGTCCCCCGCCCGCACCCGCGGGCGCACCGTGGAAGGCGCGCCCGCTGCTGGCCCCGGGACCGTGCCCAGAGTGGGGATGGCGGCGGAGCGGAGGGTGGCGGCGAGGGCGAGGGTGGCGGCGTCAGGGCGATCGGGGCTGTCGGTCACGGGGTGGCCGTGGACGGTTTCGGCGCGGCTGCGGCGGCCCCATGCGCCGCCACCGGTGCCGGCGAGCTCGAGCCAGATCGGGGTGAATGTCTCGCCCGGAACGGCCACCGGCTGCGATCCGGCGCCGTCGCCCACCCCGCCGGCACCTCGCCGATCGCCGTGGCGACCACGGCCGTCGGAGCCGGTCGATGACCCGGCGCCGCCGTCCGGGCGATCGGCGGACCGGGGAGCGCCGAGACTGTCCGCGCCACCCGACCCACGGCCCACCTCTGGGAGACCGCGGGAGGCGGCGGGGGCGCCGGTGGGCTGCAGCGTCCCGTCACCCGCTCGCGAGGCGCCGTCGCCATCGCCGTCGGGCGAGGAAGCGCCGTCGGTGGCTCCAGGCGGCGTGGAGCCCCGGCCCGGCCCGGGTGGCTCGGGGTCGCTCGACAGGATGCGGTCCAGCTCGTCCTTGTCCAGGCCGGGGGCGTCCATGGGGCCGCGACGGCGGCGGTGCGGCAGGGCGAGCAGGGCGGCTCGGCGGACGTCGGCGAGCGTGACGGCGTCGCGGCCCTCCCAGGCGGCGAGCGCCATGGCGGCCTTGGCGGTGACGATGTCGCCGCGCAGACCGTCGACAGCGAAGCCGGCGCAGACGGCGGCGATCCGCTGCATCAATTCGTCGTCGAGCCGGACGCCCGACAGCCGCCGGCGGGCCGCCACGATCCGCTCGGTGAGCGCCGCGTCCGGCGCTGCCCAGGCGGACGCGAAGCCGTCCGGGTCGGCGTCGTAGGCCAGGCGCCGACGGATCACCTCGACCCGCTCGGCGGGGTCGGGGTTGCCGCGGACCTCGACAGTGACGCCGAAGCGGTCGAGAAGCTGCGGGCGCAGCTCGCCCTCCTCGGGGTTCATCGTACCGACCAGCAGAAATCGGGCGGCATGGCGGACGCTCACCCCCTCGCGCTCGACGTAGTTGACGCCGAGCGCGGCGGCGTCCAGCAGCAGGTCGATGAGATGGTCGCCGAGCAGGTTGACCTCGTCGACGTAGAGGACCCCGCGGTGGGCGGCGGCCAGCAGGCCGGGCTCGAAGCCGCGCCGCCCCTCGGTCAGCGCGCGCTCCAGGTCGAGCGAGCCGGCGACGCGATCGGTGCTGGCGCCGACCGGCAACTCGACCAGTGGCGCGGGGCGGCGCCGGCGTGGCGCGCCATGCGGGTGCGGGCCCGCCGGGCAGTCGGGATCCGGTGTCCAGGGATCGCAGTTGAACGGGCAGCCGTCGACCACCTGGATCCCGGGCAGCAGGCGGGACAGCCCGCGGACGGCGGTCGACTTCGCGGTGCCCTTCTCTCCCCGGACCAGGACGCCACCGACCGCCGGGGACACCGCGTTGAGGAGCAGCGCGAGCGCGAGGTCCGCCTGCCCCACGAGCGCGGAGAACGGGAACGGTGCTCTGCTCATCCCTTTCCTTCCTGACGTTCTTCGAGCTCGCCTTCCAGTTCGAGGTAGACGGAGCGTAGCCGCTCGAACAGATGTTCGCTCGGCGTTGTCCACAGCCCCCTGTCGACCGCTTCCAGGAGCCGCTCGGCGACCGCGCGCAGCGCCCATGGATTGGATTTCCGCATGAACTCCGCGGTGGCCTCGTCCAGCACGTAGCGCTGCGCGACCGCCTGATAGACCCAGTCCTCGACCACCCCGGTGGTGGCGTCGTAGCCGAACAGGTAGTCGACGGTGGCGGACAGCTCGAAGGCGCCCTTGTAGCCGTGGCGTGCCATCGACGCGATCCAGCGGGGGTTCACCACCCTGGCGCGGACGACCCGGCGGACCTCCTCGGCCAGCCCCCGCGTGCGCACGCGCGCGGGGTCGGCGGAGTCGCCGAGATAGGCGCGCGGCTCCAGGCCGCTGGCGGCGCGCACCGCCGCGACCATCCCGCCGTGGTACTGGAAGTAGTCGTCGGAGTCGAGCAGGTCGTGCTCGTGGGTGTCGACGTTCTTGACCACCGCTCGGACCCTGGAGAGATTGGCCCGCATCGCCTCCCCGGTGGCCTCCCCGTCCAGCCCGCGCCCGTAGGCGTAGCCGCCCCAGACCTCGTACACCGCGACGAGGTCGGCCTGGGTGCGCCAGTTACGGGCGTCGATGAGCGGCAGCAGGCCGGCGCCGTAGGCACCCGGCTTGGACCCGAAGATGCGGGTGGTCGCGCGCCGCCAGCCTTCGCCGGCGGCGCGCTCGGCCCTGGCGTGCTTGGCGACGAAGTTGCGCTCGTCGGGCTCGTCCAGCTCCGCGACCATGGTGATGGCGTCGTCCAGCAGCGCGATGAGGTTCGGGAAGGCGTCGCGGAAGAAGCCGCTGATCCGCACGGTCACGTCGATCCGCGGCCGGCCGAGCCGCTCGCTGGGGACGATCTCGAGCCCGGTCACGCGGCGGGACTCGGCGCTCCAGACCGGCCGCACCCCGAGCAGCGCGAGCACCTCGCCGATGTCGTCTCCGCCGGTCCGCATGGCCGAGGTGCCCCACACCACGATGCCGACCGTCTCGGGGTAGGCGCCCTCCTCGTCCAGGTAGCGGCGCAGCAGATCGCCGGCGAGCCGCTCGCCGGTGGCCTGCGACAGCTCGGAGGGCAGCGCCTTGGGATCGACCGAGTAGAAGTTGCGGCCGGTCGGCAGCACGTTGACGAGCCCTCGAGTGGGCGAGCCGGAGGGGCCGGCCGGCACGAAGCGCCCGTCGAGCGCCCGCAGCACGCTGGTGATCTCGTCGCCGGTCCTGGCGAGCCTGGGGACCACCTCGCGGGCGGCGAATTCCAGCGAGCTGGCCACGCCGGCGTCCTGGACGCCGAGCACGGCGATGGTGGCCGGACCGGCCACGGCGGGCTCCCAACCCTTGGCCTCCATGGCTTCCAGCAGTGCCCGCGCGGCGTCCTCCAGGCGGTCGACCAGGTCGGAGCTGGTGGCCGCCGGGCCGGGGAACCGCTCGACCAGCGCGGCCGGAACCGGCTCGGCCTTGGAGCCGGGAGCCTCCAGCAGCGCCGGCTCGTCCAGCCCGAAGGCGGCGCCGACCGCTCGGCGCAGCCCCGGCACGGCCTGACCGGCGCCGAGCCGCAGGATCGCGGCGAGCAGGCCGAGACGCTGCTCACCGAGCGGCTCGGCGCCGAGCACGTGCAGCCCGTCGCGGATGCGGGCGTCCTTGATCTCGCAGAGGTAGCCGTCCAGGTGCAGCACGAAGTCGTCGAAGTCGCTGGGGAGCGCGTCGACGCCGAGGTCCCTGTGCAGCTCGGCGGCGCGGACCAGCTCCCAGATCCGCGCCCGCAGCGGCGCCAGCTTGGCGGGGTCGAGCGCCGCCACCTGCGCGTGCTCGTCGAGGAGCTGTTCGAGGCGAGCCAGGTCGTCGTAGGTCTCGGCACGCTGCATCGGCGGGATCAGGTGGTCGACGATGACCGCGTGCGCGCGCCGCTTGGCCTGGGTGCCCTCGCCGGGGTCGTTGACGATGAACGGGTAGACCAGCGGCAGGGAGCCGAGCACGGCGTCGGGGGCGCAGCCGGCCGACAGCGCGAGGCCCTTGCCCGGCAACCATTCCAGGGTGCCGTGCTTGCCGAGGTGGACCACGGCGTCGGCGCCGAAGACGCGGTCGAGCCACCAGTAGGCGGCCAGGTAGTGGTGCGAGGGCGGCAGGTCAGGGTCGTGGTAGATGGCGATCGGGTTCTCGCCGAAGCCGCGCGGCGGCTGGATCGCCAGGAACAGGTTGCCCGCCTGCAGGCCCGCCAGCACGATCGCGTCGCCGTCCACGTACAGCTCGCCGGGGGGCCCGCCCCAGTGCCTGACCACCTGCTCGCGAAGGCCGGCGGGGAGCTCCGCGAACCAGGCGGCGTAGCCGCCGGCGTCCACCCGCCCGGCCGCCTCGCGAAGCTGCCCTTCGGTCAGGAACTCGGTGTCGTGCCCGCCGGCCGCGATCAGCGCGTGGACCAGCCGGTCGCCAGGCTGATCCGTGGCGCCGGGCTCGGCCGGCTCGTCGAGGCCCGGGAGGTGGCCGACCTGGTAGCCGGCGTGGCGCATGGCGGCCAGCAGGCGGACGGCGCTGGCGGGGGTGTCGAGGCCGACCGCGTTGCCGACCCTGGCGTGCTTGGTCGGGTAGTTCGACAGCACGATTGCCACCCGCTTGTCCCGGTTGGGGACGCGGCGCAGCCGCGCCAGCCGGGTGGCGATCATGGCCAGCCGGGCGGCGCGCTCGGGGTCCGCGCGGTAGACCATGACCTGGTCGGCGCCGGCCCGGTCACCGTCCGGCTCCAGCGGCTCCTTGAAGGAGAACGGCACGCCGACGATGCGGCCATCGAACTCGGGAATGGCCACCTGCATGGCCGCGTCGAGCGGCGAGAGGCCGCCGTCGCTCGCCAGCCATGCCTTGCGGGTCGAGGTGACGCAGATCCCCTGCACGATCGGGACGTCGAGCGCCTCCAGCGCGGGCACCCGCCATTCGAGCCAGTCCTCGGCGCCGCCGAGCGCGTCGCCGGCCGTGGACCCGCCGGCGGCGAGGACCGTCACCACCAGCGCGTCCACGCCATGCTCGGCGAGCAGCTCGCAGGCCGGGATCCTCCCCGTGGGCTCCGGGCGCAGCGAGTAGCAGAACACCGGCAGCGGGTTGGCGCCGGCCGCGGCGAGGGCCTCGACCAGGCTGTCGATGAACGCGGTGTTGCCGCTCATCCAGTGGGCCCGGTAGAAGACCACTCCGACGACCGGCCGATCGGGCAGGTGGCCGTCGAGCAGCTCCGGCCGGTCTCGCGTAGCGGTGGGATACAGGCCGACGGCCGGCAGCTCCACCGGCGGCTCGAACCCGAACCCGGTGGACAGCAGGGTGTCCGCCACGAACCGCAGCAGGTTGGCCAGGTTGCCGACGCCGCCATGGCGCAGGTACCCGAACGCCTCGGCGACCGTGCCTGAGGGCGCGGTGGAGGCGGCGACGAGATCGGCGTCCGGCTCGGCCTCGCCGCCGAACGCGAGCAGCGGCACGCCGGCGGCGGCGCAACCCGCCGCGAGCCGGTCGAAGCCCTCCCGCCACGCCCGCCGCCCGCCGAGCAGCCGGACCAGCACGACGAGGGGCTCCTCGGCCAGGCACCTGGCGACGAACTCGCCGGGGTCGCCTGAGGAGGGGTTGGCCGCGCGCACCCTCGGGAAGCCGTCCGGCAGCGTCGCCACGGCCCGGCTCAGCGCCAGGACCTCGGTGTCCGCGGTGGTCAGGAACAGGATCATCGCGGCGCCTCCGGCAGGTTGCCCAGGCTCACCCGCGGGCGCCCCGGCTCGACGAGCGGGCTCATCCGGGCGCCCCTGGAGGGATGAAGGGCAGGCCGGGCGGCGGGCCGGTCTCGATCAGGTGGTCGATGGCGGCGGTGTCGGCGTGCTCCGCGATCAGGTCGCCGAGCAGGTCGAGCCGCTGTTGCCGGACGTCGGCGAACGAGCGCTCGCCCGGCACCCAGTCCAGCCCGCCGCAGGCGGCGACCCAGGCGAGGAAGGCGCGGCGGAACTCGTCGCCCTCGAACACCCCGTGCCACGACAGGCCGGCCACCGTCCCGCGGCGGCAGCCCTCCTCCCCGCCGCCGCCGGCGAGCAGCGGCTCGCCCCCGAAGCGGCGCACGCGACCGTGGTGGATCTCGTAGCCACGCACCGGCACGCCGCCGAATGCGGTGGCGTCGCCGCTGGGGTTGCCGAGGACCTTGCCGGCCTGGAAGACGGTCTCGACCGGCAGCAGGTCGAGTGCCTCGACCTCGCCGGCGTCGCTCTCCACCTCGTCGACGATGCGCTTGCCGAGCATCTGGTAGCCGCCGCAGATCCCCAGCGTGGGCCGGCGCTCGGCCGCCCGCCTGGCCAGGGCCCGGTCGAGGCCTCGGCCGCGCAGCCAGGCGAGGTCCTCGACGGTCGCCTTGGTGCCTGGCAGCACGGCCAGGTCGGCGGCCAGCACGTCGGCTGGCGACTGGGTGAAGTGCACCGCGACGCCCGGCTCGGCGGCGAGCGCGTCGAAGTCGGTGAAGTTGGAGATCCAGCGCAGTCGCACCACCGCGACCGCCAGCGGGTCGCGCCCGATCGGCGGCAGCGCCCCATCCCGCGGGTCCTCGAGCGCCAGCGAGTCCTCGACGTCGAGCCAGAGCCCGCGCAGCCACGGCAGCACGCCGAGCACCGGCCTGCCGGTGAGCCGCTGGAGCTGGTCGAGCCCTGGCGCCAGTACGGCGGGATCGCCGCGGAATTTGTTGACCAGGAAGCCGGCCAGCAGCGCCTGGTCGTCCCGCTCGAGCAGGGCCACCGTACCGAACAGGCTGGCGAAGACCCCGCCGCGGTCGATGTCGCCGACCAGCAGCACCGGCAGGCGGGCGGCTCGGGCCAGGCCCATGTTGACCAGGTCGCCGGCGCGCAGGTTGATCTCTGCGGGGCTGCCGGCACCCTCGCAGACCACCACGTCGAAACGGCGCCGGAGGCTTGCCAGCGAGTCCAGCACCAGGTCGCGCAGCTCGGCCTTGAGCCGCTGGTAGGAGCGGGCGTCCACGTCGGTGAGCGGGTGGCCGAGCACCACCACCTGGCTGCGCCGCTCGCCGGTCGGCTTGAGCAGCACCGGGTTCATGGCGGCCTCCGGCGTGACGCCGGCCGCGGCCGCCTGCGCCACCTGGGCCCGGCCGATCTCCGCGCCGTCCGGCGTGACCGCGGAGTTCAGCGCCATGTTCTGCGCCTTGAAGGGCGCCACCTTCACGCCGCGCCGCGCCAGGTGGCGGCACAGTCCCGCCACCACCACGCTCTTGCCGGCGTCCGAGGCGGTTCCCGCCACCAGCAGCCCCTTGCCGCTCACCGGCGCCCCCTCGGGGTCCCCCGGGCCCCCCCGGCGCCACCTGGGCACCCCCGCGCTCCCCCGGCTCGCAGGGCCAGGGCGCCGGCGGCGGCGAGGCCGGTGGCGGCGGCGCCGACCAGGGCGGAGAGGCGCGCGGCGCGGACCACGTCGTCCGGGCCGGCGGGCGGGCCGGCGCCGAGCACGGGCCGGTCCTCGACCCGATCGCCGTAGCGGTTGCGGCCGCCGAGCCGCAGGCCCAGGGCGCCGGCGAAGGCCGCCTCCAGCCTGCCGGCGTTGGGGCTGGGGTGGGCGGCGCCGCGCGCCTCGACGACCTCCTCACCTGGCCCGCCGCTCGGCTCGCCGCGGACGGCGGGGGCCAGCGCGCAGGCCAGGCCGGCGCCGAGCCGAGCGGCGGGCCAGGTGAGGAGGTCGTCGAGTCGCGCGGCGGCCCATCCGAAGCGGCGATAGCGGTGGCTGCGGTGGCCGACCATGGCGTCCAGGGTGTTGGCGGCGCGATAGGCGGCGACGCCCGTGGGGCCGGCGACTGCCCCCCACAGCAGCGGGCCGACGACCGCGTCGGCGGTGTTCTCGGCGACCGATTCCACGGCGGCGCGGCACAGCTCCGACGCGTCCAGGCCGCGGGGGTCGCGGCCGGCGAGGGCCGGCAGGAGGCGCCGAGCGGCCTCCAGGTCGCCGGCCCGGACGGCGCCGGCCACGTCCAGGGCCGCCCTGGCGAGCGAGCGGCCGCCGAGCGCCGCCCAGGTGACCGTCCCCACCAGCAGCGCCCGCCCCGCCGGCCGCGCCCGCAGCCTGGAGTCGGCCAGGAACGCTCCCGCCCCGACCGCGCCGACCAGGACGACCGCGTAGCCGGTGCCCGCCAGCCGCGACGGCCGCCAGACCCGCGACTCCAAGGCGGCCGCGAGCCGCCCGAACCCCGCCACCGGGTGCCCGCGCCGCGGATCACCGAACGCCGCGTCCGCCAGCGCTCCGGCGAGCAGCCCGAGTGCCACGGCACCGGCGGACCCCCGGACCAGGAGCAGCCGGTCAGCCACCGGCCGACAGCCGCCCGCCGTCGGAGGCCGGCGACGGCTGGCTCCCCACACCATCGGCCCGCTGCGTGCGCGGACGCCGCGCGGTCTCGGCCCATACCGACAGCCAGCCGAAGCTGGCGCCGAGCACCAGCCACAGCAGCGCCTGACCGCCGGCCGATGCCCTGCGCGCGTCCCACAGCACGCCGGCGGGGATGCCGATCTCGTCGCTGAACGGCGGCAGCAGCGCGTAGAGGCCGAGGATCACCGCCAGGTAGCCCGCGCCCACCAGGAGCTGTCGCGGCGCCGTGGGCATCCCGCGGCGCTCCAGGTGCCGGGCGAGCAGCCAGGCGCCCACCGAGGTGGCGATCGACAGGGCCACCATCGCCAGGTACAGGCGGGTCCGCTGGCTGATCGTTGACGCCTCGCCGACGCCCGGCGGGTTGGACGGGTACTTGAGGAATGGCACCAGCCAGGCGGAGGCGAACGCGACCGCCGCCAGTCCGAGCGAGCGCTGCCACGCCGTGCTCGCCTTCAGGCGTGGTTCGAGCACGGCGTACAGGAAGCCGAACACGCCGCCCAAGGCCACGCCGTACAGGCCGACCCCGGCCAGCAGCCCAACCCGCTGCGTGCCGCGCGAGAAGACCTCCGCGGCGTGCGGGCCGGGCCTCGCGCGCTCGAAGCCGATGGCCTGCTGGACCACCGGCTCACCGACGATCAGATAGAAGACGCCCGCCGCCAGGCCGGCGACCAAGCCGGCAAGCAGGCCGCGACGCAGGAACGACGCCACGACGGAACCTCCTTCGATGCTGGACCGAACCGCTGCCCGGAAATCGTCAGTGGCAGGGCAAGCCCAGCAGGTGGCGGCCGTCGTGGAAGAACTCGTGCACGTAGTTGTTGGCGCTCGACAGCTTGCCGAGCACCGGGGAGAGCAGCATCCCCTGGTCGTAGCCGACCGCGTAGACGATCACCAGCAGCGCACCGACCGCGAGCCAGCCCCACAAGGGCACGCGGACGGGAACGGGCGACGACACAGGCGGGCTGAGAGCGGCCACCAGGCTCAACCTCCTCGGGGTCCTGCGCCCCGGGTCGGACGGCGGCGACGGCCAGTATCCTGGCTCCCGGATCGTGGCTCCCCTCGGCCTTCCCACCCCGTACGGGCAGTGGCTCGAGCGAGGTTCGCTCCCCGGTCACAGTGGCGCGACCGCGCCGGATTCTCACCGGCTTCCTGGCTCACGTCGCCGCGGCGCCCGTGCTCCGGGAGCCCTCTGCCCCCGCGGGCACCGCCGGAGGAACCTACGGCCGGTGGCGTGGCGGCGTCAAGGCAGCAGTCCGGGCGGCAACGGTCGCCCCCGCCGGCCCGGCGGCCCGCCCTCTGCAGAACGCAGCTCCAGGAGCGAGAGTTGCGGCGTCCGCTTCAACGCCGGACCCGAACAGCATCGCCGCCAGCCGGCCCGCGCGGGCCGCTGCTTCCGCCCGGCGGTCGAGCACGGCGATCGCGATGGCTCCGTCGATGAGCACGAGGAGCTGCCCGGCCACGGCGCCCGGGTCGCGCGCGGCGGTCAGGCCGCCAGGGTCCCGCGCGCCCAGCTCGACGAGGCCTTCGAGGGTTCGGCGCATCGCCGCCCGGTGCTCGGCGATCACCGCGTGCGCCGGGTGGTCGGGGTTGCCACGCAGCTCGGCCGCGGCGCTGGCCACGAAGGACCCGCGGAAGCCCTCGCTCGCGAACCAGTCGGCGAGCGCGTTCCAGAGCCCGTCCAGCCGCGCCCGGAGGTCGTCGCCGCCGCGGTCCATCCGGTCGCACAGCCAGCCCAGCCAGTCGCCGCTCCACCGTTCCAGCGCGGCGGCCACCAGCTCGTCCTTGCTGTGGAACTGCCGGTACAGCGTGTTCGGCGCGACGTCGGCCTCGGCGAGGATGCGGTTCACGCCGACGGCCTGGATGCCCTCAGCCGAATAGAGCCTGACGGCGGCGCGCAGGATCCGGTCACGTGGCTTGTCGGACATCGTCGCCACCCCTTCCCTTGGCCAGGGAAACGAGAGATACTGCTCTCTATCGAGCACTATGCGCCATCGAGCCCGTTGATGCAAGTTGCAAATCGTGAGTCACTGATCACAGCCTGCACAGCGCGACCGGAGCGGTCCGCGCTCGAAGCGGAGGTGGGGCAGATGAGCGCGCGACGGAGCCCCACGGTGCGACGGCGGCGGCTCGGCATGGAGCTGCGGCGGCTCCGGGAGGAGGCCGCCTACACCCTCGAACGCGTCGCCGAGCGCCTGGAGTGCTCGGACTCCAAGATCTCGCGGATCGAGACCGGCCAGGTCGGCGCCACGCCGCGCGACGTCAGGGACATGCTGGAGCTGTACGGCGTCAACGGGGAGCAGCGGGACGAGCTGATGCAGCTCGCCAGGGAGGGTCGACAGCGGGGCTGGTGGAACACCTTCGACGACCAGGTCATCAGGACCCTGATCGGGTTCGAGGCGGCGGCCACGTCGGTCCACATCTACGAGGCGATGGTCGTTCCGGGTCTGCTCCAGACCGTCGACTACGCCCATGCGGTCATCCGGGCGGTGCGCCCGGGCCTGCGTCCCGAGGAGATCGAGCGACGAGTGGAGGTCCGGACCGCCCGGCAACGCGATCTCACCGAGGCCGATCCGCCAACGCTCTGGGTGATCATCGACGAGGCGGCGCTGCGGCGCCCGGTGGGCGGGCCGGAGGTCATGCGCGAGCAGCTCCAGCGCCTGATCGAGGCCGGGAGATGGCCCACGGTGACGCTGCAGGTGCTCCCCCTGGACGCGGCCGAGCACGCCGGCATGGACGGCTCCTTCACGATCTACGAGTTCTCCGAGCCGGACGGGCCCGCGGTCGTCTACCTGGAGAACGCCACCAGCGATCTCTACCTCGAGACCGCCGAGGAGCTGCGCCGGTACACGTTGCTGTTCGATCATCTCCGCGCGGCGGCAATGGAGCCCAAAGACTCGTCCGAGTTCTTGAGCGACCTGGCCCTCCAGGTTGGAACCCGCCAGAGCCG
>Ga0137366_10001723_pt1 | contig 16331 bp, 13 predicted proteins | sample SagtaG_8_FD_104938 | JGI IMG/M metagenome (GOLD analysis project Ga0137366, IMG submission 104938) | Vadose zone soil microbial communities from Sagehorn Ranch, Mendocino, California, USA - Sage1_L_60_16 metaG | ecosystem: Environmental > Terrestrial > Soil > Vadose zone | place: USA...
CGTGGCAGATCGTGCAGTTCGCGGCGATCGGCGTCCCCTGTTTCGCCGCGGCGCCGTGGCCGGAGCCGCGCGCGAAGTCGGGGGCGTCGTGCGACGGCGGCTTGGGGAACGCCGCAATGTCCTGCCGGGTCAACCGCACCGCCTTCGGGAGCGGGAGGTGGCACAACGCGCACATAGAGTCGGGCGCGGCGAGATGCGCCGTCTTGACCTCGTGGCAATCGAGGCAGCGCTGCTGCACCACGCGCTTGACGGTCATCCAGGGCGCGCCCTTATCCGCATGGCAATCGACGCACTGCGCCGGGATGAACTTCACCTCCGCCCCCGGCGAGTGGTCGAACCGCTGGTTGGTGCGGAGCGGCTCCGCGGGAGGCCGCCACACGATCCGCGATTGGATGGTACCATCGTGACACGTCGCACATGACGCCGGGTCGGGCCAGAGCGCCGCGCCTGGCTCGGCCGCACCGCGATGGCACGTCTCGCACGCGGGGAAGAGCTTGCGGTGCTTCTGGTGGTCGAATGGCGATGCCTGGGGGGTAACCGCCAGCGCGCCGGCGGGCCGCTGCGCGGCGGCAGCGGTCGCGCACAGTGCCACCAGCACGACCACCCCGCCCACCGCCTTCATCGAGCCATCCTGCCACCGGGCATCCGGCGCACGGCCGGCGGCAAGTTCGCGAGGTCCGCCCCGCTCCCGAACAACACGACGACGCGCGCGTTCAGCCGCAGCTGGTCCCACTCGAATGCTGCGGCGTCGGGTCGCTTGCGGTCCTCGGCGTAGCGGCTGGCGTCCAGCTGGAACGAGACGCGGGGCGAGGGCCGATACAGCGCCTGCACGCCATACAACCGAACCGATGATTGGTCGAACCGGAACTCGAGCGGCCGGTCGAGTGACGCCGCCTGGACGCTCACGACGATCCGCTCGGCGGGCGTGTACGTCACCGCACCCTCGAAGCCTCGCGACGACGCGCCGGGGCCGAACTCGGAGTGATAGCCGCCGTCCACCGTCCAACCGGCCCATGGCGTGTACGTCGCACCCCAAGCGAAGCGCCAGCCGTTCGTCTCGAAGGTCACGAGCGGCGTCGCCGTTTCCGAGTTGTCGAACTCGTAGCGCTCGCCCCGCAGGCGCACTCTGAAGCCGGCGGCCGGCGCCACCGAGAGCGACGCCTGAAGCGCCCGGTACGGCACCGGACTGAAGGCGCCCCAGATGGTCCAGAGATCGAAGTGGGGGCGGTAGCGGCGGACGCCCGCCGTCGCCGCAACGCGCCCACCCGGCGTTGTGTAGCCGAGGGTCGCCTCTGCACTTCCCCACCACCCCGCCGCCAAGTCGTAATCGGCCCCGCCCGTGAGCGTCCACCCCGGATGGGGCCGGACCGCGACATCGAGTCCCAGCCGCTCGGACACGAAGTAGTCGACGCGCGGATCCACCTCGCGCAGGTAGCTCAGGCGGGCGTCGAACGGGGCGCTGGCCCAGCCTGCGAACCCGCCGGCCACGAGCTGGCGCTCGCGCGGCTGGAAGTCGTCGAGCGGGTTGAGGGCCGGGCTCGTCACGGGCAGGGCGGCGCCGCGCGCGAGCCCCCAGCCACCGTACGCCGAGATCTCCAGTCCCTGCGGCCCGGTACGATACCCGACCCGACCGCCGTCAAAACCCGTGAACCCAAAGCGCGTCGGGATGGCCTGTCGGCCCAGTTGTGCCGTGACGTGCTCGCCCGCGTACTCGGCGTAGCCTTCGAGCAGCTGTACGTGCGAATCCGTCCCTGGCCAATTGTCCCCGCTGCTCAGATCGCCCGCAGCACGAGCCGTGGCGCGGATGCTCAAGCCGGGGACGCCCAGGCCCCACAGCGTGAGGTCGGCGGTCGTCGTGACCGGCGCGGCGTGCACGATGGGCCCGGGCCGGAAGAACCGGCAATAGGGATCGCTGGCGACGCAGTTCACGGCGAAGCCGTCGGGCGTGTACGGGCCGCCGCCCGGTCCGGTCACCGTGTCCGCGAGCGCAATGCTGTCCAGGACGACGCCTCGGTAGGCGGCCACCTGCACGCGTGTATCGAAGCGGAGCCGATACCCCTGCGCCGGCGCGATCATTGGGAGCAGGCCCGGGAGCAGCGCGCACGCCACGGGCAAGGCCCTCCTCATGTGGAATCACTCCCCTGCTCCACCAGCAGGCGCTTCACGGCCTCCGGGGTTGCCTGGAAATGGCATACGGCGCACTCCCGCGACGCGTAGTGATCGCGCTGCTCTGCGTGGCACGTGACGCACAGCGCCCGATCCGGCACGAGCCGGGTGACGATCTCGGCGGCGTGGCAAGCGTCACAGGCGAGGTGACCGTGCTCGGGAGGCGCGTGCGCCTCCCGCGCTTCGTCGGAGTTGGCGGCGTGGCAGGCGCTGCACCGGCGTGCCGCAGCGTGGTGGCCGTCGTGACACGCCTTGCAGCTCGCGACCGCCGTCGGGGAGGCGAGCGTGACGGCGGTCGTGTGACAGTCGAGGCACTTCGCGCCACGATGCGCGGTGTGCTCGAAACGGGCCGAATGGCCGCGCGCAGGCGCCCCCGACACCGCCACCTTGACGGTCACGGGCCGCGGTGCGGCGAGCTCGGCTGCGCTATGGCAGCGCGAGCAGTCGAGCTTCGCCGGAGTCTGATGATGGCAAATGTCGCAGCCGCGAGGCGGCTGAAACGTCAACCGGGCGTGTTGTCGCTGGGAGGCGTGACAGGTGATGCAGGCGAGAGACTTGTGACGGTCGTGCGGGAAGGTGTCGAGCGGCGCGACCGGCGGCGGGTCGGGCGGCACCGCATCGCCCTTCCCGTGGGGCCGGTCAGGGACCGGCCCTCGCCAGGATGTTTTCCGCAACGCCTTGCTGGTATCGAACGGCAACGGCGGCAGGAGCCGTCGTCCGCCGACTTGTGCCCTGCGTTCTCGCACCGCCGCATGACACCCGGCGCAGTCGCTCGGATCAACCTTGGCCGCATGCGGTTGATGACACAGCGTGCACTGCTCAACCACTTTGCGGTGCCGCTCACCCACGTGGAACGGCTCCTTGCGCCAATCGGAGTGACACCCGGCGTTGGTGCACGTGGCCGCCGCGTCCCGCGGGCGCGTCTGCGTGTGCGGGTTGTGGCACACGCCGCAGGTGCCGGCATGGGGATCGCGTGCGGGATCGAACTCACCGAGTAGACGCCGCATCTCGTGACAGGAGAAGCACTCGGTGACGCCGGGCACCAACCTGCCGCGTGCGCTGTCGCGCGGAAACAGCGCCGGCACCTCGCGCGTGAAGCGGTGGCAGGTGGCGCAATGCAGGCTCGTCTGTCCCCGCATCCTCCCCATCGTAATGTTGATGGAAACGTGGCATCCGGACTGAGCGCAGGTCGAGTCCACCGGCGCGAAGCGATGCACTTCGAGCCCGTGGCAGGTCACGCACTGGATCTTCTTGAGGGCGGCCGAGTCCGACTCGAGATGGGTGCGGTGACCGGCCGTGGACGCGATGCGCTGCCAGATCTGGGGCTGCCCGGTCACGTGGCAGCGCGCGCAAACTTCCGACGGCACCTTCGCGTGCGGGCCGATCTTCTCGGGCCGCTCGGCCACCCACAGATACAGCTGCCGCATGCTCGCAAACAGTGACTGCTCGTGGCAGTTGTGGCACGACAGGGATTCGTGCTCGCTCTGCGTGAAGCGCCGATACGCCGGGCCCATCACGTGGCAGCCGGTGCAGAACCCGTTGTCGTGCTGCATGTAGTTCCAGCTGGCGGTCCCAAACCCGACGAACCCTAGCACGACCGCCGCGGCGGCCGTCGCGAGGGCGATCTTGGCGCCCCGGCGGCGCGTCACCACCCACTGCCGGATCGTCGCTCGCCGGCGCCACAGCAACACGAGCAACGCCGCCGCCACGGCGAGCCCCGCGACGAACCCGGCGATCTGAAGCCACGACGGCAGGCTGAAGACGAAGCGCACGACGGCCGCGACTCCGCCGGGCAGCGGAGGAGGACCGACGGCGGCCTGCTGGAGGATCAGCATGGCGGTCCCTCTACGTTATCGACAACATGGGGCCCCGGTAACCCACCGGTCCCGGGGCCCGTGATCGTGCCGCACCCACGTAGGGGGACGGACTACCTCTGGCTCACGCGCATCCGCACGCCCGGCGGCGGCGTCGCTTGCAGCTCGAGGAACTGCCGCGGCGGCGCCGGCAGGCCGTACGAGGTGTGCAGCGCGTCGATCGACGACGTGAGCAATGCCTCGAGCAGGAACGGGTTGTGCACGCCGTTCCCCGATGCCATGTGCGTGGCGAAGGTATTCCCCAGGACCTTGCCACTCAGGAAATATGGGCGGTCCTCGGTCGCCGCGAGCGCGGCGTTCCACAACGTGCCCTTCGCCACCGTGGTGATATTGTTGCGGAAGTTCACTTCGGCCGAATCCGCCGCGGTGGCCCCGGGCCGCAGCGCCCGCAAGACCAGCTGCGGGATCAGGCCACCATCAACCGGTGTCGAATCAATCACCCCATTGGCGTTCGAGTCGAGCCATATCTGGTCGAGCAGGTTGTTGAGCCGGCTCTTGAACGTCACGTACGCGTTCTTCGCGATCTGCGGCCCGCCGATGTGACAGCTGCTGTTCGCGCACGCGCCGAAGTCGTGCACCGTGTCCGGCGCCACGGCCCTTGCGCAGGGCACCGGGATGCCGTTCGCATCGGGGCAGGGAATGGCATCGAACAGGTGGCCGACGCTCACGAACGTGAGAGCTCCGGTCGCTTGGTCTATGACGGTATCTCGCGCCACGTGACACGTCGCGCACAGACTCGGGTTCGCTGCCGTGCCGTGGCTCGACACGATCTGGCTCGTGTCGTAGGCGAAGTTGGGCGGAATCCAGCCGACGTTCAGCCCGAGCACCAGCAGCCCCTGCGCGCCGTGCGCGCCACGGGACGTCCCCGTCCCGGTCGCGACCGACCAGGGGGGCGTGCCGCTGCGGGAGTGACACTTGACGCACAGCTGGTCGAGACTGGGCTCCGCGAGCGGCGCCCGCAGCTGATGTTCGTACGGCGACCCGTGCGGGTTGTGGCACACGGTGCAGACGATGCGCTCCAGGGTCGTTCCGCTCTTCTCGATGTAGTTCGCCGTCTCCCCGAACTTGAGCGCCATCGCCGCGCGCCCCTCGTGACACGGCGCGCAGCTCGGGTTCGCGGCGGCGACGGCGAACCCCGGCCCGGAGCCGTGGGCCGACTGCTTCCACTGTTCCACGAACGGCGTGTGGATTCCCGTGTGGCAGCCGCTGCACGACGACACGAGCGCAGTCCCGGCGATCGTGTCGAAGTCGACGTGGATCGACGCGAGCGGATGGTTCGCGAGCAAGTCCGGGTTCTGGACGTGATTGAACCCCGGCCCGTGGCAGTTCTCGCACTGGACGTCGTGGTAGGCCGAATCGGCGACCACGGCGTATCCGGCGGGCTTGCCGACGAAGTTGCCGTTCTGCGAGACGGAGTGACAGTTGTTGCAAGAAGCGCTCGCGTGCCCGGAGGTCTGCAGGTCGCTCCAGGCGCGGGCGTGCTTGGTGACCTTCCATTGCGCCTGCGTGCCCACGTGGCAGTTGCCACTGGTCGTCTGCTTATCGCTGACGGTGAAGTAGCCGAGGAACCCGCTAGACGCGTCCGGCGGCGGGTTGAAGGGCGGGCGCGTGACGAATTGGATCTTCTCGGTCGTACAAGCGCCGAACAGCAACGCGGCGAAGAACACTGAATTGTGTAGCTTCATAGCCAGACTCCTCGACTGTGGGCGCAAGCGACGCCTACCTTGCCGCGCGCTTTGTCGCAGCCACGCTCTGCAAGTAGGAGAGGACATCTTCTGATTGCTGGCCCGTCGGCGGCGCGACCCTCATCCGCTCCATGTTCCGCTCCATCCGCGCGTACACCACTCCCCAATCCGCCGGAGAATGCACGCGCACGTCGGGCAGGGCGTGGCAGCGACTGCACACCAGGGCGAACTCGTCCCGCCCTTTCCCGGGAGGGAGCACCGCGCCACTCACCTTCAGCGCATTGGTGGTCAGGTACTGGAGGATCTCGTAGCGCTCCGCGTTGGTGGGCACCTGGACCTTGAGCGATTCCGGGAGCCACTCCATGCGTAGCCACATGCGTCGCGTGACCCCGGGCCAGTCCGTGGCGCTGTGCGCGAGCGGCGTCGGCAGGGCGTGGCACTGCGCACAGAACGCCACGACGAGCTGCGCGCCTCTGGACCGGGGCTCGGGGAGGTCGCCTGGGGCGATCCCCTCCGGCGGCAGTCCGATGCTCGCCGCAGCGAGGAGCAGCCTATCGCTGCGGCTCAGCTGCGCCACAGGGGCAGCCGAGTTCGCCGCGTCCCGGGGCGCGTTGCGGCACGCCGCCAAACCGGCGGCCGCCAGGGCGATGAGCATGGCACGACATCCGCTTGCGCGGATGAAGCGGTCGTGAAGTGGCGGTGAGCGTGTCAAGATGGGCCCAAGATGTCGCGCGTTCCGAAAAAATGGTAGAGCGAATGTTTAAAGATTTCTTCACACTAGGGGCAGCGAGGATTCTTCTCGCTTGCAACGACCCGAGGGCGCCGCCTAGCTTGCAGCCTCAATGAACCTGCTGACCCTTCTCGCGGTTCTCGCCCAAGTGAACGTCGTGCGAGCCGAGCCCGGTGAGCTGCGCCTGCGCGACGTGCATCAGCTCACGTTCGGCGGACAGAACGCGGAGGCGTATTTCTCCGCGTCCGGGAAGCTCTTGATCTTCCAGCGCCAGGGCCCGGCCGAGCAGTGCGATCAGATGTACGTGATGGGGGTGAACGGGGGCGGACTCCACCGCGTTTCTTCCGGAAGGGGGCGCACGACCTGCGGCTACTTCTACGATCGCGACCGCCGGATCTTCTACTCGAGCACTGAGCACGCCAGCCTCGAGTGCCCACCACGGCCGGACTACTCCCAAGGTTACGTCTGGGCGCTCTACGACTACGACATCTACGAGGCCAACGCAGACGGCTCGGACGCCCGGCGGTTGACCACCAATCCCGAGTACGACGCCGAGGCAACGCTCTCACCCGACGGCAAGACCATCGTCTTCACGTCGCTGCGAGATGCTGATCTCGACATCTACACCATGAGCGTGGATGGATCGAACCTGCGGCGACTCACGACGACGCTCGGCTACGACGGTGGTCCGTTCTTCTCACCCGACGGGAAACAGATCGTGTACCGCGCCTATCATCCGCAGACCGCTACCGACACGCTCGAGTATCGCTCGCTGCTCGAGAAACGCCTGGTACGCCCGACGCACATGGATCTCTGGGTGATGAACGCCGATGGGTCGGGCCAGCACCAGGTCACCCACATGCCGGGGGCGAGCTTCGCCCCATACTTCCACCCCGATGGACGCCGGATCATCTTCTCATCGAACTACAAGAGCCCCGAGTCACGCGACTTCGACCTCTATCTTGTGAACCTGGACGGCACCGGACTCGAGCAGGTCACGACCGCGCCCGGGTTCGATGCATTCCCGATGTTTTCTCCGGACGGCCGGCGCCTCGTCTGGGCGTCGAACCGGCACGGGAACGAACCGCACGAGACGAACATCTTCATGGCGGAGTGGGTGGAGCGCCCTCTTCCGCCTCATTGAGTCCGGCGCAGCTCCCAGCTTCGCCACAGGAAGTAGATGGCCGGGATGACCACCAGCGTGAGCGCCGTGGACGTAACCATGCCACCTACCATCGGCGCGGCGATGCGCTTCATGACGTCCGCCCCCGTGCCTCCACCCCACAGGATCGGCGCGAGCCCCGCCATGATGGCGACCACGGTCATCACCTTCGGCCGGAGCCGCTCCACCGCGCCTTCATGCACGGCCGCCGCCACGTCGTGCGCGGCCGTCATTTGGCCCGCGGCGACGCGTTGGCGGTATGCCTCGTCCAGATAGATCAGCATCACGACTCCCGTCTCCGCCGCGACCCCGGACAGCGCGATGAAACCGACCCAGACCGCGACGCTCGTGTTGTAGCCCAAGAGCCAGATCGACCAGACGCCCCCGACCAGCGCGAACGGCAGCGACAGCATCACGATCAACGATTCAGGCACACCGCGGAAGTTGAGGTACAGAAGCAGGAAAATCAGCCCGAGCGTCACGGGCACGACGAGCTTCAGCTTTTCCTTCACCCGCGCCATGAACTCGAACTGGCCGCTCCAGGCGAGCGTGTACCCCGCCGGCAGTCTCAGGCGGCCGTCCACCGCCTGGCGCGCGACCTGGACGTAGCGTCCGATGTCGCTGCCCGCGATGTCGACGTACACCGTCGTGACGGGAAACGCGTTCTCGGTCTTCACCGCCATCGGCCCCTGGACAACGCCGACGGTCGCGATCTGGCCGAGCGGGATTTGGGAACCAGACATCGTTGGGATCACGATCTGCCGCAGGCGATCGAGGTCGTCGCGCAGCTCGCGCGCGTAGCGCACGTTCACCTCGTAGCGCTCGCGCCCTTCGACGGAGACCGCGGCGGTAAGGCCGCCCGCCGTCGCCATGATGGCGTCATGGATATCCCCGGCGTTCAGACCGTACCGAGCCGCGACGGCGCGGTCGACCTGCACGTCCACGTAGTATCCGGAAACGTTGCGCTCGGCGAACACATTGCGCGTCCCGGGCACGTCCTGCACGATCCGCTCGATCTCAATGCCGAGCTGTTGAAGGGTGTCCAGGTTCGGCCCGTACACCTTGATGCCGACCGGCGTCCGCACGCCCGTCGCGAGCATCTCGATCCGGTTCTTGATCGGCATCGTCCACGCGTTGGCGACGCCCGGCAGCCGCGTGGCCCGGTCCATGTCGCTCACGAGTTGTGTGGGCGTCATCCCAAGGCGCCACTCCGACTGCGGCTTGAGCACCACGGTCGTCTCATACATGTCGAGTGGCGCCGGGTCCGTCGCCGTATTCGCCCGTCCTACTTTGCCGAGCACCGAGGCAACCTCGGGGAACGACGCGAGCACGCTGTCCTGGTAGCGCATGATGGCCCGCGCCTGCTGGATCGAGACTCCAGGCACCGTCGTGGGCATGAACAGCAACGACCCTTCGTCGAGCGGCGGCATGAACTCGCTGCCCAGACGGCTCCACGGCAGCGCGGTCGCGGCGAGCGCCACCGCCGCCGTTGCGACGACCGCCCACGGCCGCCGCAGCACTGAGTCGATCACCGGCCGATAGACCCGAGCGAGCCAGCGGTTCACGGGATTCGCGTCCTGTGGGCGCACCTTGCCCCGCACGAGATAGCCCATGAGCACCGGTACCAGCGTGATGGAGAGCAGGGCGGCGCCCGCCATCGCGAACGTCTTTGTGAATGCGAGGGGCTTGAAGAGCCGCCCTTCCTGCTGCTCGAGCGAGAAGACGGGAAGGAAGGACACGACAATGATGAGGAGCGAGAAGAACAGCGGCGGCCCGACCTGCACGGCGCTTTCCCGCGCCACGTCCCACCGCGAGCGTGCCGACGCACCTTCGCGCTCCAGGTGCTTGTGCATGTTCTCGATCATCACGATCGCGGCGTCCACCATCGCACCGATCGCGATCGCGATTCCCCCCAGGCTCATGATGTTCGCGTTCACCCCGATTGCCCGCATCACGACGAACGAGAAGAGGATACCGAGCGGCAGCGTCACGATCGCCACGAGCGCCGAGCGGAAGTGCAGCAGGAACAGCACGGCCACCGCGGCGACGATGAGGGATTCCTCGAGGAGCTTTCCCTGAAGGGTGGCGATCGCCCGGTGGATCAGGTCCGAGCGATCGTACACCGGCCGCAGATGTACGCCGTGCGGCAGGCTGCGCTGGATCTCGAGGATACGGGTCTTCACGGCCTCGATCGTCTTCAGCGCGTCGCCCCCGAACCGCATGATCACGATGCCGGCGACGACCTCACCTTTGCCATTCAAGTCCGCGCTCCCGCGCCGCGGCGCCGGCCCGATCTGGACGGTGGCCACGTCGGCGACGCGGATCGGGGTCCCGTTCATCGTGGCGCCAACGGTGACGTTGCCGATATCGGACTTGGTACGCAGGTACCCGAGGCCCCGGATCATGTACTCCCGTCCGCCCATCTCGAGCACCCGGGCGCCGATGTCCGCGTTGTGCATCCCGATCGCCTGGGCCACTCGCATCACGGGGATTCGGTACGCCCGGAGCCGTTCCGGATCCACTTCGACTTGATACTGCTTCACGTACCCCCCCAAGCTCGCCACCTCGGACACGCCAGGGATCGCGGTGAGCTGGTACCGGACGTACCAGTCCTGCAGGGTGCGCAGCTGTGCCAGGTCGAGCGAATCGCTCTCCAGGGTGTACTCGAACACCCACCCCACCCCGGTCGCGTCGGGGCCGAGCGTCGGCTCGACGCCCTGCGGAAGCCGCTGGCGGATGCCGTTCAGGTACTCGAGCACCCGGGAGCGCGCCCAGTACAAATCGGTCCCGTCCTCGAACAGCACGTAGACCAACGACGTCCCGAAGAACGAGAACCCCCGCACGACGCGGGTACCAGGCACCTTGAGCATCTCAGAGGCGATCGGATAGGTGACTTGGTCTTCGACGATTTGCGGTGCCTGCTCGCTGAACTCGGTCTGGATGATGACCTGCACATCGGACAGGTCGGGGATGGCGTCGAGCGGCGTCGTCCGCATGGCCCAAAGCCCCGCGACGAGCACCGCCACCGTGGCGAGAAGCACCACGAAGCGGTTGCGAAGCGACCACGCGATGACCTTGGCAATCATGGCCGCTTCCTCCCCGACTCCATGTCCATTCCGGGCATGTCGGCCATCCCTTTCCCACTCCCGAGCCGCGACTCTGCGTCGACCAGGAAATTGGCCGACCCGACGATGCGCTCCCCTTCCTTGACGCCCGAGAGCACCTCCACCCGGTCGCCGGCGCGCGCGCCGAGCGTCACGTCATGCGGCTCAAGCGCGCCGGCGGCACCGACGACAAACACGAGGTTTCGTTCTCCGGTCATCACCACGGCTTCGGCGGGGACACTCAGGACTCGGTCTCCGAGGCGAGCGTCGAAATAGAGCGTCCCGTACATGCCCGGCTTGAGGGCGCCTCCCGAGTTGGGAAGCACCACGCGGACCCGCACGGTCCGACTCTGCTCGTCCACCACGGGATAGACGAAGCTCACTCGGCCGGTGAACGAGCGGCCGGGATGCGCGGTAAGCTCCACTCGCGCCAAGGCGCCGACTCTTACATAGGGGAGATCCTGCTCGAAGACCTCGCCTTCGATCCACACGCTCGAGAGATCGGCGAGTCGATACAGCTTCATGCCCGGCATGACCGACTGACCCGCAACGACCATCTTCTCGAGCACTACGCCGTCAACCGGGGCGATGAGCGTGAGGGTCTTGGTCACTCCGCCCGTGCGCTCGAGGCGTTCGATCTGCTCAGGGGAGATGTCCCAGTACGTGAGCCGCCGACGCGCGGCCTCGACGAGCGACTCCGCTTGGCGCCAGGCATCGCCTTCGCTCGAGTCAACCGAGGCCGCAAGCCGGCTCGCGGTGAGCAGCTCCTCCTGTGCGGCCACGAGCATCGGGCTGTACAGGGTGAGCAACGGCTGGCCCCGGCGCACCGCCATGCCGGTCGCGTCCACGAACACCTGGTCGACGAACCCGTCGACTTTTGTGGTCACGTCGGCGAGCCGGGATTCGGGCGCCGCGACCTGGCCAACCGTGCGTACGTTGCGCTCGAGCGGTCCGCGCTGGACCACCGTGTACGTCACGCCCATCGCCTGGGCCTGAGCCAGCGTTAGGTGAACGGGCTGCCGAGCAGAAGCCGCCCCCGTGTCCGCTCCCATATTCATCCCGGCCATCGCTTCGGTTTCGGACTTGCCGCGGCAGGACGCGAGCGCCAGAGCGGTCAGGGTACCAATCGCAAGTATTCGTTTCATGGCTGTCCCTCCAACGGCTGCCCCACCAGCGCTTCCAACTCTCCGACGGCCTGGTGGTAATCGGCGATGAGGCGATAGGTCTCGGTCTCGTAGCGATTGATGGTCATTTGGTTGTCGATGAGCTGCATGAACGACACGCGTCCCACGCGGTAGCCGGACAGCGACGCCTGGACGGCGGCCCTGGCCTGCGGCACGATGCTGGTGCGATACAGGCGGACGAGGTTGCGATCCAGCACGGCGCGCGCCCGCGTCTCGATGATCCGTGCGGTGGTCTCGTTCTTCAGATTGAGCAGCTCGGCATGCGACATGTCCCGCATCGCGGCCATCTGCCGACGGGCGGCGAGTTGCTTCGAGCCGGCGAAGATCGGAAGGTTCACTCCAACCATCAGACTTACCATGGTCGGGAATTGCGGGCGCTGTTGATATGCCACGCCGAGCTGGAAATCCGGATACAGCTCGCGCCGCGCCGCCCGGAGCGAGGCCTCCGCCGCGGCCACGCGCTCCGAGCCGGCGCGAACGGCGGGACGCCCGTCCAGCGCGCGGGCGATGAGCGAGTCCGCTGCCGGGAGGTCGCCGCCAGGCTCCGGGAGCTCGAGCAACCCGATAAGCCTTGTCGCTTCGCGGCCGAGCAGCGCATTGAGCCGCGCGGCTCCAGCGACCCGCTCCTGACCCATGCGAGTGATCTCCTCGGTCATGCGAGCCACTTCTACTTGGGCCCGGAGCACGTCCTGCTGCACCGCCGATCCGACGGTGTACATCGTCGTGCTGACGTCGAGAAACTGACGGAGGAGTTGCTGCGTTCCCTGCATCACCGCGAGGGCGCGGTCCGCATAGGCGACGTCGTAGTAGGCCATCCGCACTTGGGCCCCGAGCATGCGCCCCTGCTCGTCAGCGTCGGCGCTCGCCGCAGTGGCGTCATGCCGCGCGGCGAGCCGGGCCCCACCGAGCTTCCCGGGCCAGGGGAGCATTTGCATCAGCTGCACCTGGTTCATGGTCATCGGGTCCATCGTGGAACCGAAGTCCGATGCCATTCGGTTCATCAGCCCGAACTGGAGCTGGGGGTCCGGCAGGGCGCCCGCAGGTCCGATCCGCTGCGCCGCGGCCTCCGCCGAGTAGCGCGCAGCGCGAAGCATCGGGTTCGCCTCCACCGCGATCCGGGTCGCCTCGACGACAGTGAGTGTATCCTGCGCGGCCGCCAGGGCGGCCACGCCGGTCGCGAGCAACGCCACGAGCGACGCGCCGGGCCCGCCAAGGCGGTTGTAGAAGGCCCCCACCAGCGCCCTCATGACGGTTCTCATTTGATCCTCCCCATCCCCGACGTCGGACGTCGGGGCAAGTACGGGTCAGACCCCGGACGGTCCGGGGCCTAGAGCCATCGCCCGAAGGCGAGGAGGATCAGCTGTTGGGAGGTGGTGCGGGGGGTCCGAGGACCAGTCGACCGTGGATGGTCGAAACGGAAGGAGATGCAACCGTCGAGATCACGGGGACCATCGTTACCCGAGCGCGCGACGATACCAGGGCGCCTGTCACCGAGGCGCAACCGATCATCGTAGCGCAGGCCGAGCCCACACTGTGGTCGCACCCGGGGGCCGGCTGGGTGAGGATTGAAACTGTCCCGGCGCTCGCCGGATGACGGCAGCCCAGAAAGGACGCGCCTGCTGGCGTAACTGCGGATGACGCGAAAGCGGCCGTGATGCTCACCAACAGAACGCTGGCGAGGAGTCGCCGCGCCGTAGGCCCGACCCGAAACTGGTCTTTCACGGAACGCTTCATGCGTCCAACATTAGAGCGCTCTCCCGAGACACACCCTGAAGTGCTGGTGAAGGTCTCTTAAGGCAGACGGACACCGGAAGCTAGGGACACGCCCCGTCACGCCGCAAGCCGGAACGGCGGGTAGCGATCCGTCGTGAGCAGGAACGCATACGCCGCGACGCGCAGCCACCAGCGGAATACCCCGAGCTCATCCAGGATCTGCGGCGAGTTGCGCGCCGCACCGGCTGGGTCCCACGTCACTTCCGCGCGAGCTTCCCCGCGACCAGCCGCGCCGCGAGCCGAGCATCCCGGTTGATATTGAAGAGCGCGCCGATCGTGTCGTAGTTGTGACCCACGAAGTAGAGGCCGGGCTGGTCGAGGCTCACCACGCGGTCCCGCCGGCGGGCGAGGCCCTGCGGGTGCAGCTGGATCAGCGAGCCCAGGGTCAGCGCGAACCGCTGGGGGTCGACGGTTCGAGCGCCCCTCCCGCCGATTCGAGCAGGGTGTCGAGGCCACTGCGGGAAACGACGCCCACCTGACGGGCGACCTCACGGCCGCCCGAGAACAAGATCAGCGTCGGGATCCCGCGCACCTTGAAGCGCACGGCGGCGTCGGGATCGCGATCGGTGTCGACCTTCCCGACGAGCACCTCGCCAGCTCGGTCCCGTGCGAACTCGCCCAACACGGGCGCCATCATTCGACAGGGACCGCACCAATCCGCGTAGAAGTCGATCAGGAGCGGAACGTCGGCGCCGGCGATGATGCTATCCAGCGCCTCCCCGGGGATCGCTTGCGGACGGTCTAAGAGGAGCGGCCGGCCGCACCCGGCGCACTTCGGTCCGTCGCCCAGGCGCCCGAGATCAACGCGGTTCAGCGTGTCACAGAATGGGCAACTCATGGTCACGTTTGCCATCAGTTCCTCCGGTCGTTCTGTTGCCTCACCGAATCGCCGCGAGCACGCGCTCGAGCCGGGTCCGGACGTCTTGGGCGAGAGACCGCACCTGCTCGTTTCCGGTCAACTCCAGCGCGGCGATGGGATCCATGGCGGCCACCACGCTCTTCCCGGGCTCGTCGGCCGCGTACACCACCACGTTGCACGGCAGGAGCAGACCGATGTCCCGCTCCGCGGTGAGCGCGCGGTGGGCGAGCGGCGGATTGCACGCCCCGAGGATCATGTAGGGACGGAAGGCCACGTCCAGTTTCTTCTTCAGAGTCGCCGCCACGTCGATCTCGGTCAGCACGCCGAAGCCTTCCTTGGCTAGTTCTTCGCGCGTGCGCTCGAGCGCGCGTTTATACGGAAGGGCTACGGTCGTGGCGATGCCGTATCGGGTCGTCTGTTCTACCATCGCATCCTCCAGCGGTACTCGTTATCGTCACGCATCACGGAATTCTGGTTCCGCCCCGCACTGGCCGGCACGGATGCACTCCAGGATCGCCTTCACCTTGGGCTCCACGATCGAATAGCGGGCGAACGGCCCGGCGCGCCGCAAGTCCACCACGCCGTGCGCCTTGAGCACCATGAGGTGCTGCGACACCATCGGCTGCGAGACGCCCGCGTACTCCTGCAGCTCGGAGACCGTCTTCTCGCCCGTCTCGAGCGCCTCGAGCAACCGTAGCCGGAGCGGATGGCCGAGACACCGCAGCACCGCGGCAGCGTGGCGCAAGACTTCGGGCCCGATGCGGGTCTCCGTGATCATGTGAAGATGATCTGCCCGCCGGCGGCCTTTTCGTAGAATTCGCCGACGGTCAAGATCCCTTCAAGCGTGTCGACGAAGTCCTCCTGCTTCAGGCCGAACATGTCCACCGATGCCTTGCAGGCGTACAGCTTCGCGCCCGAATCGGCGAGCAGCTGGACGAACTCCGGAATCGGCGGGATGTCCAGCGCCTCCATCTTCTTCGCCATCTGCCTGGTGACGAAGGCGGACATCCCTGGGATGATCCCGAGCAGGGCAGGCAGGCCCAGCGCTGGGTTCCCGACGGTCGCCACCTTCACCTTGTCCATTTTGTTCTTCGTGATGGCGTCCATGCCGAAGAAGGTGAAGAACATGTTTGCCTCGATCCCTTCCATCCGGGCGCCGTTCGCCATGATGAGTCCCGGGTAGATCCCCTCGAGCGTGCCCTTCGACACGATGATCGAGACCTTCTTAATCGGCTCGGGCTTCTGCTCCTCCTGGAGCAGCTCCTCGGGAACCAGTGCCGTCGCGCTCATATACACCCCTTGGGCTTGGGAATACCGCCGATCTTCGCGGCGAGCTTCGCGGGCCCCTTCGGAAACAGCTGGTACAGCTCCTTGATGGGCACGCCCGACTCCTTGCCGAGCGTCCGGATCGACGGCGCCGACCCGGTCGTGAGGAAGCGGTCGCGCATGAATTTCACCACCTGCCAGTGCCGATCGGTCAGCGGTGCGATGCCCGCTTCCCGTGCGATCGTCTCCGCGACGCTCGCGTCCCACTGCTCCGGATGTTTGAGAAACCCCTCCGCATCGACGTCGACGTCTTTGTTCGCGAGTGTCACGGTCGTCACGGTGCTACCTCCTGTAGAGGTTCAGGCTTCGCGGGCGCCGCCTCGGTCTCGGGCGGCCGGCGCTTCCCCACGAGCGACATCCGCGTGGGGATGCCGATCAAGTCCCGCCCGGGCAAGAGCAGGTGCCAGTAAACCCAGCGGAACAACAGCTTGCCGAGGTGATTCAGGCGCGACTGCTTCAGGAGCGACA
>Ga0137366_10001729_pt1 | contig 16302 bp, 14 predicted proteins | sample SagtaG_8_FD_104938 | JGI IMG/M metagenome (GOLD analysis project Ga0137366, IMG submission 104938) | Vadose zone soil microbial communities from Sagehorn Ranch, Mendocino, California, USA - Sage1_L_60_16 metaG | ecosystem: Environmental > Terrestrial > Soil > Vadose zone | place: USA...
CACGTGAGGGCGATCCTCCGGGTGGATTTATTCCCCAGGAGAGGATCGGGCTGGCAGAGGCGATCAAGGGATATACCCTGGGCGCGGCTTACTCGGCACGCAGAGAGAAGACCGAAGGATCCATTGAACCGGGCAAGGTTGCCGATCTGATTGTGCTCTCCCACGACCTGTTCGCGATCGAACCGGACCAGATCGCCAACACCGAGGTGTTGCTCACCATGGTGGGTGGGAAGGTCGTTTATCAAGCACCAGCTTGGCAATCGGGTATAAAGAGCAAGTAAAACTCAGCCAGGCTGCCTCGTCCCTGTCGCGTATTTTTGCGACAGAGCGGTTTTTTTTGAACCGGCAGACCAGGGTGGACCATCCGAAAGGAGGGATGAAAGTGTAAAGTGGTAGTACATGAGTTCTTCTATCCGCAACATCGCCATCATCGCCCACGTGGACCACGGCAAGACCACTCTAGTGGACGCCATGCTCAAGCAAAGCGGTACTTTCCGCGCCAATGAGCACATCATCGACCGAGTCATGGACTCGAACGATCTGGAACGCGAACGCGGCATTACCATTCTGGCCAAAAACACCGCCATCTTCTATCACGACATAAAAATCAACATTGTCGATACCCCCGGCCACAGCGACTTTGGCGGCGAAGTTGAGCGCGCGCTCAAGATGGTCGATGGTGTGATGCTGCTGGTGGATGCCAGCGAGGGTCCGCTGCCGCAGACTCGCTACGTGTTGAGCAAGGCGCTTGAGGCCAACCTCCCCCCAATTCTGGTGATCAACAAAATTGACCGTTCTGACGCGCGTCCTCAGGAAGTCGTCAATGAAGTCTACGACCTGTTTATCGATCTCGACGCCAAGGAAGACCAGATTGACTTCCCCGTCCTGTACACCAACGCCAAGCTGGGCACGGCTTCTAACGACATAAAAGGCGGAGGGGAGAACTTGCAGCCGCTGTTCGAGGCGATCGTCAAAACCATTCCGCCGCCCCAGGGCGATCCCAAAGGTCCACTGCAAATTCTGGTGGCCAACCTTGATTACAGCGACTACCTGGGACGCCTCGCCATTGCGCGTGTATTCAATGGCACCATGTTCACAGGCGAGGATGTCGCCATCGCAAAACTGGATGGCTCATTCCATAAGACGAAGATCACAAAACTGTTTTCTTTCTCCGGCTTGAAACGTACAGATATTACCGAGACTACGCTGGGCGATATCGTTGCGGTCGCGGGAGTGGAGGGCATCACCATCGGCGAGACGATTACGGATGTGGAGAACCCCGCGCCTCTTCCGCACATCACCATCGATGAACCCACCATTGCCATGCTGTTCACGGTGAACACTTCCCCATTTGCCGGACGGGAAGGCTCCTACGTGACTTCCCGCAACCTGCGCGACCGTCTGCAAAAGGAACTGCTCACCAACGTTTCCCTGCGCGTCGAGGAGACTGACTCCACCGATTCCTTCAAGGTGATGGGACGAGGTGAACTGCAACTTTCCATCCTTTTGGAGATGATGCGCCGCGAAAGCTACGAGCTCATGGTGGGCAAGCCGGAGATTGTTACGAAGCGCGTGGACGGCAAGTTGATGGAGCCAATCGAGCGGCTCACCGTGGACATCCCTGAAGAATTCGTGGGTGTGGTGATGGAACAGCTTGGCGCGCGTAAGAGCGAAGTCGTCAATATGCACAATCACGGTTATGGCCGCGTGCGCATCGAATTCCGCGTCCCGAGCCGTGGCTTGATCGGCCTGCGCAGCCAACTCCTTACCGACACTCGCGGCACGATTGTGATGAACGCCCTTTTTGATGGCTACATCGAGTGGCAGGGAGAGATTCCGCACCGGCTCACCGGCGCGCTGATCTCCGACCGCGGCGGGGTCACCACGCCCTACGCTCTTTACAATCTGCAAGAACGCGGGGAGCTGTTCGTCGGTCCGACGGTCGAGGTTTATGAGGGCATGATCGTCGGCGAAAATGCGAAGGACAACGATCTCGACGTGAACGTCGTGCGGGAAAAAAAGCTGACCAACATGCGATCTTCCACCTCCGATATGGCCATCCGCCTGGTCCCATTCCGCAACCTGAATCTGGAACAAGCCATCGAATTCATCGCGGAAGACGAATATGTCGAAGTGACGCCGAAGTCTTTACGACTCCGCAAGAAAGTTCTGCAAGCGAATAAGCGGAAGAGAAACACCATGGTGGCGGTGGAAGAAGAGTCGTAGCCAAGACCGAAATCGACCTGGATTGATACTCCGGGATGAAGTCTTTTCATGTCCCAGCCAGCCCAGCACGATTTGAAGATGTTTCTGGTCCCCTGCAGCTGCGGGCGGACTTTCGCGGTGTCTGAACAATATGACCGGCAAGGCACGAGTTGGAGCCGGTACCTGCAATGTCCCAACTGCGGCAAGCGGCATGATCCCAAGAACCGCCTGTTAGAGCTCGGCTATTATCGTGAAGGTTACTGGAAGGTGGAGGCATGTTAAGCGGAATCGGCCCAGAAAAGAAACTGCCGCTTCCCTTCTTGACTGTAACTGCTATACTTCCCCCGCGTTTGAACTGGTCGCTAGCTCCGGCACTATAGCTCGTCTCTGGGCTCTGCTCTTCGGCCGAACTTGCTCCCCTCTCAAATAGCTCAGCGTCGAGGCAGGGCCGTGAAGAATATCTTCGTGGGAAACTTGAATTTCAATACTTCGGAAGAAGATCTCCGTCAGCTGTTCGAACCTTATGGACAAGTGGACCGGGTCAGCATCATGACCGACCGGGATACTGGCCGTTCGCGCGGATTTGGTTTTGTCGAAATGGCGAGTGCTGAAGAGGGCGAAAAAGCCATCGCCGCTCTGAATGGGCAGGAAATCGGCGGCCGCACCCTCAACATCAACGAAGCCCGTCCCAAGACCGAGCGTAGCGGAGGCGGAGGAGGCGGCGGGGGCCGGGGAGGCTTCGGCGGAGGCCGCGGTGGTGGACGCGGCGGCGACCGGGGCGGACGCGGTGGTGGTGGTGGTGGCGGCGGCAGAGACCGCTGGTAGACCCGGCAAGCGTGGCCCGGCGGAATTGCTGGGCCATCGTGCGCCATGTAAACTGGAGACACGCGCCCGTAGCTCAGTTGGATAGAGCGGTTGCCTCCGGAGCAACAGGTCGGGAGTTCGAATCTCTCCGGGCGCACCAGAATTCAACTAGTTGTGCTCAGTTCCCTTTCCCCACTTCTTTCCCATGTAGCGGGAATTGTAGCGTGTCTTTTTGAGACATGGCGCGGAGGATTGTGTCATCTCCCCACGTGGACATATCTCTTCGCTATGCTCACGCCCGACCATCCCATCACTCGGCACAAGGCCCAGGCATCAATCCCATTATCAGCAGCCGCGTAGCAAAGGTATGCCGGAACGAATAGAGGACGAACCGGCGAACTCCGGAGAGTCTTAGAGCAATTCGCGTGCTGCTTCTTCGTTGTACTGTGATCTGGATATCCCACGCTAATAGTCCTCGGGCGGACGGTCTTGGGGACCTCCCCTCGGCTTTCCACTGCCAAAACGGAGGAGGTAACAGCTTGCCGCTGGGTATTTCAGCCCCGCGCAGGCCTGACGGATTCCTCGACTGGCCTAGGATCAACTAGAGGGCCTATTTCATGCGGGGGGGCTTTCGGTTCTCCGCGTGTTCGCAGGCGTCTTGTGATTGGCTCGAAGTACGATTTGCGGTCGAGAGAATAGCAAATCCTGTAGAGGATACCCGCCACAAAGGCAACGGACACTATAAGAACAGGTCTTCGAGATGCAAGAGCAACACCAACCGAACCGACCAAAGGTGTCAACAAAGCCAGTACGAATACGACGAGGATATCTGCTGACCTTGAAAATGCTCCAAATAGCGTTCCATCGGCGGGGAAGCTGGACGAGCGGACAGCTTCGCCTGTAAAGGCTGCAAAATAGGCCAAGGAAAAAACGAGGATCAGGTCTGCAACGACACTTGCCGTGTACAAGTCTCTCGGCAATGTACCAGGAGAAACGATTACTTGCGTGTCACGCACTCCCCCAAGAACAGATGTATCCGTCAGCCTAGGTTTTTCATAGTTGACAAGTTCCCTAAGACGACTGATCGTCAGCGAGAGAACATCTTGGTAAGGCACCTCTGGCGTTATGTCCGTGGGCAACTTCATGTATTCAAGCGGAATGTCTGCCGGTCTTGTTTTCCACTCAGGACTTGCTTCCCCGATCAAAGCAATTCTTTTCAGATCCCATTTGTAAATCGAATAGTCGTAATATCCGGAGCTCTGACGTGCTTTCTTAAGCATCTCGGAGTCGTTCAATTGCAGGATGTAGCTGCAAATGATATCGAGCTCGTCCGGATGAAACTCCACGGTAAGCATTGTCGGAGCGGCGACCTTAGGGGCGGGAGGCAACGCGTTCTTGTCTTGATTCGGATGACTGGGTGCAGTCGTGCTACTGCGAGGCGACGCAATCAGAGCAGGAGGTTGCAAACTCCCGCTAGCCAGAACGTGCGAGGTCAAAAGTGCTCCCAGAGGCATTGCTTCCGCATCTTGATGTGAGCTCTTGTATTGCTTCCAGCGGGGATGTTCGTCGAGTTGCTCTAGGGATATCTCCAAATTCAATCTCAATGAAGCATACTCTCCGAGGGCAGCCAGTTTGTCGTGTTCCATCCAATAGGAAGTTAGCGAAATCAGAACCGCTGAAACGAGCAAGGCAAATGCCCCGGCGCGGGTACAGGAATTGGAGGCCGCCGAGTCCACATCCGACATTTTTCCCATGATGGAATTGTCCCCTGGCATGGACTGAAGATGCAACCTCTCATTTCAAGCGTTTAAGTATTGGATTGCCGTCTTTATCCATGCCGGTGCGAACCAACACCCAGTCTGTTCCCGCCAGTGGAAAAGGCCAGCTTCCGTTATGCTTCTTTTTCAGATGCTGCGTGAATGCGGCCTTCAGGTCATCGAAGGTGATTCCAATGATCGGGTCTGCCACAAGGAACCGATAATCCTCATGGTCGCACTTGGCAGACCTGTATCTGCCTGTGTCTCCCTTCGGCGTAACAATTAGTCTGGGCCGTCCATCGTAGATATCCATTGCGCCTTCCGAGACAGATTATTGAAGTATAGGTGCCAGTGTAGCAATTCTTGAAGGGGATACTCGCAAACAACCGGACTCTTGTTGTATCCTTTGACCGCGACTGAGCCGCGTCGGTCCCCCCTCCCTGAGAAAGCAGTCAACGAGGACTATGCAAATAACTCAATCAGAAAACGAACGAAAACTGCGAAGATTGATTATTGAGACTTGCGCAGCAATTGGAAACACAACAATAGGAAGCCTGGTGTTAGATCACAAGTACGGGTCGCTAGGCACCTTCGCGCCAATCAAACCCCTATTCGAGAAGACTCTCGGTCTCGCTGTTTTTATTGGTAACACAGATTTGGAATTCGCGAGTGAGGCAAAAATACAGCGCGTCGCAAATCTAATATTGAAAATACAAAACGAATTAAGTCAGATCAAGAACTTCGCGCCGCAAGGAAATGTTGCAAGTGCGCTCAATGACCGCATGGAAGCGTATAAGGCATTTTATGACCAGACTTATGATGAACTCGCACTAGCGTTAGCTCTTTCCCGCCCTCCTACCGCAAAACTACTTTCCGAAGCCCAAGAAATTGTAAGTCGGCTGAATCAAATAGTAGCCAAAACTGAAATTGATGCGGCTGAGCTAATCAAGAAAGCTAGCGAAGTTGCAGTTAAGACTGGAATTGCGGATCAGGCGGATCACTTCAAAACGGAAGCGACCGATCACGCCCGGATGTCTAAGAGATGGCTTGCCGCGACGATTTTACTGGCCTTGCTCACAATTGCGGCAGTAAGTTTCAACTATTTCAAAACTTTTAGGGCTTTAGAGAAGCTCTCGACCCCGACAACCCAGACCGCAACCGAAGGCAATAAGCCCGACGCACCGTCAAGTGCGAGCACATCGTTGAATATCCAGCTTGCGATTGCCAAAATTGTAGGCTTTTCATTCTTATTTTCCGCTGTCGTATGGGCCGGAAGGGTATACAACGCAAATCGTCACAATTACGTAGTGAATAAGCACAGACAAAATGCGTTGAGTGTTTTTGAAACGTTCGTCAAGGCCACGAAGGATGAGCAAATCAAAAATGCAGTTTTGCTACAGGCTACCCAGTGCATTTTCAGCCCGCAGACAACCGGATATACGAGCGCAGAGAAGGAGACGGACGGGACACCAAAGATTCTTGAGATTATGCGAAGCGTGCCTGTATCGAAAGCGTAGCGACTTTTGTAGCGGGTACCTCGTTAGATGGGCCTGTACCGGGTAGTACGGCGGACGGGCCGACTCAAGAAATCCAATCGCTTACCTCCCGGCACAATCCCATCCAAGTCGTCCGAGAATGCCTCCGGAGCAACAGGTCGGGAGTTCGAATCTCTCCGGGCGCACCAGTTCAATCCGTTCTGCATTATACGTTCTCCTCATTCTGCACCTGGTGACCTCATCTTGCATTGTACGTATGCCATGCGTACAATGTTGGTACGTTGTACAAACAACGAAGAAGGCTCCCCGGAATGGCAACATCGGCACCCAGAACTGACCGCATCGCTCTGCGCACGACCAAAGAGCGAAAGTCGTTCCTCGAACGAGCGGCGGATGAGAGAGGGCAGAATCTCTCTGAATTCGTCCTGTCGAGCGCACAAGAGAAGGCGGAGATGGTGCTGGCAGACCAAAACCGCTTCGTGATTTCTCCCACCCAGTGGGATGCATTTCTTGCCGCCCTCGAAAAGCCACCGATCCGCCGCAATCGGCTGGTTCGATTGATGACTGAGCCATCCATCCTTGAGCGATAGAGAAAATGCGCTTTCTCTTGTCGAGCCTCTGGACAATCACCATTTTCGCGACGGGTTTGACTGCGGGAAGCACTCTTCCCTGAATGAGTGGCTCAGGCGGTTCGCTCTGGAATCGCAGAAGGCGAGATCAGCGCGTGTCTTTGTTGTTCATCGAGAGAGGCGTGTCGTGGGTTATTCCTCCCTTTGCGCGGCCAGCGTCAGCCGCGAGGAAGCGACTGCTCGTGCAGCCAAACATCAGCCTCCACGCCCGATTCCGGCGATCTTGCTGGCCCGGCTCGCCGTCGACAAGGGCGAACAAGGCAAGGCATTGGGGAAAGCTCTGCTCAAAGACGCTCTCGCAAGGTGTCTCCATGCAGCCAATGAGATTGGCGCGCGCGTGGTTTTAGTCCATGCGATTGATGCGGAAGCGAAGCAATTCTACAAACAGTTTGATTTCACAGAATCCCCAGTGAACGATCTTCACCTCATGTTAATGATGAAGGATTTGGAGAGATCTCTGAAGTCGCGTGAGCTCCGGAGTGGAGCCGGCCCGTAAGGCCTCTTATTTGTTCACCAACGTCGTATGGCTGGCGACGCACTGCCAGTTCCCATCTCGCATGATCCAGGTATCGGTGAAGCGTCCGTAGTGCTCGTAGGCCTTTCCCTTATACGTTCCCTTGGTGTGATAGGTGCCGACCACGATGGCGGTGCTTTGATAGGAAAATACCTTTTCGTTTTCGTTGGCGATCAATGAAGCTTTGTATTCCGGGTCCTTGATATCAGCCAGGAATTGGGACTTGTTCATCACCGTCCCATCGTAATCGGTGTAGATAAAGGTTTCCGAGACCAGGCGGTCCAAGGCTTTGGAATCACGGTGGAGTTGTGCCTGGTTCCAGGCATTCTCCAGGGCGATGATTTTGTGATCCTCGCTCGCGGAATCGGCGGCGTAGGTCAAAACGGCGAGTCCCAGGTACAGGCAAATGCAGGCAGCAAATCTCATCGGCGTGATCCTCAACCCCGAACAAGACTAGACATTCCAGCAATGGACTTCTAATTCCCAAGGTAATGGAAACCTGGTTACTTCCCAAAGTAACCATAGTCATCTTGCCGGGTCGGCGGTACTGGTTCACTCTGGTGAAGCAGGGGTGTCTGCCCGCAAGCCAGGGGTGCGGCCCGGAGCCCCAATCCGTTATGAGTTCAGCCAAGACATTAGCCACCGGCGCAGACTGGACCCAATTGCTGGCCGACCCTGATTTGGTCAGCCACCTGGGAAAATTACTCAAAGTCTGCCGCGAAGCCACTCCCGAAAGTCGCGAAACAGCGCTGTTTGAGGCCATCCGCGAGATCAAGCACGGCGCGGGGACCAAGCCACAGAAAAAACAAGAAGGCAGAGAAGCAGCCGTGGCCGAAGCACCGGCTCCCCAGCCGCAGACGATTGCTTCGGAAAGCACGCCTCCGTTTCAGCCCGATATTTTTACCCCGTCCTGGGGAGGAGATCGCCGCAAGTATCCACGCATGAAATGCTTTGTAGCGGTGGAACTGCGAGTGGATGGCACGGACGCCCCGGTCTGGGGCAACTTATCCAATACCGGCCTTGGCGGATGCCTGGTCACGACTTCTACTATGGTTGAGCCGGGCAAAAAAATCGAAATTGGATTGTGGGTAGCCAATGGCAAATTGTGGGTGAAAGGCGTCATCCTCAATGGGATCGTGACCGGCATCAAGCCGAGCGAAGGGATTCGCATCAAGTTCGCTGACATGGAAGCGTCAGAGCGTGAGACGTTGCGCCATTTCCTTAAATTTGTAGAGAGCACTACCAAAAGCTATTCCCAGAACAACGGGTACTTGGCGCAGATGAAGCGCTAAACTGCGGAACGGCTCCAGCGTAATCCGTCCCGCCTCTACCTGGGTTTCGATCATGGCTTCTGCCTGCATTTGAACTCTGTTCAGTACCGCTCTGGGGATACAAATCGCCGCCCGGTTCCCCGTTTGACCAGTTGCGCTCGAACTGAACCCATCGCGTCGCCTTCCCGCCTAGCATATTTTGACGCCACCCAGGCACAAGATCTTCATCAATCCGTAACAATGCAACGAAAAGCGCTTGTCCCTGAAGCACAGCCCAGAGGAACTTGATAAACTGCCATAGACGCCGAATTCAGCCCTTATTCTTATGAATCACGAGCGCAGCAGCCATTGCGCGTTGAAGGAGAGAATCTTTTATGGCGGTAAGCGAGCAAACGCTGACCAGCAAGCAGATTGAAACCCTGAGCATCAACACGATCCGCACTTTATCCATGGATGGGGTGCAGAAGGCCAACTCCGGACACCCGGGCGCACCGATGGGGTTGGCACCGACGGCCTACACGCTGTTTCAGCGATTCATGCGTTATGACCCGAAGGATCCCCTCTGGCCGAACCGTGACCGTTTTGTTCTGTCTGCCGGGCATGCTTCGATGTTGCTGTATTCCGTCCTCTATTTGACCGGAGTAAAGGCGGTGGATTTCGCGGAGGAGAAAGTGCTCGACCGGCCTGCGGTGTCGCTGGACGACATCAAACAATTTCGACAGCTGGATAGCAAGACTCCGGGTCACCCGGAATACCGCATGACCGGTGGCGTGGAAACCACGACCGGGCCACTTGGTCAGGGAGTCGGCAACAGCGTGGGCATGGCAATTGCCGGGAAATGGCTGGCGGCGCGCTTTAACCGACCCGGGTTCCAGGTTTTTGATTACAACGTCTATTCGATCTGTTCCGATGGCGACATGATGGAAGGCATCGGGAGCGAAGCGGCGTCGCTAGCCGGACACTTGCAGCTCTCGAACCTGTGCTGGCTTTATGACAACAACAACGTCACCCTGGATGGGCCGGCCGACTGGTCCTATGGCGAAGACACTGAGGCACGCTTCAAGTCTTACGGGTGGAATGTCGTGCATGTTACGGATGCCAATGACGTTGAGATGCTGTCAAAAGCACTCAACACCTTTCAGCAGAGCGAAGAGCGACCGACCCTGATCATTGTGAACAGTCACATCGGATACGGATCTCCAAACAAACAAGATAAAAACGCGGCGCACGGCGAGCCGCTGGGTGAAGAAGAAGTAAAGCTATCCAAGAGAAGCTACGGCTGGCCCGAGGATGCCAGGTTCCTGGTGCCGGATGGAGTTCTGGAACACTTTCAGGATGGCATTGGAAAGCGCGGGGCGAGTTTACACCAGGCATGGATGAGGGCGTTTGGCGAATACGCAAAAGCCTTCCCCGATCTGGCCGACCAGGTGAACCGGATGCAACAACACCGGCTCCCCGATGGCTGGGACAAGAACTTGCCTGTGTTCCCTGCTGACGCCAAGGGCGTGGCCACGCGCGAGAGTGCAGGCAAGGTGCTTAATGCCATTGCCCAGAACGTCCCCTGGCTGATTGGCGGCTCTGCCGATCTGGCAACTTCCAACAAGACCACGTTGAAGTTTGACGGGACGGGCGGCGACTTCAAGCCCGGCAACTTTGGCGGGCGTAACTTCCACTTTGGCGTCCGCGAGCATGCCATGGGCGCGGCTTTGAGCGGGATGACGCTATGCAACGTCCGGGCTTTCGGCGGGACCTTTTTCAACTTCGTGGATTACATGAAGCCTAGCGTGCGACTCGCTGCCATCATGGAGATTCCCGTCATCTACGTTTATACCCACGACTCGATCGGATTGGGCGAGGATGGCCCCACTCACCAGCCGATTGAACAACTCGCGATGCTTCGGGCTATGCCGGGCCTTGTCTTGCTGCGCCCCGGAGACGCCAACGAGGTAGTCGAAGCCTGGAAAGTTATTATGCAGCTCAGAAAAGAGCCGGCAGCGCTGGTGCTCTCGCGGCAAGCCATGCCCACGCTGGATCGAACCAAGTATGCTTCCGCAGCGGGAGTCGCGAAGGGCGCTTATATTCTCGCCGACGCTGCAGATGGCAACCCCGAGGTCATTTTGATCGGAACGGGGAGTGAAGTGTCGTTGTGTGTAGCCGCTTACGAACAATTGACCAACGAAGGTGTAAAGGCGCGCGTGGTAAGCATGCCGTCCTGGGATTTGTTCGAGAAGCAGAGTCAGAGCTATCAGAATGAGGTCCTGCCACCAACGGTGGGCGCGCGCGTCGCGGTGGAACAAGGTTCGGCCTTCGGCTGGCCGCGTTTTACCGGCCCTACCGGAAGCATCGTGGCCATGCGCAGCTTTGGCGCATCCGCTCCCCTCAAGGATTTGCAGAAGAAATTCGGCTTTACCGTAGAACGCGTAATCGCGGCCGCGCGCGAAACCATGAAGCGCCAGCCAAAGAATTGAAACGTAGTTTATCCTCACAGCATCACAAAGTAGGAGGCGGTGAATGAACCCAGTAGAAGTTCTTGATACTGCGAAAGCTACCAACCCCTTAAAGGACTTGCTGAAGTTCGGGCAGTCGGTGTGGCTGGACTATATCCGCCGTGACCTGCTTACCACGGGGGAATTGAAGCGCTTGATCGAGGAGGATGGCCTGCGTGGCATGACCTCAAATCCAGCCATCTTTGAAAAGGCGATTTCTGAGAGCAACCTCTATGACGATGTGTTGCACTCGCTCGCTGGCAAGAACCTGAGCGCCGTCTCCAAGTTTGAAACGCTGGCCATCCGCGACATACAGGATGCCGCCGACGCTCTCCGGCCAGTGTATGAAAGCAGCCAGGGACGCGATGGCTATGTCAGCCTGGAAGTTTCCCCTTACCTTGCGCGTGATACGCAGAAAACGCTCGACGAAGCCCGCCGCTTATGGAAGGCGGTCAGCAAACCGAACGTGATGATTAAAGTCCCGGGCACGGCCGAGGGCATTCCGGCATTCCAGCAGCTCACCAGCGAAGGCCTCAACATCAACGTTACCCTCCTTTTTTCGCAGCAGGTATATGAACAGGTTGCCGAGGCTTATGTCGCAGGACTTGCGCAGCTGGCATCGCGCGGAGGCGATGTCAGCAGAGTCGCCAGCGTGGCCAGTTTCTTCATCAGCCGTATTGATTCCGCCATTGATAAGACCGTCGATGCCCGCCTGAAGGCCTCCAAGGATGCGGCGGAGCAGGCCTTACTGAAGATCGTTCAGGGCAAGGTAGCCATCTCCAACGGAAAGCTTGCCTATCAAAGCTATCTTAGAATCTTCGGCACAGAGGGTTGGAAGAAGCTCGCCAGCAAGGGGGCGAAGACCCAGCGTGTGCTCTGGGCCAGCACCAGCACGAAGAATCCGGCATACAAAGACGTCATGTACGTGGAAGAATTGATTGGGCCAGATACAGTCAACACCATTCCCCCTGCGACATTCGACGCTTATCGCGATCACGGACATCCCCATCAGACCTTGACAGAGAATATCGATCAGGCAAAGCAAGTCATGGAAACTCTGCCCAAGCTTGGCATTTCCATGAAAGAGGTTACCGACAAACTGACAGACGACGGCGTCAAACTTTTCTCGGAAGCGTTTGACAAGCTGTTGCAAGCCATAGAGAAGAATGCCAAGTGAGATTGCTTCTGTAAATCGTCAGGCCTATAAATTGCCAGATGGGCTGGCTTCCGCGGTGAGGTTAGCCATCGGCGATTGGCAGAGTCCCGGCAGAGTTGCGCGCTTGTGGAAGGGCGATGCAACTCTGTGGAGCGGCTCCGATGAAGCCAACTGGCTTGGCTGGCTGGGTATCGTCGATCAGCAGTTGGCGAACCTGACCGCCTTCCGCCGGATTGCCGACGACGCCAAAGACGGCGGGTTCACCAGCATTCTTCTGTTGGGCATGGGCGGCTCGAGTCTTTGCCCTGAAGTTCTGGAAAAGACCTTTGGACACATTCCCGGGTTTCCTCGGCTGCATGTGCTCGACTCCACCGACCCTGCCCAGATCAAAACCTTCGAAAGCAAAGTGGATCTGTCGAAAACCTTGTTCGTTGTGGCAAGCAAGTCGGGCAGCACCCTGGAACCCAATATCTACAAGCAGTATTTTTTCCATCGCGTGAAGCAGGTTGTGGGAGCAGACCAGGCTGGAAGCCGGTTCATCGCCATCACCGATCCCGGCTCCAAGATGCAGAGAGTCGCGGAAAGCGATCACTTCCGCCACATTTTCTACGGCCTCGCCAGCATTGGCGGACGTTACTCCGCGCTGTCGAACTTTGGCATGGTCCCTGCCTCGTTGATGGGAATCGACACCGCAGAATTCCTGAAGCGCACCAAAAAGATGGTGGATGCCAGTTCTGCGTCCGTGCCAGTGGAAGAGAATCCCGCAGTCGTACTGGGACTCATATTAGGCATCGCCGCGCTGCAAGGACGGGACAAGCTCACCATCATTGCATCTCCGGGCATATCCGATCTGGGCGCATGGTTGGAGCAACTGATCGCCGAGTCCACCGGCAAAGATGGGAAAGGAATTATCCCCGTGGATCGCGAGGAGTTGGGCGCGCCCGCCGTCTACGGATCCGACCGTATCTTCGCGTACCTGCGCCACGAAGGTTCCGTGAGCCCACAACAAGACACGGCGGTTCACGCTTTGGAGCAGGCGGGACAACCGGTGGTGCGGATCGCGCTCGACGACATCTACGACCTCGGCCAGGAATTCTTCCGCTGGGAAATTGCCACCGCGGTGGCGGGGTCGGTCATCGGCATCAACGCGTTCAATCAACCGGATGTCGAAGCCAGCAAAGTCGTGACTCGCGAACTCACTTCAGCCTACGAGAAGACTGGTTCTTTGCCCGCAGAGGAACCGGTCGTGACCGACGGTTCCATCAAGCTATTCACCGATTCCAGGAACGCGGATGCTCTTTCGAAAATTGCGGGCAGTGACAAAACCTTGAGTGGTTATTTGCGCGCGCACCTGGGCGGGATTTCCGCTGGCGACTACTTCGCCCTGCTCGGCTATATTGAAATGAATGACGCGCACGAGGCTGCATTGCAGAAAATGCGCCACGCCGTGCGCGACAAGAAACGAGTGGCCACTTGCCTGGGCTTCGGACCGCGTTTCCTTCACTCGACCGGACAGGCTTATAAGGGTGGGCCCAATCGTGGAGTGTTTTTGCAGATTACCTGCGATGACGCGGCTGATCTGCCAGTGCCGGAACAGAAGTACACATTTGGCATCGTGAAAGCCGCGCAGGCTCGTGGGGATTTTCAGGTGCTAGCGGATCGGGGACGGCGCGCTCTAAGAGTTCACATCGGTGGGGATTTGCAGTCGGGATTGGCAAGACTTTCCAGTGCACTAGTAAGCGCTTTAGGTTGAGTTTTCCTCTGTGAAACTCTAGCTGCTAGCTTCTAGCTAACCACCTTAGCTAAAGGCTAGTCGCTCGAGTTTCACAGGCGAAACTGAAAGAGGAACCATGCGATTAGGAATGGTCGGTCTAGGCCGTATGGGCGCCAACATGACGCGCCGCCTGATGCGCGGCGGTCACGAGGTCGTGGTAACGGATCTCAGCCCCGACAACGTCAAAAAAATCTCCGGCGAAGGCGCAATTGCTTCCTCGTCACTTGACGATTTTGTCTCCCATTTAGGCAAACCGCGCATCGCCTGGATGATGGTTCCTGCCGGCGGGCCTACGGAACAAACGGTCCACGCACTCGCCCAGCGGTTTTCCGCGGGCGATGTGCTGATTGACGGAGGAAATTCCTATTTCAAAGACGACGTTCGCCGGGCCAAGGAACTAAAAGATAAAGGCATCCATTACGTGGACGTCGGCACCAGCGGCGGGGTTTGGGGACTGGAGCGCGGATATTGCATGATGTTGGGCGGGCCCAAGGAAGTGGTGCAGCAGCTCGATCCGATCTTTAAGACTCTCGCCCCCGGCCGCGGAGACATTCCGCGTACTCCCGGACGCGAGAAACTCCCCGGCAGCGCCGAAGACGGTTACATCCACTGCGGCCCGGCCGGCGCAGGCCATTTCGTGAAAATGGTGCACAACGGCATCGAATACGGGCTGATGCAGGCCTACGCCGAGGGCTTTGACATATTCCGCAACGCGACCAGCAAAGAATTGCCGGAAGAATATCGCTACGATCTGAATCTTGCCGACATTGCCGAAGTCTGGCGGCGGGGTAGCGTGGTCAGTTCATGGTTGCTCGATCTTACCGCTATGGCTTTGGCGGAGAATCCTACCCTGGCTGAGTATTCAGGATTTGTGCAGGATTCCGGCGAGGGGCGATGGACCATCCAGGCTGCGGTGGATGAAGCGGTTCCAGTGGATGTGCTTTCCGCCGCGTTGTACGCCCGTTTCCGATCGCGTCAGGAACACACGTTCGCCGAGAAGATGCTCTCCGCCATGCGCCAGAAGTTTGGCGGTCACGTGGAGCCGGCTGCTACCAAGAAGAGTGCGTAGTCAGATTCCTAAGGGTACCGAATGGCAAGAAGCGAAATTCAAAATTCCAATTCCCGCCCCGGAAAGACCGCCGATCCTTGCGTGATGGTGATCTTCGGTGTTACCGGCGACCTGGCCAAGCGCAAGCTGTTCCCAGCCCTCTACAACCTGGCGAAGCAGGAACTGCTTTCGCGCGAATTCGCGGTGGTGGGCGTGGCCCGCAGCCCCATGTCGGATGACGAGTTTCGCAAGCGAATTTCTGCCGAAATGAAAGAGTTCGCCACCGACGCACTCGATCAGGACCTGTGGGAGTGGTTCATTCGCCGCATGCATTACGTGGACGGGGACTTTCCCGACAAGAACCTGTACTCCAAATTGGGCGAAACCTTAAAGAAAGTGGATCAGGACCACTCCACGCACGGGAACTATTTTTTCTATATGGCCACTGCGCCGGACTTCTTTGGCACCATCGCCCAAAACCTGGCGGGCGCCGGACTTTTGCAGGAAAACCAGCACTGGCGTCGCATTGTCATAGAAAAGCCTTTTGGACACGATATCGATTCCGCTAGGGCGCTCAACAAGTGCCTTTTGCAGGTCGCCGAAGAGAAACAGATCTACCGGATCGACCATTACCTGGGAAAAGAGACGGTTCAGAACATTCTGGCGCTGCGTTTCGCCAACGGAATCTTCGAGCCGGTGTGGAACCGTCGCTACATCGATCACGTGCAGATTTCCGTTGCGGAAACGGTCGGTGTAGAACAGCGCGGCGGCTACTACGACGAATCGGGCGCGCTGCGCGACATGGTTCCCAACCACATCATGCAGTTGATCAGCCTGACTGCCATGGAGCCGCCGATTTCATTCCGCGCCAACGCGGTTCGCGATGAACAAGCCAAGGTCCTTCATGCAATCCAACCGATGCGCGCTGAAGAGGTGCTACGGCGCACCGTCCGGGGACAGTATGGCGAAGGTTTGGCGGGCGGGGAGCGAGCGCCTGCCTATCGCAATGAGGACAAGGTTCCTCCCGAATCGCGGACTGAAACCTTTGTGGCCATGAAGCTGATGATCGATAACTGGCGATGGGCGGATGTTCCCTTCTACCTCCGCACCGGCAAGCGCCTCCCGGGTCGTAATACCCATGTCATCATTCAATTCCGTCAGG
>Ga0137366_10001734_pt1 | contig 16281 bp, 10 predicted proteins | sample SagtaG_8_FD_104938 | JGI IMG/M metagenome (GOLD analysis project Ga0137366, IMG submission 104938) | Vadose zone soil microbial communities from Sagehorn Ranch, Mendocino, California, USA - Sage1_L_60_16 metaG | ecosystem: Environmental > Terrestrial > Soil > Vadose zone | place: USA...
CAGTGGTCAGTTTCGTAACGAGCGTAGCGAGAGGGATAGCACGATGCAATGTAAATATTGTGGTCATGAGTTGCCAGCAGGGAGTAACCCGCGTCGTGAGTTCTGCAATGATGCCCATAAGCAGGCATATTGGAGGCAGCAACACCAGCAAGATCAGGCGGCGGCGCTGCTTGCTGAAGTGGAGCAACTCCGGGTGCAAGTACGGGACCAGGGGCAAGAGATCGAAGAACAGGCCCGCGAGCTCTCACGATTGCGCGCCCGCGTGGATATCGAGAAGCGCTACTTAGAGGACACTGCGCAGCGCACATTCAAACCCTGGCTACGAAAACAACCGTCGTCATCCCTGAGAGAAAAACTACTTGCTGACGAGCTCGTCCCGGTGCGAGGAACGCGATCGCATTATGAGGCCCATGTACGGCGTCTGCACTGCTCAGAAGAGGAACACCAGGATTTTGTCCGTCTCTGGAAACTGATGTTATTGTCGCAGGCGTAATGTTACGTATGTGATTCCCGAAGAATATCAAGCTTTCTCGGGGAGCCTCTTTCGCTTCTCACTTTCTGTTCGTTCTATCTCTAGCGTACAATGGACACATCTAAGGTCGTAAAAACAGGGAAGGCCTATTAGTAGGGGGTTGTTTCATGCCGCGTGCTACCACTGAGAACATATTGCACAGCTATTTAGCAGCTATTGAGCGAGAATTGCAGCAAGGTATAGCGAGAGAACATTCATATCGACCTGCACTGAAAACATTGATCGAAACGCTCTACCCTGGTACGCTTGCAACCAATGAACCAAAGCGTATTAGGTGTGGAGCGCCGGACTATATCGTTACCGATGGGCAAATCCCGCTAGGATACATCGAAGCGAAAGATATAGGCGTATCATTAGTACAGATCGAAAGTGACTCGGAAAAAACACATCCTACCACACGTGAGGGAGAACAACTCAAGCGCTATCGCGAAGGCTTATCTAATCTCATCTTTACTGATTACCTCGAGTTTCGGTGGTTTCTCAAGGGCAAACGGGAGCTTGTAGGACGCCTCGCCACGCTGAAGGGGAAGAAAACTATTCTTCCTGATTCAGATGGAGCAGAGCGCACCAAACAGCTTCTGCAATCTTATATGCAGGCGCGAACGCCGACTGTTACCGGCCCCCGTGAGCTAGCTACACGTATGGCTGCAATTGCAAAGCTCATCCGCGTAACAATCGAACACGTATTTGATGACGAAGAAGAGGGTGCTGGTTCTCTCCAAAGCCAGTTAGATGGCTTCAAACAAGTATTGTTGCCTGATCTCACTCCACAGGCATTTGCAGATATGTATGCACAAACTATCTGCTATGGCCTCTTTGCTGCTAGGTGTAACCATACATCTGGCACATTCACCCGGCGGGATGCGGTCTATGACATTCCCAAAACGAACCCGTTCTTACGCAAAACATTCAACCATATCGCGGGTATTGAGCTTGACGAGCGTATTAATTGGGCAGTAGACGGTTTGGCTGAACTGCTCAATCGAGCCGATACTGATGCGATCCTCAAAGACTTCGGCAGGCGTACGCGCCAGGAAGATCCCATGGTCCACTTTTATGAAACATTCCTGGCCGAGTACGACCCTACTATGCGTGAAAAGCGAGGTGTCTATTACACGCCGGAGCCGGTTGTCTCCTACATTGTGCGTAGCGTCGATTACTTGCTCAAAACGACCTTTCAGCTTCCCGATGGTCTTGCTGATACGAGTGTGGTACCTGGTAAGACCGTGAACGGGAAGGTCGTGCCGGAGACACATCGAGTACAAATCCTCGATCCTGCTACCGGCACCGCGACATTTCTCCACGGTGTTATTGACCTCATTTACGAATCGTTTACGGGCAATCAGGGTATGTGGTCTAGCTATGTCTCCCGACACTTGCTCCCTCGCCTCTTTGGGCTAGAGTTGCTCATGGCCCCCTATGCTGTCGCTCACATGAAGCTCGGCTTGCAGCTCAGGGATACTGGCTATGATTTCAAAAGCAATGAGCGGCTACGAATCTACCTCACGAATACGCTCGAGGAGAGCTACGAGCACCGTCAACTCCCCTTCGCTGAATGGCTCGTGGAGGAAGCAGCGGCAGCAGGCCATGCCAAACACGACGTGCCGGTGATGGTAGTCCTGGGGAATCCACCGTATTCCGGTCACTCTGCAAATACGGGGGAGTGGATAAACGAGCTGCTGCGGGGAAAAGACATACAGACAGGGAAAATAACAGGGAACTATTTTGAGGTGGATGGTAAGCCACTAGGTGAGAGAAACCCGAAGTGGCTGAATGACGACTACGTGAAGTTTATTCGTTTTGCGCAGTGGCGCATTGAGCACACTGGCTATGGCATACTTGCCTTTATCTCGAACAATGGCTATCTTGATAACCCGACCTTTCGCGGAATGCGCCAGGCTCTACTAAAGACGTTCGATGACATCTATATTCTGGATCTCCACGGCAACAGTAAGAAGAAGGAACGCAGCCCAGACGGCTCAGCAGATCAGAACGTGTTCGATATCCAGCAAGGAGTAGCCATCGGTATCTTCGTTAAGCATCTCGAATATGTGCGGGAGTATGCCACGGTTCGACATGCTGATTTATGGGGCCTACGTGAGACGAAATATCACATCCTTCTCAACAGCGATGTTGCTACAATCCAATGGACTACACTTGCGCCTCAGCAGCCTTACTACCTCTTTGTTCCACAAAATATTACATTGCGGGACGAATACGAGAAGGGATGGCACATACAGCAATGTATGCCTGAGTCTTCTCTTGGGTGCCTCACTAAGCGAGACAACTTGGTCATTGGCTTTACAAAAAGCGAGGTACGTGATCGTATAGTCCAATTCATTGATCCGAGCAAGTCTGACATAGAAGCTGCTTCAGAGTTTGAGCTTCAGCTAGAGGATAAAGATATGTGGAATGCACGTAAAGCACGTGCGTCAGTCAAAGGAGAGGAAATTAATACCTATATTAGACCAGAATCATTTCGACCTTTTGATTTTAGATATATCTTCTATCACGAAAAGTTCGTTGCGCGCTTGAACCGGCGTGTGATGCATCATTTAGATCAAGAAAGCAACTTAGCGTTCGTGACGGTACGCCAGCTAGCATCATTGCCCTTTGACCACACTTGGGTTACTAATTCACTTACAGACCAGCATATAATTTCTGTTCGTACAAAGGAAGGCGGAGTTGTCTTTCCTCTCTATCTCTATCCCGAAGTTTCTAAAAACCAGCTATTCAGTATGGATGAGTCCACTGATGCGCTGGGAGGGCGAAGGCCAAACTTTGCTCCTCAGTTTGTCAAGGATATCGTGAGCAAACTGGGTATAGAATTTATACCTGACGGCAGGGGCGATTTACAAAAGCAGTTCGGACCAGAGGATATTTTCAATTATATGTATGCTATGTTCCATTCTCCAGTCTATCGCCGCCGGTATGCCGACTTCTTAAAAATGGATTTTCCACGCTTGATGCTGACTGGTCAACTTTCCCTATTTCGTGCTCTGTGCAGCTTAGGCAGCGATTTGGTCGCCTTGCATCTGATGGAGAAGAAGCTTTCTGGCACTCCTCACTTTAATATTAGTGGTAGTAACACCATCGAAGCAGTACGCTATACAGAGCCAGGACAGGATGCAGAACAAGGCCGTGTCTGGATTAATAAGGAGCAATACTTTGAGGGAATCTCACCGGAGGTCTGGAACTTCTACATCGGAGGTTACCAGGTTTGCCATAGATGGCTGAAAGCCCGCAAGGGACGCACACTCGAGTACGATGATATAAAGCACTATCAACAGATCGTTGCCGTACTGGCCGAAACTATTCAACTGATGGCGGGGATCGATGAGACAATTATCGAGTACGGAGGCTGGCCCATTACGTAAAGTCACGATGCCACGATCGTAACGTTACGATTAGCAAAGGGTGAACCACACATTTTTGCAAAATGTTGGACACATTTGTCCATTCATGCTACAATTCCTCAATAACTCAACAAATACTCAGGATCTCATAAACATATGTAGAGGGGTAGTTATCTATGACAATATCATTCGTTCATGGGCGGCTTTCCGAATGCACAACACAAATTATGGTATCTGGGAAGCTGAACGGCTTCGGTTTCTTCGTAGCACAAAACACACTTTTGACCTGTGATCATGTAGTGCCTAAGGCTGAAGAATCAGATCTTAGAGTTCGTTGGAACAATGAGGAATTTCCTGCGCGGATTAAGAAGCGTCACGAGCAAGTAGACTTGGCATTGTTGTCTGTCGTCGAGCTGGGACATCACCCCTGTCTACCTTTGAGCCAGGATATTGTTTCTTTTGATATTCTTCACACTCAATGGTGTGAGGAGTCTCTTCTAGTGAAAGGATTTGCAGGCAGAAGCGAGAAAATCGTACTTAAGGGGGGCAAAGGCTCTATCAGAAAAGGGCATAGTGGAACACCAGTGTTTAATTCCCGAACTGAGAGTGTTTGTGGTTTTATTTTATCAAGGGGGGAAAGCGAAGAAGAGGTTCATGCCACAAATATAAAACATGCCTTGGAAATTCTTCCAGAGTTAGCAAGTATCCAAAAATCCCCTTCAAATACTCTTAAGATTTTTATCGTTCATGCCGAGGGCGACGAAAATTTATTAAACAAGTGGATACCATTGCTACATGATAGCAATCTCCCCAGATTGGTCTTATGTTGGAATCGTGAGGAAGATGATGGGTTTGGATGGACTCCCCCTCCCATGTTCAATGAAGCCGATATTATCGTACTACTTGTCAGCTCAGAATATTATAACACAGACACATATTACAAAACCTGTGCGCAAGCATTGCCAGGGAAAACTCAAGTTATTCAAGTATTACCCCCAGACGGTTGTGCCTCTGTTATGGGTTGGCCCGGGCGGAGCGTAACTTTTAGGGATTCTGCTCAATGTATACGAGAGATGGCCGAGGCGCTCAACATCACTGATTCCTGACCATATCATCTGCGCACAGCAAATGGCAACACTTGTCTGTATAGACGTGTAATCTTTGCATACCATAGACATTTGCAAAAACGTGTGGGGCACCCATTAGCAAATCAGTCCTTTAAGAGCTAGCAATTTTATGAAATTTACACTGCTATTCCGATCTGGGAAGCGATTTCGTTCTTGAGAAATCCATCTTGAGTCAGCGATAACGAGCCCGTCGCTGTCCTTTTCTCTTTCGGTAGCGAATTAAGTACCCTACTCTCCTCCTTGGCTCCTCTACAGGCTCATGGAGCGTTCTCTCCTGTTGCCTGAAGAAATGCCAAGTAATAGAGAGAATAACGTCTAGATTCTCTCTGCACAGCTGCGTAAAACACAGCCAACTTGACGGAACTGCTATCATTGGAGTGGGTGTTCCATTCTGCTTTCTTGCAGTCTACTGTACACCGATCTGTTTCTACGTTTTGCATGGAGGCTGTTACCACATGTCCTCGTCTACATCGGGGGAAATGACTACCTATCAGCTCACTCCGCGCGATCGGCTCTGCCTGACCTGGATCGCGCTACAATATGCAATTCGCCTTGACCAATTGCAACGACTTCTGTACCGCCATACTCCCGAGCAGGATCGCTACAAGCTCAAAGCTGGCACTGATCGTCTGTCCCTTGACCGAACGTATGACCTCATCAACAAATGGCTTGAACTGGGCTTGATCGAAAAGAAGACTATCCTGCACCGAGATAAACTGTGGATCTGGCTCACACGCGCCGGACTTCGAGAGGTCCATCTGAACTTCAACTACAGCGGTGCGCCGTCTAGTTCTCGCCTTTCTCATCTCTATTACATCAATCAGGTACGCCTGGCTATTGAGGGAAAGCGCCCCGACGATCTCTGGCAGTCAGAACGGCAGATCCGCAAGGAAACCCCTGCAGCCGCGAAAGGGGAAGACCTGCCGCATACCCCAGACGCGATCTTGACGAACGCCAGCAATGGCAAAGTCACGGCGATAGAAGTTGAGGTTCACGCGAAAACAGATAGCGAACTCTCGGACGACCTGCGTGAGTTGGCGGTCTCCTATAAATCCGTCTGGTACTTCACGACCAGCACAACCCGCCGTCAGGTCGAGACGATGCTTGAAGGGTTTGAGCCTTCGATGAAAAAACCGTTTGTGCTCTACGATCTGAAGGACTATGGTGATGAGTACGGGATATCGTAGACACTCCCAACAGGCACAAAGTAGCAATGATCCAGGTTGGATGCTCATTTGCGCAGTCCTGGCTGTGGCCCTCTGCCTGATCGCGCTCCCCTGGATTGTCATCGGGTTCCTCGCGCAGCGCTTTCTTTCGCGCTGGCTGCACTGGAAATTGAGCTTTCTCCTTTGGACGGTGTTGCTCTTTGTTTGCGCGTTCCTGCTCTATAGCAGCTACCAGCATGGCCTGCAATCCATGATCAACCACGAACTGGCGGATTATATCAGTGTAGCCAAACATTACCAGACTGATTTTCTTCACTATCCACTCCGTTCGTTGTGGGCGGATACTTGGCCTGTCTGGTTACATAGCGTTGCAGGTGTAGGCATTGCTGGCTTTGTCGGGGAGCTCTATGTCAATCGTAGCGATACGACCCGAACGCTTCGCCAGCAAGAGCAAGGGCGACAGAACCGGGCAGTACGTTCGCAGCAGCGGGCGCGAAAGCGCACCAATCGGCCTGCCCACTTGCCTGATGAGGTCAGTGGCATGATGGTGATAGGTGTTCCCATTGATGACGATAACGAGGAGGCATAACATGGGCGATCTCGCATGGAAGCAGCGAGGCTTGTTCGTCTTCCCGCTCAAGGCGCTTCGCTATCATGCGGTGGTATTAGGCTCTTCCGGATCTGGCAAGTCCGTCACGCTTGAGCGCAGCGCCTACGGTGCCCACAAGGTCTACCATCAGCAGGTTGTCTATCTCGATGCCAAAGGCGAAACCAAACGAGAGGATGAGGCTGGCCAGGATAATGCGGCCCATTTTGTTGCAGCGATGCAAGCAGCAGGTGCGAAAAACATCCTGGTCTTTCCGTCGCTCTACTATAACGGCTGGCATGGTACCCCCGCAGAACTCAAGAACCGCTTACTCTCGGTGATTGATTTCAGTGAATCCGCCTACTATGGTGATGTGGCAGCTAATGCCCTGGATCTGGCCCTTTCAGCACCAACAACGCCGCGCTCCAGTGCTCACTTCCTGGCAAACTTGCGCTTAGATCGACTCAAAGCGATCTATAAGGATGATTCGTTGCAATACCGACGCGTCCTGGCCCTCGACAAGCGTCTGTTGGCACAGGTCGAAATGCGCTATCAGGTCTTTTTCAGCGCCATGGCAGGGCAACTGGATGGCACGCTTGACTTTGCCAATGCGGATGCTGTCTACTTGCGTGTCCGAGGCTTTACGCTCCGTAACGAGGCCCCGAGGCTTGGTCGGTTTCTGGTAAGCGATTTCATGCATTATATTGCAGAGAGGCGGCGTCCAGGTGTCCAGACGCTTTTTATTATCGATGAGTTTAACGCTTTGAGGATGAGAGAAGAAACCAGCATCTTGTTTGAACAGGTCCGAACGTTCGGCGGCAATCTGATGATCAGTGCACAAGGGTACACCGGACTTGGCCCCCGTGAATACGCAGAACGTATTCTTGACGCCTGCTCGACCTACGTCCTACATGCCTGTAGCGATCCTGGCCCGGTTTCCCGACGTGCTGGCAAAAAGCTGTTCATCGATACATCCTGGTCTGAAGATGAGGAAGGTGTACAGCACAAGCATATCCGGCCCCGTTGGGATTGGCGCATATCGGAGACCGCCGTCATTCAGCAAGAGGAAGGCCAGGCGTTCTGGAGCTACAAAGGGCATTCTCAGCACGTCCAGACCGCGCAGATTCCGATCACGCCCGAACAGATCCAGGAAGGTTGGAACGAGATCCACCGTCAGGAAGAGCGCCAGCGCCAACTGCTTGACCTCTCGGAACAACGGCGACGGGACCAGCAGGCACAGAAGCAACAGAATGCCAGCACTAGCAACACCGACACTACTCAGAATACCTCGCTGATTGGCGAAACTGGCACAACATCTCGCCCCGCGCCAGGCGTACAAAAGAAACGCAAAGGGCCGGATTCTGTGAACAAAGCCAAACAGCAGCAACCCGCGCCAGGGACACCGAGCACGCCAGCTCCCCCGCCTACATCCAAGATAGTGTCATCGACACCACTACCAAAACCAACGGTACCACCCGCGCCTGATCTGTTGGATGATGATGAACCCGATCGATTGTAAGTTTACTTGCCATTTGTGCCAGTAAATGTCTGCTATGGTAAAGCAGCGTGTGAAGGGGCAATGAGAGATTTTCGGTACCGTTTTCAGTATCGAAAGTGATTGGATACGTTGCGGCAATGTTTTCCCGCCTGGGTAGTGGTCCATTCTGAGACCGGGGGGCGTTATTGGAAAAAAGCTCCCGGTGGAAGCACAGCTATGTGAGCATGATTTTTCGCGGTTAGATGGTACAGAATACCTTTCAGTTACAGAGGCACTGATAAGCGTACTTCGGATAAAATTCCCAAATTTACAATCTGCTCCTCCACAGCTTTTACTTCCTCTCTTCATCATCGTTATATCAGAGTATGGAGGTGTCTCATGCAACAACAAGAATCTGAAAATAATCCTGAACCTGCCAAGCCTGCTCTATCTGCTCAAAAGGTTACGGGGCCTCATGAGCAAAAACAACAACAGAACCGGCTAACATTCGTGCAAAGATTCCAGCTAGCAATTCAATTGCAAAAGGTACTCTCCAGAGCTGCTAAACAGGATTCTGTAGCTCTCCAGATAGAAGACACGCTTGCAAAAAACTTTGAGCAGTTAAATATACCAGAACAATTTATTCAAAGGTTTAAGGATGGACTCGAAAAGCAGAGGCAAGCTAAATCCCTTGGTTATCATGAGGATACCTATATCATGGGAGGTATTCTGATCTATTGCGGCATTCTCCTCCCTGTGCTCATCAGTTTGGGCATCCCTGACTTCCCTGTTCGGTTCGCATGGATTGCCCTTGCTATTTCTTTTCCCTGTGCAGTTGGCTTTCTCCTTATCCGCTTCCTCAAAAAGAGAAGCAGCATCTCAAACCATGGGTGGATTCATGGCATTCTGTCGCTCCTTGGTGAACTTGGAATACTTGCAACGACAGCCAGTCTCTTTTTCCATGTTTGGAATGTTGTTGGGTGGGTATTTCTTCTTTGGGCGCTTGTGATCGTTTTTGGTTACTATATCTACCGATGGAATATTTATTACGGTCCCTCTCTAGGTATTCTCAAGGATATTCTTAAGAAACTCAACGATTTACCTCCATCGCCAGTGTGAGCGGCGAGGTGCGTGGCCTCTGAGGAGCAGTCGAACGAAATTTCTTCATTGCTGCTGGAAAGTCTATAAGCGAGCTTATTTTAACGGGTACAAGAAACGGTCGTTTCTTGAATGCCTCCGACAAGCTCGTCAGAGCGGCACAAAACGGCTAAAAAGCTCCTGAGAAATGTCTGTATCGCCATCTAAAAATCAACGTCTAAAAACTTGCCTCTCGCGATGAGTTATTGTACAATAAGCACAACGAGAAAGGAGCTGAAACGCATGAAGATCGGCTATATTCGTGTTTCCAGAGATAAGCAAGCCACCCTGCTCCAAGAGGACGCCATGAGGTGGGAACAGTGTGAACGAACCTTTACGGACAAAATGACCGGCAAGCGCTTTGACCGCCCGGAGTTTCTCAGGATGCTCGACCTAGCTCGTGCTGGCGATGTCATCGTGGTCTGGAAGCTGGATCGCTTAGGTCGCAGCCTGAAAGATCTGATTGAAACGGTGCAGACGTTGGAGAAACGTGGCATCGAGCTACGTAGTCTCAAGGAGAACATCGACACCACTACGCCGACCGGCAAGCTCATGTTTCATATGATCGCAGCCCTGGCCGAGTTTGAGCGCGATATTATCAGTGAACGTACCCAGGCGGGACTCGAGGCAGCCAGAGCGCGAGGGCGAAAAGGCGGGAGGCCCAAGGCAATTGGAAAGCTGCGGCCCGGCCAGCTTGAACGAGCAAAAGAGCTCTACGAGGCCCGCAATAATACCATTGCGGAGATTATGAAACTGACTGGCTTTAAGAGCCGGGCGACCTTCTATAAGTATGTGGTGAGTGGGGATACTCAGGTATGAAGATTTCGTTCTCGCATAGTTACTTCCCTAGCATTCAGGTTTATTGAGGTTGATTTTACGGTAGGCTTGTAAAACTTGGAATTGCATGAGTGGGATGCTGGTAATTCCGTGGGATCTTCGTTGGAGAGAGGACACCGAAACATGCCAAGTTGACTTGGTGATTTTAAGTGAGGTGGAAGCTGCTAGAAGAAACGAAGTGAGGAAGTAAATTGAGAAAAGGGCGTATGCCGCGTTTATGATGGGAGAGAAACAAAAAGGAGTGTTCACTATGACTATCGAGTTTTCTTCGTTGGGACAATCGCCTCTGCTTGCACACAATAGAAGAGAGAGTCAATGGAGTCAGGTGTCTAATGGCCTTTGGGTGCCAAAGATATCCCGACCTGTACCAGACGAGTCAGCGCCAGAGCACCAGAGTCTCTCTCATACCACCACCGAAGAAACACCTTCTTCCCAGATTGTCCCAGATGACAGTTCCGGATGGAAACGCTATTGGGTAGAACGAGGATGGCCTTGGCGACGTGAACCGGAGATCTCGCTTGCCCGGCAGCAGGAATTAGCACAGCGACGAACGATCCCGGTAGATATGGAGCAAGGTAGCTATCCCTTCAGAGGAATGACATTGACACGAGCCGATATTGAATGGTTGCTAGTCACACATGACGAGGGCCTTGGCCCTGTTGATTGGAATGAAGAGTCACACCGTAAGCGCAAGGGGCTAGATCTACGAGGGGCACATGTATCAGAGGGAACGGATTTGAGCTCCTTGCCTCTCGCACGGTTGCAAGGAGGACTTTGGTTTGATGAAATGGCAAGTTTGGGTTCGGAAGAACTATGTGCACATGCTCTCCTCTGGTTCCAGCATATCAATCTCAGGGAAGCACACCTGGAAGGGGCCATCCTCTTTGATGCCCATCTGGAAGGGACTGATCTCAGGGAAGCACATCTGGAAGAGGCCATTCTCCCGAGTGCACATTTGGAAAAGACCATTCTCTGGAGAGCGCATCTAGAAGGAGCCATTCTCTTAGGCATATACCTGGAAGAAGCTAATCTCAGGGAAGCACATTTGGAAGGGGTTTGTCTCATGGGAGCACATCTGGAAAGAGCCTCCCTCTTGGGTGCGCATCTGGAAATGGCTGATCTCAGAGCAGCATCACTCTCCCCCGTGACTCTTACCCAGGCAACATTGGCTAATGCAGCAGGTATTGGCCCTACTCTTGTCGATGCCCAATGGGGTGAAACCAATCTCTCGGTGGCAAACTGGTCACAAGTTCGGATGCTGGGAGACGAAGACTCTGCGAGCCAGAGTTTGGCCGATAATGGGCAGAAAAAAACGAGTGCTAAGCGACAGGAAGGGTATCAATATGCCTATCGTGCCAATCATCAATTGGCAGTGGTCTTGCAAAACCAGGGGTTGACTGATAATGCTGCCCACTTCGCCTATCGGGCAAAATGTCTGAAACGAACTGTACTCCGGTATGACTTCTTACTTGCCAGAACTATGAAACAACGCTTCCAGATTGGTTGGTCGTTGCTGTTCTCATGGACATTATTCTTGCTGGCAGGCTATGGTTATCGGATCTGGCGGTGCTTGTTGTGGTATGGTGGAGTTGTACTGCTCTTCATGTTTTTCTACTGGTGGCTCGATCCCATCCATGTGCCTTGGTGGACTGCGTTGGGTGAGAGTGTCAATGTTTTTCATGGACGAGGAGCGACTCCATCTATTGCGGAATTGGTCCATCCGATACGGTTTACCTTGCTCACAGTAGCCGAGGCTATTATTGGACTGGTAGTCGAGGTCGTGTTTGTGGCGACGATGATCCAGCGACTCTTTGGAAAATAGCAGGACAATGATCTGTGAAGGTGAAGCAGGATCACATGTTCTGACTAACTTTTGTCGTAATCCCCATCCTCTCTCCTACGAAATTATCAATATTTTAGAGGGCATTTCCTAACCATCAAGTATCACTCGACCGTGAGCCAGCACGCTTTCGGGAGAGCGAATAAGCTCAGAATTGCGGAGTAAATCACGACAATCGCATCTGACTACAGGAATGTAATATGAAAGTCTCTTCACAGCTAAGGGAACATACGGAAATAACGTGATTAGGGAATCACTCTTGGGGTGGCCTCTAGAAGTGTCTTCCCTTGCGAGAATCATCAAGTTATTTCCGTAAGGGCCCTAAGTAGCTCAACATAATTTGGAACGTAAATGCATGCTACAAGATTCATCTACAAATAAGATGCAACTGCCTCGTCCATTAAATGGAAAGGCATAGCCAACTTGATCAAAAATGTGTAAAATAAAGATCAAACTGCTTTAGAATGGCAAATTATCTCTTACTAGTCGACTGTATATTTACATATGTCTATTAAAGCTACGTTAAGTAGCTCTCCATACACATTTTGTCTATGAACAACGCTTGGATAGTAGAGTGAAGAAAGGAAAGAAACGAATGGATCCTATTACGACAGCCATCATAGCCGCTATTGCTACTGGAGTCACTGGAGGTGCTACTAAGGTTGGACAACAGGCTATTGTCGATGCATATACATCAATCAAGGGTCTGCTTAAGAAAAAGTTTGGAGAGCAAAGCGAGGTCGTTAAATCGGTTGAAGGTCTTGAGGCCAAGCCAGATTCTACTGCCCGCAAGGATCTGCTCAAAGAAGAAGTAGCCGCAGCAAAAGCCGACCAAGACTCTGACATTCGTAAGGCAGCACAAGACCTACTCGATAAAATCAGTACCCAACCTGACGGAGAGAAGCATATTCAGCAAGCTATTGGGAGCTATATTGCTCAAGCAGATAGAGGGAGCACTGCAAGCGTGAACATCAACTCATCGAAGGAGCAATGATATCTCGGGAGCCAACTTTACTCAGCCTGATAGTGGGCAGTACGCTGAGAACGCTATCGAAAGTTATGTTACCCAAGTCCATCGAAGTAGCAGAGCGCATGCCAATGTCAACCAACGTGAGGAATAACAATGTCTGAAGAACAGCCTCCCAGCCAACATGCGATCGGTAGCTATATTGCCCAAGCAGATAGAGGGAGCACTGCAAGGGTCAATGTCAATGTTTTTAACAATCCCCCATCTAGCTTCGTAGACCCTCGAGATCGATCCAACTTGTTGGAGGTTGTACAGTCGAGCTGGATTGCTGGGGTACTAACCACCTCGATAAATCAAACGCTACCTATTCAGTTAAATAAAGAAATAAAGGTGGGAGTTATCGAGCGATCTGAAGCAGCGAGACTAGCAGCTCTACATCAGCAAAGCAGTGCTATACCCTCCAATAAGAAGATACTGGAAATCTTTGAAGAGATGGGACGGGCCCTGCTCATTCTCGGGGGACCTGGGTCAGGCAAAACGATGACAATGCTACAATTGGCCTCCGAAGCCATCACTTTTGCTGAGCAAGACTCCTCTCAGCCTATACCAGTAATCTTCAATCTTTCTTCCTGGACTAATCCGAAACAGAGCATCATTGATTGGCTGGTGGGCGAACTCCGCACCAAGTATGCAATTCCCTTGAAGATTGCTCGTCTCTTACTAGAAAAGGATGCCTTGCTTGTGCTTCTCGATGGACTCGATGAAGTGAAGCCAGAACTTCAACAAGCCTGCGTTGCGGCCATCAACCACTATCACGCTGAGCATATGGGAGGGCTCGTAGTATGTTGTCGCAAAGATGAATATGAAACTATCATAAACCAACACAAGATCAAATTGCGACTTGGTGGGGCAATAATGCTCCATCCACTCACACTACAGCAAATTGATGAGTACCTTACCCACGCTGGACCAACACTCTCAGCACTACGTACTGCGATTCAGAAAGAGATGATCCTACAAGAATTAGCTCAATCGCCTCTCATGCTCAGCATAATGTGCGTTGTGTATCAGAATATAGCAGCAGATACACTGATTACTGAACAACTGCCTACATCACCTGATACGCTTCAAAAACAACTATTTGATACATATGTTGAGCGTATGTTCCGACAGCGCATATCCAGAACCTTTGGGAGCCGCGAGTTAGAGATCTTGGAGGAGGGTAGCAATAAACAGAGCAAAAATATAAGCTACTCGCGCGAACAAACGCTGAATTGGCTCTCCTGGTTAGCCTATAAAATGTCTCAACGAGGGCAGGCAGTATTTTTAATCGAGCAGATGCAACCTAACTGGTTTCCTTCTTGGAAAATGTATTGGATATATGTTGTCAGTGTTGGCTTAAGTGTTGGAGTAATTGTCTTACTAGCTTTTTGGCTATTTTTTCAGTTTTTGGGACAACAACTGGTAATCGAATCGTTGTCGTATCCCTTACTACCAGTAGTATTTTGTGTAACCTTTGTTATTAGCGCATGGAGAGCACAAGCCAAAATAGAAATGGTAGAAGTATTGCATTGGTCCTGGAACCAGTACAAGAACAAAAAGAAGATTGTGTGGCTGATCCTCCTAGGGTGGCTTTTCATCTATGCACTACCCCTCATATTTTTCCTGGTTGGGTTGAGTTATGGTCAAATAGAAAAAAAGATACGGCCTGGGCAGGGCATCAGGCAATCGGCAAAAAATGCTCTTATCATGGGAGTATTCAGCCTACTGATTTTTCCAATGGTATTTGAAGCATTCATTGCTTTGGTTTTTGTATTCGCAGATTCAAGTCGGATTTTAGTTGGTTTACAATATTGGTTAATGTTCGCATTAATTCTTGCCCCACCTGTAGGAATCATTGTTGGGCTATATTGCGGTGGCTTTGCTTGCATTAAACATCTCATGCTCCGCCTAGTACTCTCTCTCAATCATTTCACTCCCTGGAACTACGTACACTTTCTTGACTACACTGTCGAGCGCATTTTGCTGAGAAATATCGGAGGGGGATATATCTTTATTCATGGGCAAATGCAGGCGTACTTTGCTACAAAATATAACCCAATAATGGAATCAGCATCTTCCCAAAATACAAGTCGTTTCCTTGCAAGCTTACTCCGTCCTCTTGCAAACTTACTTACGAAGAAATTGCTCCGTATATTATTTCCCATCGGTCTAGGCCTGGGACTTCTAGGCGGCACGACCATGTCCGCAGTTTCATATAATAATGCTATTTTCTACGGAATATCTTTCTTCTTTTATGCAATCGGTGTAACACTAGCCGCCATTTCCTGGATAGGTGCACTCATCAAGACCGCACAATCTCGCCAATGGGTGTGGTTTGTTTGCCTGCTTTTTTTCACATACTTTGCTATGTTAGTCTACATCTTTGTTGGACCAGAAATACCTGGTAAGATGCAGTCTCACTCTACACAGAAAGCTATGAAAGAAGGAGAATAGCATACTGGCTTCAAGAATTCGGCGCTTCCGCAACTTTGTGAAGATAGAGGAGGAGCATTTGTCCAATAAAGGGGAATTTCATAACTCGGAATCCTCCTCCCACAGATGAGCTAAGACGCGCTTGGGCGAACGGATGAGATCAGGACGACCAGCATGCTGAGCAGCTAAACCAACGATGACGGACGCCGTGTAAGTCAGGGCGACCTGTGAAGCAACCTCGGACCAGCCACACAGGGGTGGGCGTTGGAGATGAAAGAAGAGGAAAACGCGTCCAAAGAAGCGCTCGATGCTGCTGCGTTTGCCGAGTTCTTCTTTCGTCCAGGTAGGAGGTAAACAGGAGCGGTTTTTCTGACGCTTGGGATTCCAAGGAATGACAGCGACGGCACCAAGTACGCCATGAATCCAGGCAATGAGGCGCAAGCCCCAATAGGCAGCATCCAGGCGAATGACACGCGGACGAATCTGGTAGAGCCGCTTTGCCCATGCCAAGAGAGGCTGTGCAAAGGGGGCATCATGAGCATGAGCAGGAGAAAGCAGAAAGAAGAGAGGCAAGCCAGAACCGCGACAGATGAGGGTATGCACCCGGTAGCCCAGCAACAGGCAACGCGGATGATGAGCGGGAGCGTGCCCAAAGGTAGCATCAGGATCACGCCGTCTCCAAGCCAGGATGGGAGCACTGTCCATGATGAGATCACGAGCTCCGATGAGTCGGCGTCGGATGGCTTGTAGAACAATCAGCACAAAAAGTGACTCATGCAAA
>Ga0137366_10001736_pt1 | contig 16273 bp, 16 predicted proteins | sample SagtaG_8_FD_104938 | JGI IMG/M metagenome (GOLD analysis project Ga0137366, IMG submission 104938) | Vadose zone soil microbial communities from Sagehorn Ranch, Mendocino, California, USA - Sage1_L_60_16 metaG | ecosystem: Environmental > Terrestrial > Soil > Vadose zone | place: USA...
TCGACGGCGATCGTCGCCTACCGGTCGCGGCTCTCCGGACCGCTGCTCGATCGCATCGACCTGCACGTCGACGTTCCCGCCTTGCCGTACCGCGAGCTGGCGAACGCCGAGCCGGGCGAATCGAGCGCGGCCATCCGAGACCGCGTGACGGCGGCGCGGGCGCGCCAGGAGGCCCGCGACCAGCGCTGGAACGCGCGCCTGACGTCGACGGAGTTGCGGCGGGTGGCGCCGCTCGACAGCGCGGGACATGCGCTGCTGGAACGCGCGGCTGAGCGTCTGGGCCTGTCGGCGCGCGCGATCACCCGCGTGCGCCGCGTGGCGCGCACCATCGCCGACCTGGCGGGCAGCGCCGCCATCGCGACCGCCCACCTCGCCGAAGCCCTCCAGTACCGCGTTCTCGACCAACCAACGACCTGACCAAGGAGCGACCCATGTCCAGCATGAAAGAGAAACTGAAGGCGGTGGCCGGCGCCATCGCGGCCATCGAAAAGCAGTTCGGCAAAGGCGCGATCATGCCGCTGTCGGGCGGCGACATCGCCGAGATCGGCACCATCCCGACCGGCAGCGTCGGCCTCGACATCGCGCTCGGCGTCGGTGGCTTGCCGCGCGGCCGCGTCATCGAGATCTACGGCCCCGAATCGTCGGGCAAGACGACGCTGACGCTGCACGCGATCGCCGAGGCCCAGAAGGCGGGCGGCGTCTGCGCCTTCATCGACGCCGAGCACGCGCTGGACGTCGGCTACGCGCGCAAGCTGGGCGTGCGCATCGAGGATCTGCTGGTGTCGCAGCCCGACCACGGCGAGCAGGCGCTGGAGATCGCCGACAAGCTGGTCGGCACGGGCGCCATCGACCTGATCGTCATCGATTCGGTCGCGGCGCTCGTGCCCAAGGCCGAGATCGAGGGCGAGATGGGCGACTCCCACATGGGCCTGCAGGCGCGTCTCATGAGCCAGGCGCTGCGCAAGCTGACCGCCGCGACCGCGCGCAACAACACGGCCGTCGTGTTCATCAACCAGCTGTGTAAACCTGAGCAAAAGTCGGGGGACCCTGCGGAGCGAGCAAGATCTCGGCTTCGATGCGCTCAGAACCTATCTTCACGCCGTTTTCGCCACCGGCGACGATCGCGCGAACGATGTCACGGCGGTCCTGGGTTGTCGCAGTTCGGAGCCGGCCGCGAAGCTCGGCGATAGCTTTTCTCAGCGCCGTGCCAGTGCGTGCGGCTTGATCGTGACGGCCGACAACTCGTTGAGCGGCGGCGATCGCTTCTTGCACGGACGTCCGATCTGCCTTGAGCCGAACGAGCTCCTTGTCGAGCGCGGCGTCGGTGATGAGGCCCCGGCCGAATCGCTCCAGCAGAATCTCCTCAGCACGGGTTAGTTGCTTTACTCGGCCTTCCAGGCGAGAGAGTGCCACCCGCGGATCAGGATCCGTTTGCGTCTCCGCACCGTGCTCAGCTATCGCTTTTTCGATGTGGCTGTCACTGATGACGCCTTCGACGATGGCGTTCCAAAATCGATCGTCAATCGCTTCGGAGCGAATCATCGGCAGTGTGCACGCCTTCGAACCGTTCCGGGGACGCCGGCGGCGCGAGCAGACGTAGTAGAAGTGACGTCTCTTCCCCTGGCGAGTCATCCAGCTTCCGGTCGATGCACAACCGATCGCTCCGCCGCACAGTGAGCAGCTCGAGAAACCCTGCAGGAGGTACTTATGCGGATTGCGAGGTTGCCCGCGCCGGCCGGCGCGGAGCAGAGCCGCATCAGCGCGCGCGTAGAGAGTGTCGGTCACCAGCCGCGGAATAGGGATGCTTAGTCCCCTGGCCTTGTCCGCGACCCAGGAGCCAAGATAGGTCCGGGCGCGAACGATCTGGTGAACGCGTTCGAGGAGCCAAACACCCGGCCGCCGACGACCGGACTTGCTCGGCCGACAGCGAGGTACACCGCGCGCTTGGAGATCCCGCGCAATCGCGTCACAAGTGTCTCCCTGCGAGACCCGAGTAAAAATCTCCACGACGATGGGACCGAGTTCGGGATCGACACTCCACTCGCCGGTCTCTCGATTGTAGAGATATCCGAAAGGCGTCGGACCTGCCGGCTTCTTCCCTTTGCGGATCGCTTCATCCTTTCCGCGCTTGATCCGCTCTCTATGCTTCCGGTTGGCTTCTGCCGCGAAGAAGGTCCCAAGGCTCGACATGAGGTCACCGACCGACGAGCGCAGGTCCAAGACCTGCCCGGTTCCGGAGACGGCTATCTGAACGCCAGCGCGCTGAAAGGCACCGAGTACCTCGCCACGCTCGCGGAGATCCTCGGAGCGGGTGAGACGGTCGAGATCGACGATGGCAACGACGTCGAAGAGACCCTGCGCGGCATCGTGCATGAGACGGGTAAAGGAGGTTCTCTTCGAAAGGAATCCTCCCTTGGCGGTCCGTCCGTCGTCGACATATGTCTCAGCAGGCTTGACGAGGTTCCAGCCCCGAGCGCTGATGAACTTCGGCAGCGTAGCTAGCTGAGAAGCGATCGTGTGGCGATCGCGCTGGGCGAGGGAAGAGACGCGCGCGTAAATTACAGCTCGAACCGGAGAGGCTGCTTCATCCTTCGCCACAGCGGCCGGCCATCCGTCTGAGAATCCGACTGAGTTCAGCGAGCGCGAGATCATCGTCCACAGCAGCGAAGGTTAGCTGCAGTCTAGTCGGTTGGGACGACACAGCGCTGACTTTCCGCGCAGGAATCGGTCCAATGTCGTTCGCGGGGGTCATAGGGTGCTCAGCGACTGCAACGACGCGGACGTTCGCGGGGCCGCTTGGTGCTACAGCTGGACGAAGCGAGCGGCCTCGGCGAAGGTTAGAGGTCCTCGCTGACCTTTGTGCCGGCCTTCTCATCGCTGTCGCCACCACCTTCGACATCGATGCCGGTTTCCTGGGTCGCCGTGTCGCCGCCCAGCCTTGACGATGCTGGCGAGGATTTCCGCAGTCATGTCCGCCTTGTCGGCAGATGAGTAATTTTCCCGGCCTAGACGAAAGCAAAGGCGTCGAGCGATGCGGAGATGGGATTGGGCGCCAGCGCGGCCGGCCAGGCGAGTACGTCATCGCGTCCGCCGAACGGAATAGAGCAGACGGTACAACAGCGGGAAGATGCTCGTCGTGGTCACCTTCGACGAGGGGAACCCGCTGAAGACGGTCGAGGGATCCGCGGCGTGCTGCGGCGAGCGGTCCGGCCCGAACTGGCCGTGGCCGGGGTATGCGCCGATCCTCGGGCTGTTTGGAATTCCGCAGCCGCCGCCGGGCTCGACGGCGTTCGCGGGCGGCGGGAAGGTGGGCGCCGTCCTGCTGAACCCGAAGTGTTCGTGCTGACCTTGCGGCGCCTCGCTGACGATCTGGCGGAGACCGATTCTATCAGGGCGCCCAGCGCAAAAGGCCTGCGCGACAGCGAACTGAAGCTTGCCGGACGAACGGTCGACGACTGTGCGGCTCCTGGAAACCGGACGCATACAAGGACCAGTACGCGGCAAACCTGTCCGCGATCGTCGCCGCGAAGATCAAGGGCAAGGGCGCGAAGCCCCGCCTGGGCGCGATCGGCGCCGGCCAGCCGAAGGGCGAGGTCGCTGACGTGATGACGCGCTTGCGCGAGAGCCTGTCCGCCAACACCAACGCCCGCGAGAAGGCGCGCAAGGCCCGGAGCAAGAGAGCACCAGCGCGCCCGCACCGTCGCGCGGCCTGAGCGCACGTCGTCCGAGAGCGGGCCGACTAACCCGACCCGCGCATGCTGACGCCCAGCCCGGGATCGCCGATCAGCCGGATGCGCGGCCCATCGAACATCCACCCGCCCTGGAACGGATCGTCTGCGAGCAGGAACGCCGTATCCAGGTCGACCCAGTCGACGCCGCCCAGCGCCGCGACGACGTGCGCCATCGCGAGCAAACCGACGCGCGTCTCGACCATCGCGCCGGCCATCAAGCGCAGGCCCAGGCCGCGGGCGCGCTGCGCGAGCCACAACGCCGTCAGCGGACCGCCCAGCTTCGCGAGCTTCAGGTTGACACCCTGTGCGGCGCGCGCGTTGACGATCCGTTCGAGGTCGTCGACCCCGCGGAACGATTCGTCGGCTACGACCGGGATCGGCGAATGCGCCGCCACCTCCGCCATCCCGGTCAGATCGGCGGCCGCACACGGCTGCTCGAAGCATTCGATCGTCAAGCCGTCGGACAGCACGGCGTCGAGCAGCGCGCGCGCGTCGCGCGCCGTGAAGCCGGCGTTCGCGTCCAGGCGGAAGCGGGCGTCGGGCACGGCTGTCGCAACCGCGCGCAGTGACGCGAGGTCCGCGCGCCAGTCGCGCCCCACCTTGACCTTGAAGGTATCGAACCCGGCCCGCCGGTGCGCGCGCGCGCCGGCGAACATCCGTTCGGGGCCCGCGATCGGCAGCGTAATGTCGGTGTGGAGCTCGGTTACCGTCACGCCACCGTTTGCGAGCGACTGGTACAGAGGCACGCGCGCCAGGCGCGACCCAGCGTCGAGGATGGCGGTCTCGATCCCGGCGAGCGCAACGTTACTCAGCGGCGGCTCGCGGTTCAGAATGGCGCCAAAAGTGTCGAAGGCGGCGCCGCGCAACTCCGCCGCCACCGTTCCGATCTCGGCCAGCAACTCGGGTTGATCCTCGCGCGTCACCGGCGGCAGCGCCGCCGCCTCGCCGAATCCCATCGCGCGCCGGCCGTCCGGGCCCTCCACCGTCACGCGCACCAGCGCCGCGCGCGTGGCGTCGATCCGCCCCGTCGCGATCACGAACGGCTCGCGCAGCGGAATGGACAGCGGTTCGACGTCGACCGCGACTATCGAGATCGCATCAGCTTTGGCCACGTCGGCAGTTTAACAACTCAGGCCGACGCAGTCTGAGTGGACCAGTCCAGGGAGCTAGACCTGTACCTGAAACGAAGGCTCGAACGCCATTAGGCTCCTGACCTCATTCGGATACCCGAGCGGGTTCGCGACGACCCGCGTCTTGCCGAGCACGTAGTCGCAGCGATCATGGCTGTGAACGCGAATCCAGAGCTTCGGTTGATGCTCGCGCACGTGCGAGGCCATGTCACAGACGAAGAAGGCGTTCATGGCCGAGCGCGCGAATCTCTCGGGAACGCTTTCGAATGCCGGCAGGTGATGCGTGATAACGACGTCATCAGCTTCGACGCGGGTGACCAGTACTCTCTCGAAGGCGGCGTTCTGCTCGTACACCACAGCTGGAAGTCCTGGATGAGCGAGAAGTCGTGCATGAAGCGCTTGTTTGGCTCCGCCGTCGGGTCCGGGCGAAACCACATCGTGCCGGCGATGAAACGCTGAGCCGCGATCACGACGGCGTCGTTCTCGGGTATCACCACTCTGGGCAACTCTTTCGTCAGCTTCGCCAGGTTGCGCGCCACCTCGTTGGGCTTCTTCGCCAGCGGCTTGAACACGCTCGCGAGGTCCTCGTAGTGGCGGGCCATCGCGATGTCGCCCGCCAGCACGAGAACGTCGACGCCCGTCCGATCCAGCTCACGAATGAGCTCGGCACGGCCATCGGCGTGCATCTCGAAATGGAGGTCGGACATGATCTGTAGCTTCATGAGTCGATGCCCTCGCGGAGAGGAATACGACGAACCCGCCGTAATTCCGGCAAGCAGCGACGAGCACCAGTCGGTTTTCGCCGTTGCAAGCGCCAACGCGTCCGGCGTAGGTTGCGCCGATGGACATTCGAGCACTCGTCGATGAATTCGCCAACCGCCTTCAAAGCCTGATCGAGCATGAGGTGCTTGATCGCGCTCGCTCTGCCGTCGCCGGGGCGCTCGGCGCCAATGGAGCGAGCCGCGGGTTGAAAGCCAGGAGGAAGCCCCCCACGCAACTCTGCCCGGTACCCGGATGTAAGAACAAAGCGGCGCCGGTCTTCGGCATGGTGTGTGCTGCACACAAGGACGTTGCGAAGGCGAAGATCAAGAAGTACCGCGAGCAACGACACGCGAAGAAGCTCAAGGCGGCAGCCTAGCGGCGCTGAGGTGGCAACTCGCTCGCCCGAAATCGAAGGCGACGGCCGATGTGATGCGATGCCAGCGTTCCGCGGTAGGCAGCGGAGCGCACGGCCGCAGCCGTCATGCCGAGCAGCTTACCGGCCGCGTGAACATCGATGAGGTCTTCGTTCTCGTGCGCCGTCTTCGAGGTGTCAGTGTCGTGCTCTGAGGCGATGGCTCTGATTTCGTCTCTTACCGAAGGATCTGAAAGCGCGTAGCGGACCAGCTCAACAATTGCGGTAGTGGGACTCATGGTGTGGATTTGACACGTCCCCGAGGCGCTCGACTTCCAAGTCATTCGGCTATCTGCATAGCCGCGCGCCCTTGCCATCCCGCCCGAACGCGGAGCTACACGGCGCATCCTCGCGACGAACAGGTTCGCGCTTCGAAGCCACGATGAATGCCTTCGAGGTTCGCAGCGCGGGTCAGCGGCACCCCGGTACGGACGCTCAAGAACGATGGAGCCATCAGGGTCCCCTTGAAACCGACCCACGGCCTCAAGAAGGTGCCGTAGTTGGCCGTGCCTCCTGAACTTACTTCATCGGCTCGCGTGAATAAGAGACAAATTCGCGATTCGGACCGCCTCGCCAAATCAAAAAATGGTCGTCGAGCCGCGGGTTTGGCGCGCCGACGTAGTAACTAATGATTTGCTCAGTAGGCGTGCCGTCAAAACGGCCGATTGGAAGATCCCTGAGCGCCGGGTACCGGTAAGAATGCGTGCCATCACGAAAAAGCTCAACGGGGCCCCGGCCATCCCGGCTCCAATACCACTTCGATTCTCCTTGGTGCTGCTCGTCGAAAATGATGTCGGATTTGCCGTTGCCATCGATATCCACAGCCACCGCGCGGTCGAAGCTCGGTCTCAAAGAAGCATTCAGCTGGGTCCACCCCCCCGCACCGCCACTCGAATAAGCCCACATCCCACTGGTTACGGCGGCAACATCGGTGCCTTTCACGTCGTCAAATTCGCCGAACAGAAAAGTCGATATGGGCAGCGATGACGTCGCCGTCACCTTCCATTGCCCTGAAGCGCCGTACCAGACATGCCAGACTCCGCTCGCGGCATAGAACAGGTCGGCCTTGCCGTCGCCATCAAAGTCCCCGTAGCGAATGTCCCTGATGGGCACCGGCGCTTCGGTGAGCACGGCCGGCGGCACCCGACCACTCTTCAGGTAGACGACCCGCCCTGAGTCATCCTTATACAGAATATCGGTTGTTCCATCGTGGTCGACGTCGGCAAAGCCTAGATCGCCCACTACCTTGTCCGACAAGCGCAAGAACTGCCATGGCTCGGATCCGGCGCTTGAATAGAACCAGGCATTCCCCGTCGTGAGCACCACGTCAGTGCGCCCGTCGCCATCAAAATCGCCGGCAGCGAGGTTCCCTGAGTTGTCGGTGCGAAAGCGATTGCCGTTGGCGTGAAAGTTGAAATTACTCTGATCCTCGCCCATACCGGTCGCCCCGCTCGTCCCTTTCAGGGCAACGGCGGAATCTAGATCAACGTGGACGTCGATATTGTTACTGAAATACGCCCCGGCGGTCGGCGTACCGCGCAGCATGCATGAAGGTCTCGTTTTAAAACCAACGAAATATCCCTGATTGCCCCGGATGGTGTTGTTGACAATCTCATAGTATTCGCCGGCATATCCGCCGTACCCGGTGCTGCGCTCATCCCCGTCGGTGTCGTTGGTGCCGTGCACGTCAAAATGCTGGTTATAGTAGTCGCCCTGCATGAAGCCGCCATTGAGAACATAGTTGTGGCGCGCGATGTAGCCGGTGTTTGCAAAACCGTCAGAAGCCACCGCGTGGCGATTGAAATCGAAGACATTGGCTTCGACGGTCGCCCAAGCACCGGTGCTAACCGTGACACCATAGCCACCGCCGTCCATCGAGTTATTGTGAATGTAATTGTGTTGCACTAGCACGAGGCCGGCATCTCCCTTGGAGAGCCTGTGCCAAGTCGGCAGAAACCGCCGGGGGATGCGAGCACTGTGGACGCTGTCAATCGCCACGGCACTCCCCGTCCACTGCTCGAGCTCACAGTCTTCGATGAGTATGTTGCGTCCGAGCCGGTTGTCGGGATCCTCGGTGATATGAATACCGCCGGCGTAGGCTCGATCCGTTCGATCGCCGTGCTCAGGACCGATAAGATGGAGTCCAGAAATGCGAACGTCGTTGCTCGCAACGGCAAATACGAAGAGCGGTTGGTCGTCCGATGCGACTAGAGAGTCCGTGAAAATCGTCGGCCGACTGCCCAAGGCGCCGCGTTCACCCATCAGCGACACGCCCGCATGTATGGGAAGGCCGGATCGGCCGGTCATGTTGAGGGATCTGTCGCGCGCAACAAGCACGCAGCCGACGAAGCTTGAGCGTAAGGTCGCTTCAAGTTGGGCCGCCGTTTCGACGCGTACCGAATTGGGACAGTCAGAGGCGAGAATGAGCGGTGGTGAGGAGGCCACGTCGGGGGTCGACAGGTGCCTGTGCGCCGGCGGCACAACCCCGCAGTTCATCGAAGTCGCTGCTAACAAGAACATGGTGGCGCCACGACCGTGTGTTCGAGAGAACATTGCACTCCGTGCGTCGATTTGTAGGCTGGGTTGAGGATCAATCCGGCACCAGGCCACTCAGCCGCCGCCTCGGACCCTGTCTGATAAGGAGTCCTCAGTCAACAACCACGACACGTCGGCACGCCTGCGGATCTGGAGTTCCCAGGATTTTGTGGACAGTAGGTAGCATCCGGGCAGTTGCGGAGGACGAGGTAGATGTCCACGAAGATCAGCGCGGGGCGAACCCGTTTAACGTACGATTTCATCAAGGCCAATCGGCACACGCTTAGCGTACAAGTGATGTGCCGCTTGCTCGGCGTCGCGCCGAGCGGCTTCTACGCCTGGCTCAAGCAGCTGGTATCGAACCGAGCCCAGGAGGATGCCCGGCTGCTTCGTCTGATCCGGGCGTCGTTCACCGCGGGTCAGGGCATCTAGGGTGCCCCTCGTGTCTTTCTGGATTTAAGGGAGGCGGGCGAGACGTGTAGCAAGCATCGCGTGGCCAGGCTGATGCGCGAAAGTTATCTGCGCGCCCGGCACGGCTATCGCACTCGGGGTTGGTCTGTCGGCCGGCCCTCCGCGGTAGTACCCAACCTCCTGCAGCGGCAGTTCACGGTGACCCGGCGGAACAAGGTCTGGGTTACGGATATCACCTACATTCGGACGTGGCAGGGATGGCTCTACTTGCCGGTCGTGATGGACCTGTTCTCTCGCAGGATCGTCGGCTGGGCAGCGAGACCGACCCTGCACCTTTGAGCTCGCCCTCGACGCCGTGCTCATGGTGTCCCACGACGACGTCCGCGCGGCACCTTGATTCATTCGGATCAAGGTACGCAGTACGGCAGCGATGGTTGGCGCCGCTTCTGCCGCTCCAATCATCTGGAGCCGAGCATGAGCCGAAAGGCGAACTGCTGGGACAACGCCGTCGCGGAGTCCTTCTTCAGCAGTCTAAAGAAGGAGCGGGTCAAGAAGCAGATCTACAAGAACCGCGATCTTGCGACGAAGGACATCGCCGACTACATCGATGGCTTCTAGAATCGGATCCGCCGCCACGGTCATCTCGGCGGCGTGAGTCCGGAGCAGTTCGAATCAGCCCAGAAAACCCGGTGACCAGGTCTCCGCGGATTCCTGGGAACTCCATTACGGGTGCGATCGCTTCAAGAGAAAGTGAAACGTTAGCAGTTCCACCAACGGTAGCTTGAAGCGGATCGAGGGCGGCATCGCCAGAAGGACCGAACCGTTACCCCGAGCCGCGGCGCAACTCGACGACTTGGGCGACCGGGAAACTCCCCGGAAGGCCACGCTTCGTCCCGGTGAATTGGTGGAGAAGTGGCGCCACGAAAGGTTTTTTGGCGCTGGGCCGCCTCCGTAGAGTACGGGAGCCCCAAGATGCAAAAGGTCGTGGTACATTCCGCGACGATTAACAGGATCGCACTCACCGCGGAGACAGACGACGTGGACGCCAGTGTGCTCGACCTCGACCTGCCCGCGACAGCGGAGCGGATTTGCGCGCGCATCAAGGAGAGTGCCGCTAGGATGGGCAAGCGCGGCGCGGTGGTCGCTATCTCGGGCGGCATCGACAGCAGCGTTTGCGCGGCGCTGTCGTCGCGCGCACTTGGGCGGGAACACGTCTTCTTCCTGATCCTGCCGGAACGCGACTCGTCGCCGAAAAGCGGGCGCCTGGGGCTCATGCTCGCCGACCACCTAAACGTCGAGCACCTCGTAGTCGACATCGCTCCAACGCTGGAGGCGATCGGCTGCTACCGCTGGGGCGGCGAGGCGATCCGTGCGGTGTTCCCCGAGTACACGGACGCCTGGAAAAACAAGATCGTGATCGCAGGCGGCCTCGAGCGCGGCATTAACTATCACAAGCTGGTCGTGGAATCTCCCGACGGGCGCCGCCAGGAGAAGCGGCTCGGCCCCAAGGAGTACCTGCAGATCGTCGCCGCACAGAACTTCAAGCAGCGGATCCGCAAAACGCTGGAGTACTTCCACGCCGACCGGCTCAACTACCTTGTAATCGGCACTCCGAATCGCCTGGAGTACGATCAGGGATTTTTCGTCAAGAACGGAGACGGCGCCGCGGACATGAAGCCGATCGCACACCTCTACAAGACGCAGGTCTACGCGATGGCCCGCCACCTCGGTTTGCCGGTCGAGGTTGTCACGGCGCGGCCGACGACGGACACCTTCAGCCTGGAGCAGGGGCAGGACGAGTTCTACTTCGCGCTCCCTTACGAGAAGATGGATCTAGCCCTGTGGGCGAAGAACAACGGGCGCCCGGCGAGGGAGCTGGCCGCGGCGCTGGAGATCACCGAGCAGCGGGCCGAGCTGGTCTATCGCGACATCGACACGAAGCGAAGGACGACCCGCTTTCTGCACGCCCGACCGGATCTCGTCGAGTCGGTCGACGAGATCGCGAAGTAGACACCGGCGGCGGCGCCGGTGAAGGTCGCTCCACCTTAGGCAGCGCCCGCGACGCGATCGACGTCGATCCCGAATCGCCCGCAGGGCGGCGGCGGATCGAGGCGCGCGCCTCCGAGCAGGTCGCGGGCGATCAGCTGCAGTGATATCGCCGCGCAGAACGCCATCTCGTCGGTGTTGCTCATGCCCTGTCCGCCGGTCGCGCGGCATTTCGCGAACAGTTGCGCCACCGCCGCCGGCTCAAGGATGCCCGCTGCGGCGACCACCTGCGGTGACAGCGTCTCTTCGACGTAGGCGGGGATCGACGGGAAAAAGAACGGCCTGACGACCGGCGCCCGGTAGGGCTGTTTTTTGCGCCGCAGGATCTTCGCCGGGATCCGATCAGCGAACGCGCGCCTGAGGGCCACCTTCTCCTGCAGGCCCGAGAGCTTGAGTTCGTCCGGCAGCGTGTCCGCCAGCATCATCACATCGGGATCCAGAAAAGGAAAACGCCCCTCGATCGAGTTGGCCATCAGCATCCGATCGCCTTGTGACGAGAGCAGGTACCCCCAAAGCAACGTCACCACCTCGAGGAACTGCGCGCGCACCAGCGGGCTCAGCTTCGCCATGTCTGCCGGCAGCGTTCCGCGCAGGCGCTCGACCGCGCTCCCCTCGGGAACGCGCAGATCGCGGGCGAGCAGTAACTTGAGACGGGCGGTGGAATCCCAGCGCGGACGGTGCGAATAAAAGAGATCGTCCGTCGCGGTCAGATTCTTGCCAAAGAAGGCCTTGGCCATCGCGATCTGTCCGACCGGCGAACGGACCATGTACGGGTAGAGGCGGCGCAGGAGCAGCGGACGGCACTGGCTGTCGGGGCAACGCGCCCAGAACCGCCGGACGCGATCCTCCCGGAACAGGTCGTAGCCAGCAAAGATCTCGTCGGCGCCCTCCCCGGTGAGGACCACGCGATGGCCGCTGCTCCGGACGAGACCGGCAAGGATGTAGAGCGGCGCGGGCGCGGTGCGCAGAAGAGGCGTCTCGGCGTGCCAGACCACGTCGGGGAACACCTGGGCTATATCGGCGGCGCGGCAGCGCACCGACGAGTGGTCGGTCCGCAGCGCCCTAACCGCCGCCTGCTGGTAACCGGTCTCGTCGTACTCGGCATCCTCGAACTCGACCGAGAACGTGCGCAGCAGAACATTCGGGCGCCCGGCGATCGCCGAAGCCAGGATCGTCGAGTCGAGGCCCCCGGAGAGGTATGAACCCACGGGCACGTCGGCCCGGAGCCGCAGCCGCGCCGCCTTCTCCAGCGACTCGCGCACTGCTGCCAAGTGGCTCGCTTCCGGCAGCTCATCGCCGCCGCGCCCGCTCTGCCGGTCCGACAGGATCGGCCACGTCCGGTGTACGATCCGGGGCCCCGACGCGCCTACCTCGAACACCGCCGTCGCGCCCGGCGGGATCTGCTCGACGCCGCGGAAGGGCGTCAGCGGTGCGACGGCCGCCCAGAACGTCAGCACCTCGTCCAGCCCTTCCTGCGACAGCACACGCGGGACGGCGGGATCGGCGAAGAGGGCCTTGACCTCGCTGGCGAATCGGAGGACGCCGCCGTGCACGGTCCAGAACAGCGGCAGGATGCCGGCACGATCGCGCGATACGATGAGCTGCCGCGTGCGCGTGTCCCACAACGCGAACGCCCACTGTCCGTTGAGGTGGTCCGCGAGGCGTGCGCCGTATTCGAGGTAGGCCTGCAGGATCACCTCGGTGTCGCAGTTGGTGTGGAACCGCCGCCCCCGCGCCTGCAACTCCTCGCGCAGCTCGAGGTAGTTGACGATCTCGTTGTTCGCGCAGATCCAGCTCTGCCCGTCGTCGCCCGGCATCGGCTGCCAGCCGCCTTCCAGGTCGATTATCGAAAGGCGGCGGGGGGCCAGCACGACGTAGCGATCGCGGTAGACGCCGTAACCGTCGGGGCCCCGATGCTGCTGCATCGAGGACATGCGCAGCGCGAGCGCGCGGTCCGGCGGCGGCCGGTCCGCCCGGAGATTCATCAGTCCCGCCACGCCGCACATCAGACGAGCTCGCCCTTCAGGACCTTGCCGCCGGCCGACCTCGGAAGCTCTTCGACGAATTCGACCACGCGTGGCACTGCGATCTCGTTGACCTCCAAGAACACCGCGCGCTTGATGTCATCTGCGGTGACCTTCGATCCGCGCCGCGTGACCACGACCGCCTTCACGGCCACGCCGTGGATCGGATCTGCGACTCCCACGACTGCGGTCTCGACGACGTCGGGCAGGACGCAGATCGCCTCCTCAACCTCCCGCGGGGCGACCTTCTCGCCGCGTGTCTTGATAATGTCGTCCGCGCGCGCCACGAAGTAGAGGTAGCCCTCGTCGTCCGTGCGGAACAGATCGCCCGTGTGTAGCACGACTTCGCCCAGCACGGGCCCGGGACGAAGAGCGCGCGACGTCGCCCCCGGATCGCGCCAGTATCCCTTCATTACGTTGGGGCCGCGCACCACCAGCTCGCCAACCTCACGCGGGGCAGCTCGACTGCCATCCTCCTTCTCGATCCAGACTTCCTGATTGGGCATGGAGATACCCACGGACGACGGACGCACGAGGACCTGATCCGGCGGAAGGTAGCAGACGCGCGTGCATTCGGTCTGGCCGTACATCGCGTAGATGCGCGTACGCGGGCAGAGCTCCTGGAGCCGGATCAGATGTGCCGCCGGCAGGGCATAGCCGGCGTTCGTCAAGTAGCGCAGGCGGGAGAGGTCGACATGCTCCGTGCGCTTGAGCGCAACGATTGATGCGAACATCGTGGGCACCCCAGCGAAGCCCGTAGCCTCGGTCTCCTCGAGGCGCTTGAGGATCGGGAACGCGAGCGCAAAGCCCGCCTCCAATACCAGCGTGCCGCCCGTCCAGTGGGTCACGAGCAGCTGGAACAAACCGTACGTGTGAGACAGCGGTAGCACGCAGAGAACGACTTCGTCACCGCCGTGCTCGAGATAACTCGCGATCGCGGCGGCGCTGTTGCGCAGGTTCTGGTGCGTGAGCATCACGCCCTTGGGATCACCCGTTGACCCCGTCGTCCAGGAGATCATCGCGACGTCCGGCTCGATCGAGCAGCGCCGCGGCGCAGAGGCACCCGTCTCGGCCAGCGCGGCCGCCAGTGTCGTCGCGCCGGCGACAGGGTCGCCGTCCACCAGCACCAGCCGGAGTCCCGCCGTCGCTTCAGGGCTCAGCCCCTGGGCCACCTTCGCCGTCGTAACGAGCACGCGCGGTGCCGCCAAGGCAGCGATGCGCTCCAGGCGCTTCACCCGGCTGCTGGTGCCGACAATGGACGGGATTGCGTCAGCGCGCAGGCTGCCGTAGAAACCAGCCACCGCGTCGTACCCGTTGTCGAGCGCCAGCACCACGCGGTCCCCGCCAACGACACCGAGTCCGTGCAGCATGCGGGCCCACTGGTCAGCCGCGGCGTCCAGCTCGCCGTAAGTGACGCGCCGCTTGCCGATTACGAGAGCCGGATGTTCTGGCCGCGTTGCCGCGTGCACCCGCAGCTTGTGATCGGCGAGGAACGTGTCGGTACGAGGATCGCGAATCATTTGGACCGGAGCGTCAGCCCGCGCCGCTCTGCTTTCGTTGAACGAAGGCCACCATCCGGCTCATCGTTGCGAGGTTCTCGGGAACCATCTCCTCGTCGTCGACGTTGACATCAAAGTTGTCCTCAAGGAATGCCACAACCTCAAGTACGCCGGTCGAGTCAAGGATGCCGTGCGCGAGCAGATCCAGATTTCCATCCATGTCGGCGCTGGCGCCGCGGAATCCAAAGCTCGTGGCTACGAAGTCGTGAATGCGCGATTCGATGTTAGCTCCGGCCATGTGGCAAACGCTCCTTCGATTTTGGTCAACCACGAGACACCGCCCTCTCGGATCGTTCGCTTATGCCAGGGAATGACCAGACGGTTGATGCGACACTCACAACAAATCGCCGGGATAGTGGTCATGCTCCATGCGGGCCTCAGAGCCACACTGGCGCGCAACCGCCTGCTGGCGAACATGTTCGGCGGCCAAGAGGTCTTGAATCGCCATGCCGAGCGACTTGTACACCGTGATGTCCTGCAGTGACGTCCGACCGACGGATCGCGAGAGAAGGAGTTCACCGATCTCACCGACCACATGGTCCGTGCCAATTGCGCCCTCGCCCATCGGAATCAGGAGATCGCCTGACTCCTTCACTGCTGCTTCCCGAGAATCCACGAAGACCCTGGCGTGCCTAATCGTCTCAGTATCGAGCTCGCGAGCAGTGGGGAGGCACGCACCGACTGCGTTGATGTGAGCACCCTCTTTTAGCCAGGAATGCTGAAGAACGGGCGTTGGTGACGAGGTGAGAGTACAGACAATGTCCGCGCTACGAACGGCTTCCTCTGCGGTATCCGTCGCGATAACAGCGTGCCCCGCGGCTCTCGCTCTAGCCGCGAACTCTTTCCGATGCTCTTCACTGGGGCTGTAGACACGAACAGCCGTGATCCTCCGGGCCAAACGCATCGCAGACAAATGGGCCCATGCCAATTCACCGGTTCCCAGAAGCGCGAGCGTCGACGCGTCCGGCCGGGCCAGTTCGCGTGTTGCAATCGCAGTCGCGGCAGCAGTCCGGATGCTCGTGATGCTGGCACCGTCAATGACGGCGACCGGCTCGCCACTAGCTGGGTCGAACAGGAGAACGAGCGCTTGGTGGCTTTTGGATCCCCGGCTGTGGTTTCCGGCCATCGCGACGATGACCTTGAGGCCGATCACCCGATCGATGATCTCAGCGGGCATCGTTGCGAGCAGCCGGCGTTCACCGTGGAGACGTATGACTGATCTCAGGGGCATCAGGGCGGTCCCCGCGGTCACGCTGCGAAACGCTTCGCCCATGAGTGCGAGGCAGTCGGGCAGCGCAAGGAGCTTGACGACGTCTCGCCGAGAAAGGATCAGCATGTTCCGTTTACCACGCGACGCGTCGCCGATCGGCGTCTGTCCGGAGCGACCCTTCGATGCATGTGACGGCTGACCCGCCGATCTCGATGTCGGCAGTGCCCTCGAACCTCACGTGGACGACGCCGTCGCGGCCGAATGCCCTCCCCTGGCTGGCGACGAACCCATCCCCGAACTCGGCGCGCATGCCTACGAGACGCATGTAGGCCCCGACGCCGGCGTTTCCGCTGCCGCAGACGGAATCCTCGGGCACGCCCTCTGCCGGTGCAAATGAGCGCACCCTCACGGCCGCAGGCCCGTCGGGCAGGCGGCCGAAGATCGTTACGCCGA
>Ga0137366_10001740_pt1 | contig 16268 bp, 13 predicted proteins | sample SagtaG_8_FD_104938 | JGI IMG/M metagenome (GOLD analysis project Ga0137366, IMG submission 104938) | Vadose zone soil microbial communities from Sagehorn Ranch, Mendocino, California, USA - Sage1_L_60_16 metaG | ecosystem: Environmental > Terrestrial > Soil > Vadose zone | place: USA...
ATGACGCACTGCGTCCGCGGGTGGTTCACAGATCCAGCACCTAGTTTCGTGCGATTTCTTCCGGCCCTTCTTGGGCGGCTTGCGAGCCAGGACGACCGAAGTCGTCCTGGCTCGCAAGCCGCCTAGCAGTTGGGCACGCAGATGCGGCGCGCAAGGGCGTCGAAGAACACGTGGGCGATGTCTGATGGCCGCTCCACCACGTAGCTCTGGCCATGCGTAATGGCCGTGACCTGCCGAAGCGCCACCGTGTCCGCGTCGCCGCCCGCGGAGACCGTGATGATCTCCACGGGACGCCGCGGGTCGTAGTCCTGGCGCAAGCTCGAGAGCAGCGCGCCGAGCGACATGTCGTGCGGCGCGGTTTGCGTGCCGGACCCGAGGACGATGAGGGCGTTCACGTGGCTGGGCTTGTAATGCGCGGTCATCCACCTGAACGCAGCGAGCACCGACGCGTACATTGCTGCCGGCGCGCCCGGCTTAGCAGTGATCGTCCGGGTGTACTGCTGTAGCTGCTGACGCCGGGTGATGAGCCCGAGTTGTTGCGGCAGCGGGCCCATGGGCACGAGCACGCGGTAGGGCAGCGACCCGTTGAGCCGGTAGTTGTACTCCCATGCGCCCATCTCGGTGCTGTCAGGAAACAGCGACAGCCCGAGGTCCGCGGCCTGCTCGAGCACCTGAAGCCGCGTTTCGCCGCCTGGCACGAGCGGCGCCGTCATCGCGCCGGAGATGTCGTTGAGCACGAGGTCGCGCGAGCCGAGGCTAAGCCGCTTCCACGCTTGGAGGGCCGTGCTGGCCTCCCCGGGCGCCGCAAAGGCAACGGCCGGTTGCGGGCTGCCGACGATCCCGAACTCGCTGCCGGCCTGGTCCGCCTGGCCGCTTGCGGACCGGAAACCGTTGCCCCGTACGTAGGTGGCGGCAAAGGTCGACCGAAGGATCTGCTGGAACTGCTCCGCGGCCTGGATCTTCAGCGCCGAGGAGGTCGTCAGCGCGAACGGGTAGTCGAGGTCGTATTCCTGGCTGGGGTAAAAGGCGGTGAGCGGCACGCGTGGGTTGGACTGGTTGTAGGCCTTTATGGCCTGCTCGCTGGTAATCGTGATCGGACGTGCGTTCCAGGGCGGTTCGGCGAGCCCGGCGAAAGCGGACAGCGCTCTGGGGTCGTTGAACGACGTCGTCGGTATGACGTTGTGGACGAAGTTGGTGAACTCGTCGCGTGCGGTGCGCTGATTGCCGAACAGGCGGCGGATTTCCACGATGGTCGCAAGCCCGACCGCGCTGTGTGCTGGATCGGGAACCTGTATCTGCAAGCCCAGCGAGGTCGGCGGGCCACCCAGCGCTTGGGGGAACAGCGTTCGCCAGTCGACATGGCGTGACCACCGGGCCATGGTGCCGGTGACTTTCCGCGGTACCGCGATGACCAGTGGGGACTTGGCCACCGACACTCCCGTGGGGCGCACCGCCGCGGCGCCGCGCGCCGAGTTGCGCACCGCGTCAACCCACAGGCTGGAATCGGGAACCCAGGCGTCGATTGGGGTCTCGCCTGGGATTGCGCTCATTCCAGACAGCTCTGTGGCCACCGTGTCTGGAGCGTCCTCCGTGACCTCGACCTGGGCGCAATGCCCGCCGACATCGCGGTTGAGGTCGTTGAAGTACTGGCCGATGCGCTGCACCGCGGGGGCGACGTCAAGCGCGGCCGCCACGTGCAGGCGGACGGGGTTCTGCTCGCACAGGGCGCGCACCAGGACGGCCCGCACGCCGATCACAAGGACAAGGACGATGACGACACCGCCCGCGACCATGCCCACGATCCACCTGCGGTTACTGCGCGGCCTCGGATTTGGCTGGGTCGTCTGAACATACGGCAGCTCGTCGTCCATGGCCTACCTCACTCATGGCCGCGCTCATGGCCGCGCACGGTCCTTTCCGGCCGCACATTACCTGGCAATTCGGCGCGGGGCAGGACAAGTTGGTTCTTGTGTGACCACTGTGAACAGCGCGTGAAGCTTTCCTGGCGCTGCGTTCGCGCGAGCTGCCCACCCGGCCGCTCTCATGGCCGCCGTTCGGCAGACTGGCAGGGTGGCAGACGTTGTCGTCCTTGACGATCCGGGTGACGAACGGCTCGCGGATTACGTGCGGCTGCGTGATGTCGGCCTGCGCCGAAGCCTCGAGGCCGAACACGGCCTGTTCCTGGCCGAGGGTGAGAAGGTGATCAGACGAGCGATCGCGGCCGGTTACCCGGTGCGATCGCTTCTGCTGACGAGCAAACATCTGGCTGGGCTCGCGGACCTGCTCGACGGCTGCGCCGCGCCCGCCTACGTCGTCGGCGAGCAGGCGGTCGAGCGACTGACCGGCTTCCCTGTACACCGCGGCGCGCTTGCCTCCTTCCGGCGGCTGCCCCTGCCCGCCGTGGCTGAGGTGATCGGGACCGCCCGAAGGATTGTGACGCTGGAGGACCTTGTCGATCACACGAACGTCGGCGCGGTGTTCCGCTGCGCCGCGGCGCTCGGCCTCGACGCGGTGATCTTGGCCCCTCGGTGCGCTGACCCGCTCTACCGGCGGGCGATCAAGGTGTCGATGGGTGCGGTGTTCGCCGTTCCTTACGCCCGCATGACGGACTGGTACGGCGGCCTTGCGGAGCTGCGCAGCGCGGGCTTTCGCCTGCTCGCGTTGACCCCGGACCAGGCCGCCGCGCCGATAGGCAAGGTCCGCACGGGGGACAGGGCCGCGCTGCTGCTGGGCAGCGAGGGCGACGGGCTGTCGTCGCGCTGGCTGCGGGAGGCGGACGAGGCGGTGTGCATCCCGATGAGCCCCGGCGCGATGGCGGCAGGGGTCGACTCGCTCAATGTCGTGGCCGCCGCGGCCATCGCCTGCCAGTCCTTGATGGGCAGCTAATGACCGCCGGTCGGCCTTGGGACCGTTGCGCCGCATCGCTCGCATGTGCTGTCTCGCTCCACCTGGGTCGCAGGTGACCTGCGTCGTGTCGGCCGTCCGGCCGGCTGCCAGGTCGGCCGCAGCAGCGCGATGAGCGTCCCGCCGAGCGCGAGCACAAGGCCGATGATCTGGACCTCGGCGAGGCTGATCGATGCGGGCAGGTCCGTGCTGAACGCGACGTTACCGCGCGTCGACGGCGCCACCGACGTGCCAGCCGAGCCGAGCGGCGGTTGAGCCGTCGCCGCTCGCCGAGCTGGGATGGTCGGCAGAGCGGTGGCGAGGTCCGAAGGCGCGGGTCGCGTCACTGTTCCGGCCGGCTCGCCCGACGGCGCCACGCCGAGGTACGGCTGCTCGCCTGGTGCGCCGACGTGGGCCAGGGAACGCCGCGCAGGGGAGTGCCGCGCGGGGGAGTAAGGTGCGCCGAAGTGTGCCATGCCGCCGCCCGCGGCGGCGCGGGTCTCACCTGGCGTGCCTGCGCCGCGGTGTGGCATGCCTGCTTTGGTGGCGGCTCGGGTCCGGGTTCCGGCTTGTCGTGACCGCGACGTCCGGCCGTGCGCCGATGACAATCGGCCCTGACTGTGGCGACGCTGGCGGGCCACAGGCCTGAAGCGGAACGTGGCGACCGCGAGCGCGGCGCCGGCGCCGGAGGCAGGCGGCTCACCCGCGCAGGGAGGTTGCGTGGCCTGGCCGCACGCGGGCGCGCCCGCGACGGCGGCTGCGACCGCCAACCGGATGCCGCCGCCGCGCCCAGCGCTCGCCGGCAGACCGACAACAACGGGTACTTTCACCGTCGCGCCGTTGGCAGCGGCCGCCATGTCAGCCGGGCCGAGGCTGCATACCCTTATCACCGGTCCGCTCACGCGCGCAGCGGTCTCACCCAGTGCGGCGCGAACGGTCGTGAGCCCCGCGCCGCGCGCGTCTGGCGGCGATGCCGTGGCGTTCACGACAGCCGCGGGACCCGGGCTTGCCGCGGTGTCTGGCGTCGGCGCCGCTGCGGCCGGGTCGGCGGCAGCGCCGCCCGCCGTGTGGCAGCCCAGCGTCACCATCACGTTGGTGGGCCGCGCGCCCGCGGCGATCGTGACTCCGGTGCGCAGTTCGCTGGCCGGCCATATTTCGATCACATAGCGCAGCGAGCCTCGCCGCGGTCGCGCTTCCGGGCGGGAGGGCTGCAAGGAGAGGTCGATGGAGCGCGCCGGGCTGGTGGATGCCGTGCCCGGTGTGGATGCTGTCGTGCGGGCGCACGTGGCGAGAGCGCCGGTGACGGCGCGCTGGTCGGTGCCTGTTGTGACGGCGCGCTCGGCGAGGTCGGCCGTGCTGCCGGGACCGCAGCGGACGGCGGACCGGGCTGTGCGCTGGTGGACGGCTGCATGGTCGTCGGGGTGGCTGGCGGCGTCGGCGACGCGGTCAGCCCGGTATGGCTGGCCGTCGCTGCCAACCTTGTCCCCTCCGATGCGGCGCTGAAGCCCGCACAACCAAGGCCTGCGCCGGCGACGGCCACGCATGCGGCCAGCGCCGCGAGCGTGCGGCTTGCCGAGCCCCTCGCGCACGGTCTCATGATCCCCCCCGAACATCACATGTGAACTCGAACATCACATTGCACTTAGCTCGCTGCCAGTGACATACGAAGAGTAGTCGTTTGAATGCGAAACGGTCACGCAAGCCGCACCACCCGGCCCAGCGCCCGTGGCGGACCACAACGCGGTCTAATCCGAGAACCGGCCGTAGCTGCCGCGGTAGAACAGCAGCGGACCGCCGAAATGGTGCCGTTCCAGGTGGTGTACGCGGCACACGACGATGATGTGATCCCCGGCTTGGTGCTCCGTCTCTGGTGAGCACTCCAGCCACGCGACGGCGCCCTCGAGCACTGGATGGCCGGCCGGCGACGCGGTCCACACCAGGCCGTTGAACTTGTCGCCGCCCTTGGTCGCGAGCTGAAGGCAGACTTCACGCTGATCCTCGGCCAGGATGTTGATGCAGTGCCGTTGCGCGGCGCGGATCTTCGGCCAGGTAGTGCTCGTGTGCGCGATGCAGAACGCGACCAATGGCGGGTTGAGCGAGACGGACGTGAAAGAATTCGCCGCGAGCCCGGTCGGCTGAGTGGTGGCCGGATCGATCGCGGTGACGGCGACCACTCCGGTCGCAAACGTGCCGAGCACGCTGCGAAACCGCATCGCGTCAACACTTCCGAGCCCGGTGCGCTGTTCCGGCTCGGGAATGTCCTCGCGCGAGCTGTGGTGGGCGCTCATCGGCTCCATCGAATCACGCATGCGCCCGCGCTTTGCCAATAGCCGCGCGCGTGCCGCGGCGCGGCGGTGGCGCTGGCTCGAGCCGTTTTCGCTGACGTCGGCGACAATGGGGTGCTTGTGCGGTGGCGGCGCACCGAACATTCGCCACGGTAGCCGAACGACCGCAGGATGGAGGGCCCCAGACCAATGCCGCTACGGATCGCCGTACTCGCCAAGCAGGTCCCCCGCTTCGACGAGCTGCGGCTTGATGCCAGCGGCAGGCTCGCACGAGATGGTGTCGAAACCGAGATCAACCCGTACTGCCGCCGGGCTGTCGCGAAAGGCGTCGAGCTCGCCCACGCCGCCGGTGGAAGCTGCACCGTGTTCACGCTTGGCCCGCCACAGGCGGAGGAATTGCTCGCCGAGGCCATCGCCTGGGGCGCGGACGAGGGCGTGCTGATCAGCGATCCCGCGTTCGCGGGTTCTGACACGCTCGCGACGTCGCGGGCGCTCGCCGCGGCGATCAACCAGCGCGGGCCGTTCGGCCTGGTGCTGGCCGGCCTCAACTCCGTGGACGGTGAGACCGGCCAGGTGCCGCCGCAGCTCGCTGAGCTGCTTGGCCTGCCGTTCCTTTCCGGTGCGCGCGAGCTTAGCCTGGACGGCGACCTGGTGCAGGCGCGCTGTGAGCGCGACTACGGGTTCGTCACTGCCCACCTCCAACTGCCCGCGCTGATCACCGCGGCCGAGCGGCTGTGCCAACCGGCCAAGGTGCCGCCCGCGCAGCGGCCCGCCGCGAGTGCGCGGATCGATGTGGTGACCGCGGCGGACGTTGGCGCCGGACCGTGGGGCCAGCAGGGCAGCCCCACCCGGGTGGGCGAGGTTCGGCTGTTGGCGCATGACCGCCGCCCGGCCCGGCTGTCCGGCCCGCTGTCGCGGCAGGTCCGTCATGTTGCAAAGCTCATCAGACATCTTCCAGAACGGCTGCCGCTCGCCGCGCCGGGCGCGCACGTGCCGCCACCCAGCACGGCGACGTCCACCAGTGGCATCTCGCCTGCGGACAAGCCCGGCGATCCTGCCCTGCCTGCGGACTCGGTCATTCCTGTCATAGCGGTCATCGCCGAACCGGGACGGCCGCAGCTCACCCGCGAGCTGCTCGGCGCTTCTGCGCAGCTTGCCGCACAGCTCGGCGGTCGCACCGCCCTGCTGGCCACCGAGGCGGCCGACCCCTCGCTCGCCTGGGCCCAAGGGGCGGACACCGTGATCAGGTTCAGCCCTGAGCAGGCGCCACCGCCGGTCGCCGCTGCCGCGTACGTGGCGCCAGCGGCGGAGGATGTCGCCGCGGCGATCGCCTCCTGGGCCCGGGGTGGCAGTCGCGCTGACCGCGGCGACGTCGGCGCGGACAGCCGGTTGCCGTGGGCGATCCTCGCGCCGAGCACGTCGTGGGGTCGTGAGCTGGCCGGTCGGCTGTCGGTGCTGATCGCGGCCGGGCTTACCGGCGACGCGGTCGCGCTTGAGGTGGCCGGCGGTCGGCTCGTCTGCTGGAAGCCCGCCTTCGGCGGGCAGCTTGTTGCGGCGATCACAGCGCGTTCCGCGGTTCAGATGGCCACCATCCGCCCGGGCGTGCTCACCGCGCTACGCCCTCGCGAGGGTCCGGGCAGGGCCGCAACCGGTCGTGGGTTGCTCATGACCCGCGGGCGGGTGACGATCACCGGGCACGTGATCAACGACGAGCCGGAACGCCTGGCCCAGGCCCGCGCGGTCGTGTGCGTGGGCAACGGAGTCGATCCATCGCGTTACGGCGAGCTTGCGCCGCTGCTCGATGTGCTCGGCGCCGAACTCGCCGCCACACGCAAGGTGACCGACGCAGGCTGGCTGCCCCGCAGCCGCCAGGTCGGGATCACCGGGCGCGCCGTCGCCCCCGCGCTCTACCTGCTGCTTGGCGCGTCCGGCAAGGTCAACCACATGGTCGCGACGCGGGGCGCGGGCCTTGTCGTGGCGGTGAATTCCGATCCGGACGCGCCGGTTTTCGACGCCGTCGACGTCGGGATCGTCGCCGACTGGGCGCAGTTCGCGCGCCTGCTCACCAGCGAACTCGTGGTCGGCGAGGGGCCACACGGTGTGCCAGAGGAACAGCGTGGGTCCATCGGCGTTCCATAGCGCCGGCCGATAATGGAGCTGACCGCATCGTCGGCGACTGGTAAGTTCGTGGCTCTTGTGCCGTCGCTCCCCGCCGTATCCGAGGAGAGCCTGCATGCCCACAACCAGTGACACAGACAAGGAGCCGACCCACCCCCATCTACCTGCCGATACCCGCTCCGAGCAGCCACCTGATCCGGGTGGTCAGGTCATCGCGATGGAGCAGGCTCACCTGCACGCCTCGCGCGAATGCCTGCGCCGTATGCGAGAAAACGTCCTTTCGCTCAAGGCGCTTGGCGGGGACCGTGTCTCAGAGGAATACCTGAAGGCAGATCTTTACCGGCGGGCCGAGGCGCTTCGTGATATCCCCGGTACGCCGCTGTTCTTTGGCCGTCTCGACTACGTGGGACCGCCCGCGGAGCGATTGCACATCGGCCGCCGCCACGTTCACGACCCGGACGGCCACCCCATGGTGATCGACTGGCGGGCGCCGTTGTCGCGGCCCTTCTACCGGGCGAGCCCCGCCGCGCCGATGGGCCTGTCACGCCGCCGCCGGTTTGGCTTTTCTGGCGGCGAACTCACCGCCTACGAAGACGAGGACTTTGCCGGCCGGCCAGCCCTCGGCAAGGCCGACGCCCCCAGCCGCATCTTGATCGAGGAGATCGAGCGGCCGCGAGTGGGACCGATGCGCGACATCGTCGCGACCATCCAGCCCGATCAGGATGACATCGTTCGCGCGGGCGCCGAGCAGACCGTGTGCGTGCAGGGCGCACCTGGCACCGGCAAGACCGCCGTCGGCCTGCACCGTGTCGCGTATCTTCTCTACGCCTACCCCGAACGGATGCGCCGTGGTGGAGTGCTCGTCGTAGGCCCGAACCGCGCCTTTCTCGGCTACATCCGCGGCGTGCTGCCCGCGCTCGGCGAACTGGACGTCAGCCAGGTGACGGTGGCTGAGCTGGTTGGCACGGTGCTGCCCGCTGCGCCGCGAGCCACAGCGCGCGTTGCCGCAGGCGACGCGGCCGGCGGCGGGAACAACCCAGATGAGGTGGCTCGGATCAAGGGCGACGCGCGGATGGCGGAGGTTTTGCGCCGGGCGCTCTGGTCCCATGTGACCGTGCCTGTCGCGGGCGTGGTGCTGCCGCGCGGCACGCGGCGCTGGCGGGTTTCTGCCGATGAGATCGCAGACCTTGTGGCCGGGCTACGGCAACGCGGGGTCCGTTACGGCGCCGGCCGCCAGCTTCTCGCGCACCGGATCGCGCACGTGATCCTCACTCGGTTGGAGGAGGCGGGGGAGCCGTGCGACGACCGGACTCACGATGCGGTTCGGCGGTCCCGGCCGGTGAAGGCGGCTGTGGACGCGATATGGCCACCGGTCGACGCGGTGCGGCTTGTGCTGCGGCTGCTCTCCGATCAGGCGCTGCTTGCCGCGGCCGCCGATGGCGTGCTCAGCGCTGCCGAGCAGGAGACGATCCGCTGGCCTGGGCCGGCCAGAAGCCCTCGTTCTGCGCCATGGTCGCCGGCTGACGCGGTGCTTGTGGACGAGGCTGCGGACCTTATTGAGCGCACGGCGGGCCTCAATCACGTCGTCGTTGACGAGGCCCAGGATCTGTCCCCGATGGAGTGCCGCGCGATCGGGCGGCGGTGCAGCACGGGCGCCGCCACCGTGCTCGGTGACATGGCGCAAGGCACCACACCGTGGGCTAGCGAGAACTGGCCATCGCTTCTGGCTCACCTCGGCAAGCCTGGTGCGGACATGCACGTGCTCGACGTGGGCTATCGCGTCCCTCGGCAGATCATCGACTACGCGAGCAGGCTGCTGCCCTATATCGCGCCTGAGCTGGCCCCGGCGGAGTCTCTTCGCCAGTCGCCCGGCGCGCTGCGCGTCGTGGGGGTGGACGCGGGCGGGCTCAGCCGCCGGGTTGCGGAGCTTAGCCGCGACGCGCTCGTCGAGCCGGGATCGGTCGGGGTCATCGGCGCGGACGATCATGTGGCCGCGCTGGCCAGGTCGCTGACCCAGGCGGGCCTGCCGCACGTGCTGCTCGGCGCCGACACCGAACTGCCCGACGACGAGTTCGCGGGAACCGCCGCCGAACCCGAGCAGGGGTCCGCCGCGCCTGCCGAGGTGGACCCGCCTGACGCGGTTGCGGCCGCAGGCGCGCGGCTGGTGGTTGTTCCTGTCACGCTTGCCAAGGGGCTGGAGTTCGATCACGTGATCGTCGTGGAGCCCGCTCGGATCACCCGCGGCGAGCAGGTCGGCCTGCGGCGTCTGTATGTGGCCCTCACCCGCGCCGTGTCCGTGCTGTGCGTGCTGCACGCCGAGCCCTTGCCCCGGCCCTTTGCCTCAGCGACGGCGACGGCGCGGCCGCGCAGGGACGCAGGCGCAAAACGAGATGACAATGCGCATGGCCGGGGTAGCGTGGGCCACCGGAGATCGCCAGAGGAACAGCAGTGGGCTGCCGGGATCCTGTGAAGGTAGCGGGCGTGGTCATCGGACTGGTGTGAAGGAACAGCGGAGGGCCACCGATGTTCCAGCAGCGGCGGCTCTAGCGAGCGATAACTATGGATAATGGCGCACCGGGCGGCAGGAAACGAGACGACGGCGCATGGGACGACAACGCGTTCGCGGGCACTGCCTTGGTCGATCACCATTGCCACGGGATCGTGCGGACCGACCTCGACCGGCGTGATTTCGAGCTCCTGATCACCGAGTCGAGCGACCCTGCTCCACCCAGCACCAGTTTTTTCGACAGCCAGCTCGGCCTGAGCCTGCGCAGGTGGTGCCCGCCGCTGATCGACCTCGCGCCGCACGCGGCGCCGGAGGACTACCTTGAGCGTCGGCGCGAACTCGGCGCCGCCGAGGTCAGCAGTCGGCTGCTCCGAGCCGCAGGGGTCAGCGATTTCCTCATCGACACCGGGTACCTGCCCGCGGATCTCACCAGCCCGGTTGAGCTCGCGAGAGCGGCGGACGCGCGTGCGCATTCTGTCGTGCGGCTGGAGCAGGTGGCGGAGGATTTCGCCGCCGCAGGAGTAGCCGCGGGGGAGTTCGCCGCCCGCTACGGCGAGGTTCTCGCAAGCGCCGCGGCCAGCGCGGTCGCGGTCAAGTCGATCGCCGCTTACCGGCACGGGCTCGACCTCGACCCGCAGCGCCCCGATCGGGCAGATGTGGCGCGGGCGGCGGCGGTTTGGCTTAGTGAGGCGGACGGGGCGGTGACAAGCGAAGCAGGGGCAGCCGAAGCAGCGGCCCATGAGGTTCGCCCACGGCTTCGCTCACCTGTGCTGCTTCGGTTCCTGCTCTGGTCGGCGATCGATCTCGGCTTGCCGATCCAGATTCACACCGGATTCGGTGACCGCGACCTTGCACTTCAGCGCAGCAACCCGCTGCTGTTGACCGGCTTCATCCGCGCGGCGCAGTCGGCCGGCGTGCCACTGCTGCTGCTGCACTGTTACCCGTATCACCGTGAGGCGGGGTATCTCGCCCAGATCTACCCGCACGTGTACTGCGACGTTGGGCTCACGCTCAATTTCACCGGCGCCCGGGCGCACGCGGTCCTCGCGGAGAGCCTCGAACTCGCGCCGTTCGCGAAGACGCTGTATTCGTCGGACGCGTTCGGCCTGCCCGAGCTGCACTACCTGGGCGCGGTGGTGTTCCGCCGCGCGATGGCCCGGGTCGTGGGCGGATGGCTGCGGGACGGGATGCTTACCGCGCACGACGCGCGGCGTATCGGCGCGGCGATCGGCGCAGGAAACGCGCGCCGCGTCTATGGGATCGCAGCGGGCGGGCGAGCCGGCTGAACCGCGTACGGTCGAGCACATGGAATTTCAGGATGTGGTACGGCGGCGGCGGATGATCCGGCGGTTCAGCACCGAACCCGTGCAGGAAGAAAGCCTGCGGCGACTGCTGCGCAACGCCGTCCGTGGCCCGTCAGCCGGCTTCTCGCAAGGCCAGGACTTCCTGGTGCTGCGCGGCGCCGAGCTGGCGCGCTTTTGGGAGGTGGCCGGCGAGGTTTCCTTCCAGTCGATGAAGACGGCGCCGCTTGTCATCGTCCCATTCGCGTGCAAGCGCGCTTACCTGGACAGATACGCGCGGCCCGACAAGGGCTGGACCGACAGGGACGAGGCGCGCTGGCCGATGCCGTTCTGGTATATCGACACGGGCATGGCGGCATTGCTGATCTTGCAGACCGCCGTGGACGAAGGGCTCGGCGCGCTGTACTTCGGGATCGTGCCCGAGGCGGTGGAACCGTTGCGCGCGGCCTTCTGCGTCCCGCGCGACTATGACCCGATCGGCGCTGTCGCAATCGGGTACGGCGCGGAAACCGCACCGGTGAACAGCTCGGCGCGCCGTCTGCCACGGCGCCCGCTGGAGGACGTCATCCATTACGGGCGCTGGTGAGGCAAGCTAGCCGCGGGCTCGGAGGCGGACGCCCTGCGGCGCAGGGCGTCCTTGTCGATGTCGCCGTCCGGGTTCAGCGGCAGCGAGTCGACGATGATGACGCGCCTCGGCACCTGGTGATCCGCCATGTTCCTGCGCGCCCAGGAGATCAGCGCGCCGGCATCCACGACCGCGCCCGGCCGCGGCACGACGAAGGCCCAGCCAACCTCGCCGAGAACCGGATCGAGCACGCCAATCACAGCGGCATGGGCAAGACCGCCGCTGAACAGCAGCAGCGCCTCGATTTCCGCCGGGTAGGCGTACAACCCGGCGACGATGAACACGTCCCGCTTGCGGTCCACGATCGCGAGATTGCCGCGATCATCCAGCATCCCGATGTCCCCGGTATGCAGAAAACCGTCGGCGTCGAGCGCCCGGGCCGTCTGTTCCCCGTCCTGCCAGTAGCCGCGCATCACGCCGTAACCGCCCACCACGATCTCGCCGAGCATGGCGGTCGGAACCTCCGCGCCGGCCGCATCGACGATCTTGACGACCATGCCCGGCACGGCGCGCCCGACGGTCGCGGCGATCACGTCGATCGGGTCGTCCGCCCGCGTCATGGCGACCAGCGGACTCTCGATCAGCCCATAACTGTTGATCACCCGCCGCACACCCGTCTCAGCCAGCAGCCGCCCGATAAGCTCCGGCGGCACGCCAGGGGCACCGCACGTTGCCACTCGCAGCGACGATAGGTTACTCGGCGTCCTGGGCGGCTGGTTGAGTAGCCGGTAAAAAAGGCTCGGCGGACCGGCAAGCAGGCTCGCCTGCTGCCGGTCGATCAGGTCCGTCAGCGCCGCTGGATCGAACGCCGCGACCGGCAGTATGGTCGCGCCTTTGAGCACGCAGGCGAGCAGCCCGGCATTGAGCCCGGACCAGTGGGAGAAGGGTGCGATCGCCGGGAACCTATCGCCTTCGTCCAGCGTGGCGATTTCGCTCCAGTCCCAGGACGCGCGCAACAGTTGCGCGTGATCGAGCATGACGCAGCTTTGGCCGCCGTCGGCACCCGGCGTGGACAGGATCTCGCACAGGTCAGCCGACTGGACGGCAAGCGCGCGCTGCTCAGCCACGCGGGGCGCCACGCTTGCGCCCTGGGCGAGGAAGTTATGCAGCCGCCATGTGCCAGGGCGGCGCGCCTCATGAGCGGTCCGCGGGGTGGGAAGATCGCCAAACACCACCACCGTGCGCAGGTCGGGCAGCCCGGCGTAGGGCCGACCCGCTATGGGCTCGCCACAGGCCTGCGCGAGCACGGTCGGCGGCGCGGCGCGGCCGACGTCATCGCAGGTGAGAAGCACCGACGCTTGGGTCTTCTCGAGCACCTGACGCGCCTGCGCGCCGGTGAGCCCGGCGGGCACGGGGACGATCACCGCGCCTGTGTCCCAGACCGCGAATGCGGAGATGACCCAGCGGAAGCCGTTAGGGATCATAATCGCTACCCGGTCACCTGGCTGTACGCCCATGGCGATCAGCGCGCGGGCACCCTCCGTCGCCTGCCGCCGCAACTGGCCGAGCCTGAGCCGGATGGGGCCGTCCGCCACAGCCAGCGCGTCGCCACGGCGGGCAGCCTGATCGCGCAGCATCCGCGGGATCGTTCCCCAGGCTGGTACCTGCCCCATCAGGCCTCCCGTGGGAAGCCTATAGCCGCGCGCGTCCAGGCCCAGGTGGTTTCCTCGCTGATGGCACGGCAAAGACCAGCGGCAACGGCGCGCGGGGGGTTGGCTGACACGCAGCGCAGCCGATCGGTACCAACTGCCGTAACAGCGGCCCGAACGGCGCGATCGCCTCGTCGGGTCCCGCAGACGGCGGAGGGCCTCACCGCGTCGGCGCGCCCAGTGATGCTCCCATAAACTCAGCCCGTGACAGTGCAGGCGGTTATCTTCGACTGGGGTGGGACGCTGACACCCTGGCACACCGTGGACCATGAGGCGATCTGGAGTGAGCTGTGCACAGCCCACTTCGGCACGCTGGCCGCGGCCGGCCTGGCGGCCGCCATTATCGCGGCCGAGGAAGAGCTGTGGCAGGTCGCGCGGCAGCAGCACATGAGCGCGACCCTGGAGGATCTGTTCGCCCGCGCGGGGGTGACACCCGCCGCGGAGTTCTTGGCGGACTACTTCGACGCGTGGGCGCCGCACACCTTCACCGATCCGCAGGCAGCCGACCTGCTGCGTGAGCTGCGCACAAGGCAGATCCGCGTTGGCGTGCTGTCGAATACACTGTGGCCACGCGCCTGGCATGAGCAGATCTTCGCCCGCGACGGCGTCTTTGAGTTGATCGACGGCGCCGTTTACAGCAGCGAGCTTGGGGTCACCAAGCCGCATCAGAAAGCGTTCCGCGCGGCCATGGCGGCCGTCGGCGTCACAGACGCCGGGGCGTGTGTCTTCGTCGGCGACCGACTGTACGACGACATCTACGGCGCGCATGGCGCGGGCATGCGCACGGTACACGTACCGCACAGCGCCGTCCCGCATTTCGGCGGCGCGAAACCCGACGCGGTCATCCAGGCGCTGGCCGAGCTTACCGAGGTGATTGATACCTGGTAAGAGCTGCCCGCGCACTGCCTAGCGATCGTCACCCTGGACGGACGCCAGGACCTGCGTGATACGGCTCGCCGCGGCTTCAGCGTCGCCGGCCACCGCTATCCGCTCCGCCCACGACCACCAGAACCACCACGCGCCGTCGCGGCCACACGCGGCGAAGATGTTCTCGGCAAGCATGCTCGCGGCCGGATTCACCACATGCAGGCTCGGGACGCGGCCCCCCGGCGCCTGCAGCCTCGCGCAGAGGCCGCGCCTGGTCAGCGCGGCCGCGAGCACCTCGAGGTAGCCCTGCTGCAGCTCGGTGGTCCCCTGGGCCCGTTGGGCCTCCATTGTCATGAATAATCACCTCTAGTAGTTGATCGACTGCGTAGAGTGGCGACCGTTACCAGCATGCCTGCTAGATAGCTCACCTGCAACATGCATAAAGAAATTCGCTATGTGAGTTTCACAAGTTACTACCGCAAAAAGGACGGCGAGGGAGTTGGCTGGCCACCCGGGGCCTCGTGGCCTCACCTGCCTGACCGACGGAGGGTCGCATATGGGGGATGGGCGGAGCCCCACGGTACGGCGTCGGCGGCTCGCCGCTGAGCTGCGCAGGCTCCGCGAGGCGGCGAGGCTGACGTGCGAGGAGGTCGCCGAGCATCTCGAATGCTCCGCGTCCAAGATCAGCAGGGTCGAGACTGGCCGGGTGTCGGTGTCGCCACGGGACGTCCGCGACATGCTCGGCCTTTACCGGGTCGAGGGGCACCAGCGCGAGGGACTTGTTCAGCTCGCCCGAGACTCGCGGCAGAAAGGTTGGTGGCATGCCTACAGCGACACGATGCAGCCGTGGTTTGCCACATTTGTTGGTTTCGAGGCGGCAGCTTCGGAGATCCGAAATTTCGAGGTCGACCTTATTCCAGGTCTGCTGCAGACTGAGGATTACGCCCGTATTGTCATCCGTGCCGGAAACGTGAACGCGGCGAATGAGGAGATCGAGCGTGGGGTAGCGCTCAGAATGGAACGTCAGCCATTGCTTACCCGTGACGGCGCACCCCAGTTGTGGGCCGTGATAGACGAGGCGGCGCTGCGCCGCCGAGTCGGCGGGCCCGGCTTGATGCGCCTTCAGCTAGATCACCTGCTCGACGTTAGCTCGATGCCGAATGTAACGATTCAAGTGCTGCCCTTCGGCGCGGGCGCCCACCCGGCGATGGGAAACCCGTTCGCGATCCTCGGCTTTCCTGAGCGAGCGGACCCCGACGTCGTCTACGTCCATGACCTTACGAGCTGCCTTTATGTCGAGGATGTGGAGGAGGTGGACCGCCATAACCTGATCTTCAACCACTTGCGTGCCACGGCGCTGTCCATCAGCGACACGGCAGCATTCATCGCCACTGTTCGCAAGGAGCTGTGACAACCGATCGAGAGGTGTGAAAACATGACCGCGTTTGACTTCGTTCGCGCGGCCTGGCGGAAAAGTTCCTACAGCGGTCACGCCAACAGCAACTGCGTAGAAGTTGCCACTGGCGGGCGCGCAGTCGCCGTCCGCGACTCCAAGAAACCGTACGACGGCGTCCTGGTCTTTCCGGGTAGCGAGTGGCGAGCCTTCCTTCGCCGCGTCAAGGAAGGGACGTTCGACCTGAGCTAAGGTTCTCCAGGCTCTTAATTAGAGGTTTCCCGGTCTGTCGCATGCACGGGCTGCCGAGCCATCGCGCTGTGCGGCAGTCCGGGGAACACGACCGTGGCGCCTCGCCATGTGGCGGCGCGCACCGCCGACTCCTGCATGGCGAGCGCGCCATAGGTCCGCATCCCCGGATGGGGCAGGCCGACGATGCCAAGGTATGCGCGCGTCACGCCGTTCTCGATCGCTGCCGCAAGCGCTATCGCCGCCCGCGCCGAGGCCACGGGAAACGGAAGCTGGTAGACGTCGGCGGCGGCAACGGGGCGCGCGCCCCGCGCGACGAGCATCGCGATCACCTGGTCACGGCGCGCGCGATGGGCGTTCCAGGCCGCAAGCGCCGCGCTTTGGCCGCGCCC
>Ga0137366_10001747_pt1 | contig 16249 bp, 11 predicted proteins | sample SagtaG_8_FD_104938 | JGI IMG/M metagenome (GOLD analysis project Ga0137366, IMG submission 104938) | Vadose zone soil microbial communities from Sagehorn Ranch, Mendocino, California, USA - Sage1_L_60_16 metaG | ecosystem: Environmental > Terrestrial > Soil > Vadose zone | place: USA...
CGCGAAATATGTTAGCCAGGGGCAAGTGCGAGCGAAGCGAAGCACGACGCCCCTGGATCGATGCGTCATAAGGCCGCGAGCACTGAAAGTGCGAAATAGAATTCCTCTGAACATGCGCGCTATATCGCTCCTTCAGAGCTCCGTTCAATTTGGTGCGGCTCCCAGGGGCGGCGCGCTTCGCTATCGCTCAGCACTTCCACCCCAGCGCGGCTGCCGCGCCGGGGGACCCGGCTTGCCCCTGGCTACCTTATTCCGCGCCGTTGGCGCTAAATCCAAAGCTCGCTGCATTAATGCGCGTTGCACTTCCAAATTGAATTCACAATCGGTAATTGGCAATCTTGAATCGGCAACGATCAGGGCTTGACAGGATTTTCAACGACTACATTGTTGACTCGCAGGGTTGACGCCGTCGCGCGTTGCAAGTCAGCCAGCGCTTTGTTGTAGTCCGTCTCCGCCTGCAACTCGTTGGTTCGGGCCGTCGTTAATTCGTTCTGCCGCTGCAGCAACAGAAACGTGGTAGAACGGCCAACCTCGTAGAGCTTTTGCTCTCCAGCGAGCTGTTGTTCAGCGCTTTCTCTGGCAAGACGCGAAGCCACGACTCGCCGCTGGGCAGTATCGACCGCCTGCGCCGCATTGCGCACGTCCATTTCGATCGCCTGATCCTGCGAGCGATACGAAGCCAGGAGTTGCTCGCCCTGAATGCGCGCGCCGGCGAGATTAGCTTCGGCTGTCTTATTATGAATGGGAAACGAGATTGCCACCCCGAGGGTGATGTTCCGCGTGCCAAAGGTAAGCAAGTTCCGAATGTCCTGCCCGTAGCCGCCAATCAAATAGGGAGCAACGCCGCCTGAAGCTACGTTTGGCACTGTGGCTACAGGAAAACCGGCCCTGGTCTGAATATCCTGAATTTGGCTTAGCAGGAAGGCGCTGGAGCTGGTTGTGGGACTTCCTGAGATCAATGGGACTTGCGTGCCGGCGGGCAGCGCGACCGACGTTCCTGCCAAACCAGTCGTTGCTACAGTTGATTGAATATCAACCTGGGGCAGCGTCTGATTCTTGAAGTATTGAACGTCGATTACATTGATTTCCTTTTGCAGATTCAGCCTGCGCAATTCGGGTCGATTCTTATGAGCTTCGTCGAGGGCCGCTGTCAGGCTTATGGGCGATAAGTCAAACGCCGGTGTGTCGGTCGGAGTAAGCTGTGCCGACCATTCCGGCGCCAGAGGATCTCTAAGCATCAGCTGTTTCAGAGTGTTCTCGGCGATTGAGACGTCTTGCGTGGCTACGAAAAGATTCGTTTCACGCGTGGCGATATCGGTCTGCACTTGTGCGCGATCGAGCGGGGCTTTGGCGCCGGCTGATATTTGGGCTTCGATATTGCGCATATTCTGGCGCGACAAATTTAAGCTATCGAGCTGGTTCTGTTGGTTCCGCAGTGCGAAGACCAGATTCCAATAGGCAGCCTGCACCTGCGAGATGATCGCGATCGTGCGTTGCCGAAAGTCCGAATCAGTCTGCTCGAGGTGCTTTTTCTGAACGCGAATCAAATGACGATTAACATCGATTGAACGATTTCGCAGTAATGGCTGGGTTATCGTCAGCGAAAGATTTGACGAGTAATAAGGATTAATCAGACTGAAGCTATTACTGGTATTTGTGCGGCTATTGGCAAAGGACAACGTATAAGTCCCGCCGCCTGTTTCAAACATCTTGGTGATAGAAGGACTCAAATTAATAATTGTCGTCGAGGTCTTGCCCGAAGAGCCTGAACCACCGAGTGAACTTTGCTGCGGCGTGACGTTCTTAATGAGCTGCGGAGTGATGCTGAATACGGGTTCGTATACGCCCTGGTAAGCGCGCAGTTGTTGCTCGGCATACCGAACATCATCGCGCGCAACCTCGATGTCGTTATTGTTCTGCAGTGCTTTCCGGATCGCGTCGTTTAGCGACAGCGTGAGAACATTACTGCTTTGAATGCCTACCCGGGTCAGATCGGGTAGCGGCGGCACGGGCTGCGGCTGAGGGTTGGGAAAATTCGGCTCTCGCGGTTCCTGCGTGGTCGGCTCGACCGGCGTAGGTTGCGCGATGGGCACGACATTCGTTCCCGGCGGCGCTTGGGGCGACGGTTGTTGCGTAGCCGGAGGCACGGTAGGCGGCTGCGGTTGTTCCTGTCCAGGCGGCTGCGTTGCCGGATTCGGCGGAGTTGGACTGGGGGTCTGTGCCGACGCGACGACTGAGCCGGCAAAAATGAAAAGCGAGGCAACGAGCGTTGTGGTCATTGCGCGAAGCGAGTGATTCGACATCGAAGATGCTCCTCGAAAACTTTCAACGAATTTGCGAACGGGCACTCTCGATTTGCAAAACAGAAAGAGAGCGCCGAGTCATAGCGTACTACGTCGGCAGACTGTACGCGGTTTCAAAAAGCTTAGCAAAAAGCTCGCCTTGACAGTGCTGCTGAGCGAGCATAATCTTGCCATTTCTTAAAAGCTCCGTCATCTTCAGTTATATTTCCGGCAAGAGCTGCGGCTGACGTGTGTTGATTCCGAAACGATCAGGAGGACTGGTAATCGGTGGCTATCAAAGTCGGCATCAATGGGTTCGGGCGTATTGGCCGTAACATTTTTCGCGCCTCGTTGAGCGATAAGGAGATTAATTTCGTTGCGGTCAACGACATCACCGACACTAAAACGCTGGCGCACTTGCTGAAATACGACTCCGTACTCGGTAATCTTCAACATGATATTTCGGCTTCCGAAAATGGAATCAAGGTTGAGGGCGAGGATTTTCGGGTTTTCTCGGAACGTGATCCGTCGGCGATTCCATGGGAGTCTGTGGGCGCGGAAATCGTAATTGAATCCACCGGTCGGTTCACAAAAGCCGAAGACGCTCGGAAGCACCTGCGCGGGAGTGTAAAGAAAGTCATCATTTCAGCGCCGGCAAAAAACGAAGATATTACCATTGTGCTGGGCGTCAACGAGGAGAAATACGATCCGCGCTCGCATCACATTATTTCCAATGCTTCGTGTACCACCAATTGCCTGGCCCCGGTCGCGAAGGTAATTCACGAGAAGTTTGGCATTCGCACAGCCCAGATGACGACCATTCACTCGTATACGAACGATCAGCAACTGCTTGATCTGCCGCATAAGGATTTGCGGCGTGCGCGCGCGGCCGGCTTGTCAATGATCCCAACGTCAACGGGTGCTGCCAAGGCCGTCGCTCTGGTTCTACCCGAGTTGAAAGGGAAATTTGACGGCATCAGCGTGCGGGTGCCGACGCCGAACGTCTCGCTCGTCGACGTGGTGATCGACGTGGAAAAGGAAACCAGCAGCGAAGACATCAACAAAGCTCTGAAAGATGCGGCCAACGAAGAGTTGAGTGGCATCCTCGCGTTTTCTGAAGAGCCTTTGGTCTCCTCCGACTTCAAAGGCAACTCGAACTCATCGATTGTCGACGCTGAATATACGAAGGTGATCGGTGGCCGCATGGTTAAGATTCTTTCCTGGTACGACAACGAATGGGGTTATTCCTGCCGTGTGCGCGATCTGGTGAAGTATATCGCCGCGAAGGGCCTCTGAAAAAACGTTCGTGGTCAGTTGTCAGTAGTTAGTTGTTAATTCTGAGATTGCGCGCGTATGCGAACAACTAACAACTAACAACTGACTACTGACTACTGACAACTGGCTGCTGACAATGCATAAGCTTTCCATTCGCGACCTCGATCTCAAAGGCAAACGCGTTTTCATTCGAGTTGATTTCAACGTTCCCATCAAGGATGGCAGCGTGGAAGACGACACTCGCATTCGCGCCGCGATTCCTACCATAGACTATGCGATTGAACGTGGTGCGCGTCTTATCCTCGCGTCGCACCTGGGCCGGCCGAAGGGGCAGAGGGCTGAAAAATATAGTCTGCGTCCAGTGGCTGTGCATCTTTCGAAATTAATCGGTAAGCCGGTGGCCTTTGCCGATGACTGTGTCGGCGAAAGCGCTAAGACAAAGGTCGATGCATTGAAAGATAGCGATGTTTTACTGCTCGAAAACCTTCGCTTTCACGCCGAAGAGGAGAAGAACGATGAAGCATTCGCGCAGCAGCTCGCCTCACTCTGCGATGTCTATGTCAACGATGCGTTCGGGACTGCGCATCGGGCGCATGCTTCGACGGTAGGGATAACCAAGTTCGTCAGACAATCCGCCGCCGGCCTGCTAATGGAAAAAGAGCTTGAGTATCTGGGCCGGGTCATAAATGATCCCGCGCATCCGTTCGCTGCAATTCTCGGTGGGGCAAAGGTATCGGATAAGATTCCGGTCATCAACGCGCTCATTGATCGCCGGGTTGACAAACTGCTTATCGGTGGCGCCATGGCCTACACGTTTCTAAAAGCGGAAGGATTCACGGTCGGCAAGTCTTTGGTCGAGAACGACAAGCTCGAGACGGCTTTGCAAATTAAGAAGCGATGTGAACAAATGGAAGTTGAACTGCTGCTGCCGACGGATCATCAGGTTGTTGACAGCTACGAACCCGTCAAGGGGAAAAACATCGTTGCCAAAACTATTCCGATCGAATTCACCAACGCCGGACACGCGGGCATGGACATTGGCGTCGAAACCATGACGCACTTCGCGAACGCTTTGAAAGACACGAAAACCATCATCTGGAATGGCCCCATGGGTGTGTTTGAAGAGGCGCCATTCGATCAGGGAACAATCGGAATTGCGCGCGCAGTCGCTGAGGCCGCGGATCGCGGCGCGATTGTAATTGTTGGCGGCGGAGATTCAGTTGCGGCGGTGACACGCGCCGGTGTAGCCGAGCGCATCACGCACGTTTCGACCGGCGGCGGGGCGACGCTCGAGTTTTTGGCGGGGAAAGAATTGCCCGGTGTTACGGCACTCACAGATGTCAGCAGTTAGTGGTCAGTTGTCAGTTGTTACCTGACAGAACGGCGAGGGACTGACCACTGACCACTAACTAAATCATGCGCAAACCTGTCATCGCCGGCAACTGGAAAATGTACAAGACCGTGGGCGATTCTGTCGCCACCGCAGTCGCGCTGAAGCCTCTGGTGGCGAATGCGAATCATTGTGAGGTCGTGATCGCGCCGGTGTTCACAGCTTTGAAAAGCGTTGCCGACCGTCTGGAAGGATCGAACATACTTGTAGCCGCTCAGACCTGCGCGACTGAGAAAACCGAAGGCGCGTTCACCGGCGAAGTGGCGGCTTTCATGCTGCGCGACGCTGGCTGTTCTTATGTTATCGTCGGCCACTCAGAGCGAAGGCAATACTATTTGGAAACCGACCCGATCGTCAGTAAGAAAACCCAGGCAGGAATCGCCGCGGGATTGACCGTCATCGTGTGCGTTGGAGAGACGCTCGAGCAGCGCGATCAAGGAAAGGCTCAACATGTTGTGAGTGAACAGTTAGTCGGCGGACTCAGCGGGTTGACAGCCTCGGATCTCGACCGTATCATGGTTGCTTACGAACCTGTCTGGGCCATCGGCACCGGACGTACCGCGACGCCGGAGCAAGCGCAGGAAATGCACGCGTTTATCCGGCGTGTTTTCACGGAAAGGCACTCGCCGGCGGCGGCAGAGGCACTGCGAATCTTGTACGGCGGTTCAGTGAAGCCTGACAATATTGCCGGGTTGATGAAGCAGTTAGACATTGACGGCGCGCTGGTTGGCGGTGCGAGTTTGAAGGCAGAGAGTTTCGCTCAGATTGTTAACTATGAGAGACGGTGAATGGTAAATAGTAAATAGTTAGCTACGCTTTTTCCATTCACGATTTACCATTCACCATTCACCATTTACGATTTACCAGTGATGCTTGCTTACACTCTATACGGATTATTCATTCTGGCGTGCGTCATCTTAGTGGTGACGATACTTTTGCAGCCGGGCAAGGCCGATGCCGGTGCTCTCTTCTCGAGTTCGGTATCGAGTACGGCGTTCGGACCACGCGGGACTCAGACGCTGCTCGCTAAAATAACGATTGGCGCGGCAGCGGCTTTCTTTCTGATTGCCTTGACGCTTTCGCTGCCTGCCGTCACCGGAACGAGTTCTGTTCTGCAGTCTGGTGTTCCCGAGCAGGTGCCGGTAGCGAGTCCTTCTCCGACTGCGCAGCCGTCCGGAACGCCCTCAGCATCGCCAACTCCAACACCGATCTCAACTGTAATAACTCCTTCGCCCAAGTCGACGAAGAAGTAACGCAATGATTTTTGAAAGCCTTCCCAACCAGCCGAAGTGGCGGAACTGGTAGACGCGCACGTTTGAGGGGCGTGTGAGGTAACTCGTGGGGGTTCGAGTCCCCCCTTCGGCAAATCAACTTCATAACCTCAACCAATTCAGCAACTTACACGGAGTGCCGAACCTCGGGCTCGGCACTCACGCAGCATATAGACACCAAAAGCCTTACACCTACAAGATACTGATGGACCATGTCCTATTCGGTGGTGACGGTTTTTGTTTATCTGCGTAACCCATCGCGAACGGTTTTTAGTTTGGTCGATTGAGTAATACGGGTTCTAATCCAATGCCTTATTGATTAATGCAACCCTTGCGCGGTCGGAGGCGAGTGTAATTGTTTACTTGACCTGGCGCGTGTGTCTGGCGTAGCTGTCGCCGGTTTACGTGTGTTGCTCGAATTGCGGGAGCAGACACCGGTCAAAGGGAATTGACTTATTCTGAATTAACGTGAGCAAGGCTGGTCGCCCACGTGTGTGAGCTAACAAACCTGAATTCTGTTTTTGTAATCTCATCGGAGTCGGAAGTTTTGGCGAAGGCTTTGCAGCTTTTGGCGGCTTAGCACAATAAGTCCGAATCGAACGTTGGATCGGGGCGTTTGAGACTACCGGTGCGAAATCAGATAGCTGTACAAATCGCGAGTCAACGTGCGAGAGGACCAGTTTGTAATGAAACTGACGGAGGTGGGCGATGATCCTGGTCACTGGCGCCAGCGGAAAGAATGCATTGAATCATCAAGATACTTTCTAAGAGCGGAGTAAAGCTGCCGCTATGACCCGCAAGCCGCAGGCCCAAACCACCCCGCCGCCGGGAGTCGAGTTCGTAACGGCAGATTTCGACGAAGCTGATTCCATACGCCCCGCACTCGAGGGGTTTAACAAGCGTTCCTCGTGACGCCCTCCTCTGAGCGAGTTGAGGAGCAGCACAACTCCGCTTCGTAGAACTGGCGCGCGCGGCAGGTGTTCGTCGTCTCGTCTACCTGTCGCAGTTCCATGCGGCGAGAGAATCTCCGGTTCGCTTTCTGCGTTATCACGCCTTTGTCGAGGATGCTATCTCCGAATCAGGGATGAAGTTTACCAATCTGCGTCCGAACCTTTACATGCAAGGCCTGCTTGCGTTTGCTTCGTCGATTGGATCCGAAGGGCGCTTCTTCGCGCCGATCGGTCAGGCGCGTGTGAGCATCGTCAACGTTCGTGACATAGCAGCCGTCGCGGCTAGAGCAGTGACTGAAAGCGGCCACGACGGTAAGACCTATGACCTCACCGGGACCAGAGGCATTGACCCATGGAGAGATGGCCGACCAGCTTTCTGACGCGTTAGGCAAGCACGTTGCTTTCATCGACATACCAGAAGAGGCCATCCGTGATGCGCTGATTGGTCTCGGCATGCGCGAGTGGCAGGCTGACGGACTTGTAGAGGAGTACGCGCACTACCGTCGCGGAGAAGCGGAGACAGTCTCAACCGCAGTTCAAGATGTCACGGGTCACCGTGCCCGTTCTTTCTCGACTTTCGCACATGACTACAAACAGGCGTTCTTACCGTGAGGAAATCATAAGTGAATCAGTCTGGTACCGTGGCACATAATCGCCATGTGGTCAGCGTCGGTTCTTCGCTGCTGTCACGGCCCTGGCTAATGAAGGCTTCAATGAACTATCCAATTCAAGACAGCGGGCAAAGTCACGCTCGGCTTCCTTCTCCTTTCCAAGTAACAAGTAGGCGATGCCGCGATTCTGATAGACAGCCGCCATGGTGGGATTGATGCTGATCGCTCGATCGTAATCAGCGAGCGCAGCATCAAAATTCCCTTGTGCCACACGAACACTGCCACGATTGACGTAGGCCATTGCCAGTGAAGGTGCATTCTCGATCGCGCTGTTAAAGTCAGTTAGAGCTAGCTTCAGCCCCTTCTGATTTAAAAAGAAGACGCCGCGATTAAAATAAGCAGTTGCCAGATGAGGATTAAGTCTGATTGCCTTATTATGGTCCGCCAGCGCGCCCGCAAGGTCGCCCTTTGTACTGCGTACAACCCCTCGATTCGTATAAGCACCGGCATGGCGCGAGTCTATCTCGATCGCCCGATTACAATCTGAAAGCGCCGCATCAACTCGCCCTTGAGCATAATAGATACCAGCGCGGTTGGAATAGGCAGAAGCGTAGCGCGGCTTGATTTCAATCGCTTTGTTGTAGTCTGCAAGCGCCTTTTCCCATTCTCCCGCCACCTGCAAGAGGACAGCCCGGTTGTAGTAAGCAGTTGCGGAATTAGGGTGAAAGACAATTGCAATATCGTAGTCCTTGAGGGCTCTTTGAAAGTCGTGATCAAGAAACCATGAATTGCCGCGATTGACGGGAGAAGTGGCTTCTTCCTTCTTAGGTGTCTGCGCACTTGTAGTTGCAGCATTTAGGATGGTCAAGCAGATTGCCAACACGGGCACGAGTCGAGACAAAAACTTCCTTTCCATAATCACTCCTTGTGTTGTAATTAGTGATCAGGAATAACAGGCTACCGCGCAGGATGTCCTGAACTATGGCCTGAAATTTAAGGTTTCAGGCTGGCACCATTGCCGCCTTCACGTCCTAACGCGCCGGTCGCGGGAAAACGGGGTCAAATAGTCGCTACCACTCGCACTTCACCGGCTGTCGAAAGCTAACTGTTGACCGCTCCTTGAAAATGATCCTATGCTTCGCTGCCCTTGTCGGGCGTTACCTATTGGAGATCTCATGCCGTACGCTAAGCAGAATGTCACAGACCTGCTGAACGCATGGGGCGCCGGCGACAAAGAGGCATTCGACGAACTGGTGGCGCTGGTTTATGAGGAATTGCGCCGACAGGCCTCACGGTACTTACGACGCGAAGCTCCCGGACAAACGCTGCAAACTACAGACTTGATTCATGAGGCCTTTCTCCGCTTGGTCGATCAGAGGAATCCTCACTGGCAGAACCGGGCGCAATTTTTTGGCATCAACGACATTCCGCCGATGAAGCATCCGGTCTTTTGTTTCATAGCATCCTCCTGTGAGAAGGAGCGATAGTGGCCGCTGATTTCTCTGCGATTACCCTATCGCCTGCGTCAGAGACTGTTACGTAGCGATGAAGTCAGTCTTGTATGACCTAGTCAAACTTGCCAGGCTCTGGCTCAACCAGCAGAAGATCGCCTTCGGACAAAAGATTTGGCGAGACGGAGCGACCATCAGCGCCGGGCGAGTTGTCGCTCCGTGCCGTCTCAAGGTTCAGTTGGGGGAAATGCGCTCTCCGACTACCGTTCCCGGAACCTCAGCGACGAGATTGCCGGCTGGATCATAGATATCCAGCGTGAACGTACCGCTGTGGGTGTTGCCCTTATCGCTAAGAATTAGCGTTTCGGACAGACTACCCGTTCCCTGAAAATTTCCGCTTACATCGTAGAACCATACTCGGTGAGCAAGCTTGAAAGTCTGCGGCGCCGCCTCCTTCCACGCCCCGAGGCAGATGTTTCCTTGCCTGGGATCGACGTTCGGGTTGTGAACTTCGGTTCCGCCGGCATTCCAGATCTGGAACGCCTCCTGGATCTGCTGATCCCCAACCAGAAAGCGGATATGCCAAAGTCCAACGATGGAGGTGCTCATCGCGTTATCGCTCGTGGCGGCAGATCCATTTTGGACGAACGATTGTGTTGGCTGCGATTGGTTTCGGATGGAAGCCGCGGCTGTCGCCATTGCGCTGAACGAAGCACCGCATTGGGCCGTCGCGGTCGCGCTGAATACGATCAACAACACCGACAGAGCCGCAATCCTCACGAACGTGATGTTGTGGATCATTCTCACTATCCTGCTGCTCCCATTATTACCCGCCATTTTCTTGTTCATACCATTCCTCCTGCGCGACGAAATTTGTGATTTGATAAACCACTTCTCTACGTCTGTCGCGATCAATTGGTGGCCGTAGTGGTTGCATGCACGCACGCCCGGCCACGTCTGGCGCGCACGCTGCGATTGCTGGTATTCTTTGCTCTAACTACTAATGCGCAAATCGCGCAGGAAACCTCTAATGACAATCGCGCTGCATCAGGTCACAAGGCTGTTGAAGAAATGGAGTGACGGCGACGAGACTGCGCTGGAGCAATTGATACCGCTGGTTCACGACGAACTCCACCGCCTGGCGCATCAGCACATGCTTCGTGAAGGGCCGGGACATATTTTGCAAACCTCCGCTCTCATCAACGAGGCGTATCTTCGTTTGGTGGACCAGCCGCAGATACGTTGGGAGAATCGGAGCCATTTCTTTGGGATTGCGGCCAGGTTAATGCGCCGAATTCTGGTGGATGACGCGCGCAAGCGAAACGCTGCCAAACGCGGCGGCAGCCTGATCCAGGTTCCACTCGATGAAGCGACTAGTTTGGCGGACGGGCAGTCGGCTAACGTGGCTGCGCTTGATGACGCGCTCAAGATGCTGGAGACGATCGATGCGCGCCAGGGGCAGATTGTCGAATTGAGGTTTTTTGGCGGACTAAGCATTGAAGAAACCGCCAATGTCTTGCAGGTCTCGCACGGAACTGTGATGCGCGATTGGACGTTTGCGCGTGCATGGTTGCGAAACGAGATGACGAGCACGTAGGACTTAGGTTTACACGCCAACTTATGCCCGATTCATATTGGGAAAATTTGAAAGAGATCTTTCACGCAGCATTGGCGTTGGCGCCCCCTGACCGCGCAGCCTATCTCGACCAGGCCTCTAACGGTGACATCTCTTTGCGCCGCGCGGTCGAGTCGCTGCTGAAGTCTCATGAAGAGACCGGTAACTTTGTGGATGCGCCTGCATATAAAGCTGCGGCTGAGATGTTGGTTGATGGCGTTGATCTCAAAGCAGGAAAAAATATTGCTCATTACCGGATCATTCGGTTGATCGGCGAAGGTGGAATGGGCAAGGTCTACCTCGCCGAAGACGCTAAGCTCCATCGAAGAATATCGCTTAAATTCCTCTCAACGAACTTCACGCAGGATCGTGAACGCCTGCGTCGCTTTGAACAGGAAGCGCGCGCTGCGTCCGCTCTTAACCATCCGAACATTTTAACGATACACGAGATTGGCGAAGTCGACAGTCATCGGTTTATCGCCGCCGAATTCATAGAAGGTCAGACGCTGCGCGAACATTTGCAGGCGGGAATTGAGATTCAGGACGCCATCGAAATCGCAATTCAGATAGCCTCGGCTTTGGTGGCCGCACATCGAGTGAACATCGTTCATCGCGACATCAAGCCAGAGAACATCATGATTCGCCGTGATGACGGATTGGTAAAGGTACTCGACTTTGGTCTGGCGAAAATGTCAGCACCGCCGCCCGGCGGGAAAATGTCGGAACCGCCTGAAGCAGTTGGAGGACTCAACGTCGATATAGAGGCGCCGACACAACTCAAGACAGGTCCCGGTGTCGTCATGGGCACGGTTGCTTACATGTCGCCGGAACAGGTGCGCGGATTAGAGGTTGATGCACGCACCGATATCTGGAGCCTGGGCGTAGTACTTTACGAGATGGTTACGGGTCGCACGCCATTTACCGGGGAGACCACCAGCCACGTTGCGGTCGCGATTCTAGAAGACGAACCCGTACCGGTTTCTCGGTTAGCACCGAACGCGCCTTCGGAATTGCAGCGCATCGTGCGCAAGAGTCTGGCGAAAGATCGTGAGGAACGCTATCAAAGCGCGAGGGATCTGCTTATCGATCTGAAAAGCTTGAAGCAGGAATTTGAAGGAACGGCCAGGCTCGACCGATCCGCGCCTGCGGAGTTAAGCGACGAGCGGAACCCTGTGGTCGCGCGAGTGACTGGCGGTACGGCTGACGACACGCCTAAGCGGATCGGCGGATTTCAAGCGGCCCACTCAACGCCAAGCATAGGCCAGTCGATTCGTAAGTTTTTCTTGGCCGCCGGTGTGTTGGTTTGCTTCATGCTCATCGCGCTGGCGGCGTGGTACTTCGTCAGACCCTGGGTGAACGAAAGACAACATGGCGACTTGCCGATAACAGGTCCGGCATTCATTGCCAGTCCACTCACAACAGATCCGGGATTCGAGGGTATGCCGTCGCTTTCGCCGGACGGGAATTATGTGGCGTTCATAGCTGGCGGTGGCGAGCAGCAGAAAGATTTCGACCTCTACGTTAAGCAGATCGGTACCGGTGGGCAGCCGTTGCGTCTCACGTCGGGTCCCGCGGTTGAAGAATTCCCGGCCTGGTCACCAGACGGTCGCTCCATAGCATTTGTCAGACCAAAGGGCCAAAGACTGGAGGTTTTCCTTATCCCTCCGCTTGGCGGGCCGGAGCGGAAAGTCGCCGAGACGATACCCTCCAGGTCAAGCGGTGAACTTGACTGGAATGCAAACTACCTTTCCTGGTCTCCTGATAGTAAGTACCTCGTGATGGCTGACCAAGCATCCCCGGAGGAGCCTTTCAGTCTTTTCGTTTTCTCTGTCACGACAGGAGAAAGACGACGGTTGACAACTCCACCAGCAGCAGCGAGTGCCGACGGTGATCCTGCCATCTCGCCAGATGGACACGTCTTGGCATTTGTGAGAGTTATCTCCGATGGTAATCCTCAACTCCACCTGCTCCCACTTTCAGAAGACTACGGGCCAGCTGGTGAAGCCAGGCGTCTAGATCTTCCCCAGTCGTTTATTACAGGTCCCGCCTGGACCTCTGACGGGCAAGAAATCATCTATTCGGCAAGCCAGCCGTGGGGAACAGGAGAGACAAGGTTGTGGAGAGTTCCGATGTCAGGTTCAGCCAAACCGCAACCCCTTGCCTCGGTTGGCGAAAACGGCTCACACGCATCAATTTCCCGGCAGGGAAGTCGGCTCGTTTATGCTGATTGGAAATTGGACACTGACATCTGGAGAGTAGAAGTGTCCCGCGGCAAACCGGCCGGTCCAGGCGTGAAGCTGATCGCCTCGACTCACCTCGACGACAGCCCTCAATACTCTTTGGATGGTTCGAGAATCGCGTTTACCTCAGATCGTTCAGGGCATTCTGAGATCTGGGTGTGTAACAGCGATGGCTCGAGCCCAGTGCAATTGACATCACTGGGCGGCTCTGCGGGGTCACCGCGATGGTTTCCGGATGGCCACCGGTTAGTGTTCGACCTCCACAAGGAAGGGCACGCAGATAGTTATTCTATTGACGCGGACAGTCGGATCCCGGCGCGCCTCACCAATGATTTGAGCGACAACGTCACGCCTAGCGTTTCGCATGACGGGAAGTGGATCTATTTCGCGTCGAAACGTACAGGCAGAATGGAAATCTGGCGTCTGCCAGTCGAAGGCGGCGAGGCAGTTCAGGTGACCCACAACGGTGGAGTTGAGCCGATCGAGTCCGTAGACGGGAAAGTAATTTACTATGCGAAAGTAGTTGGCGAAACTGATGTGTGGAAAGTTCCGGTGTCGGGTGGTGATGAGACAAGAGTACTCGGACCAGTCTGGGTTTTTTGGTTCACGGTCGTTGCGGAAGGAATCTATTTTATTGACGGTGGCAATCAAGCATATGCGGCGTCTTCCAGAGAAAACTCTTTAAAGTTTTACCGCTTTGCCACGGCCACTACTGAAAAAGTTGCCGACATCAAATTAAATCCGAACGGAGGCCTAAGTGTTTCACCAGACGGTCGCTATGCTTTGATGGCGCTCGGAGATTGGGAGGTTTGCGATCTGAAATTGGTGGAAAACTTTCGGTGAGTCGGAGCCGATAAGGAAAGCCTTACGACCCGTTCACGTCTAATGTCTTAATCCACGAACGCTATTGTGGCTCATCGCCTCCGCGCCAAACTACTACCGGCGATATCGGTCCGCGGCGGGCCCATGGCCCGACCTCGACATGCTACCTTAGTTTTCGTACGCAGCCTCTAGATTGGGTGACGCGGCTGGCCCTGTCACTGCACGCATAGCAGAATGCGCGAGTCGACCATGTCGAAGACGGGAATTGAAAACATCACGCTCGAGTGAGTTTCTTTCTGCAGCGTGGTCCAGCCTCGTCGCCCTACAAAACGAAGGAGATTGTGCTGCCTTCCATTTTTGGTGTCTGTTTGGTGTCTATTATGAGAGCGCACCAGTGAGACTAAAGAGAATCGTGAGCACCAAAGAGACAAATTCTAAATTCTTAACCTCAAAGTGTTAGTAGTAACCTGTTGAATTCCCATAAGTTATCTGGCGCGTTCAGATCGAGTCCCCCTTCGGCATATCAGCTAAGTCTTTGCTTTTCAATAGCTTACAGGTCAGCGGGGGTTCGAAGTCCCCTCTCGGCATCTTCCGTAATAAGTTCAAATAGGACAGATATCCCACGTGCCTAAATACCTCCGAATTTGCGCGTAGCTCAGTTGGCAGAGCGCTGCCTTGACACGGCAGGGGTCTGGGGTTCAAATCCCCACGCGCCTACCAATTTCCTCAGTAAAAACCCCACTTCTTAGCCATTCTTCGCCGCGAACCGTAGATTTCTCCATAGTGCCCAAACCATCCATCATAATCAATTAAGCAACGGGTGAATTGCGTTGAGATCCCTCAGAGCTTTCCTAAACGTTGTTGGAAGGTTAGTCAGAAATAGTTCTGAGGAACGGGACAAAGAGTGACCTCCTCCGCGTCACTTACTAGAAGACTAGGCGCGGTAAAATGGGATCCGATCTCCTCCAGCCAGAGGCAGTGCCTTTGAAGCCATCTGAGCAACGTCGTTTACGAAATTACTTAATGTTGTGTACACCAAACTGCCGCGACCCGATGGAAAGAAAAAGCTCTTTACATCCGTTCGCCGCAACTCAAGGCCGGTTTTGAATGAGTGGTTTCCGTTAAGAATAGAGATTGCGTCAGTTAACTGATAAGTGTCATTGATTTTGCCCTGCGGCAGATTAGTTGCGAGCCCGAAACCGGTTCTGGTCGCTACAGCAGCACTGCCCGTCATACCGAGGTCGTTGATCTGAATTGACGGAATGGTTTTGGATTGTGGATCTTCACCATCTCTATCGATGTCAAACCTCGTCCAGGCAATTCTCGCTTCGTTCGTTACACTAGACGACAGCAAAGATGCCCAAACAATAGTTGCAGCCTTGGTTTTGCGGTCATCTAACGTACCCAGTCCTGGCGGTGTAACCTGCTCAGAGCCCGCGGATGACTCTTTACTGGATCTGTATCGCCCCCAAAAGAAATCGGCTTTATTAAGAGCGATGATCTATGCGAATAGATCCCTGATGACTGTCGAATCTGAAAGCTGATGAGCCGGTAAGATCGCCAAGCTCCACGTCGAAGGTCGGGCCACCATCGATAGTCACCGACCCTGTTTGTCCAGTCGGAGTTCCGGCCGGCATGAATCGAAGAAGAGCCTGGACTTGGGGACGTTGACCAGCGAAGGTCTGCAATGCCGCACGACCGGCGACTGTCGGAGCACCGTTTAGCGTGAAGCCTGAGCTCAACTGACGATCAGACCAATGCTGATAGTCGGTAAAGAAAAACGTTTTGTTCTTTCCGTTATAAAAGTGAGAGCCTCCCTCGCCAAAGCTAGGAAATATGACTGGCCCTCCAATCGTGAAACCCATCTGGTTCTCGAGACGACGAGGCGCGTTTCGTTTGGACCTATCTGATGAGTTCGCATCGCAAAATCCCGCACGTTTATCCAGATTGCTGCATGCATTCAAATACTGATCATTGTGGAACCAAAAAACAGAGCCATGAACGTCGTTGGTTCCAGATTTGCCGACAAAATTTACAACCGAGCTCGCATTATGTCCGTATTCCGGCAAAAACTGATTAGTGACAATACGAACTTCCTGTATCGCATCGGGGTTATTTAATGGCATCTGCATTCCAGTGAGGGCCGGGTCGTTCATATCCTGACCATCAAGCAGGAAGCTGTTTGACCTAAGTCGCCCACCATTCGTTGAAAAACTGACGCCGATCGCGAAAGCAGTTTGGCCGCTGCCGAGTTGGCTAACGCCCGGAACCGAAAGCAGAACATTGAATACGCTGCGATTTGGAGCACTGGGCAGTTCCGATAGCCGGCGTTCGTCGAAACG
>Ga0137366_10001752_pt1 | contig 16226 bp, 14 predicted proteins | sample SagtaG_8_FD_104938 | JGI IMG/M metagenome (GOLD analysis project Ga0137366, IMG submission 104938) | Vadose zone soil microbial communities from Sagehorn Ranch, Mendocino, California, USA - Sage1_L_60_16 metaG | ecosystem: Environmental > Terrestrial > Soil > Vadose zone | place: USA...
GTTGAAGCGGAGGGTTCTGACGCACACTTATGAAAGGGCTAGCTCCGCTTTTTCTGGGAATCTTCGGGACGTTCGCGTTCTCCTGGGTGGGATTGACCGTCATTCCGAATTGGCAAATCGGACACCTCAATCCGCAGTCCGACGAGGAAGGCACCGATATTTATCCAATGCCGCAATCCGGAATGGTCCAGCGCGGGGCGCATGTTTACGCCGCGAACGGCTGCATCTATTGCCACAGCCAGCAGGTGCGCGCCGATTACGCGGCGGCCGATATCGAGCGAAAATGGGGCGACCGCCGCAGCGCGCCGCGGGACTACATTTTCGAACGACCAGTATTTCTGGGGAAGATGCGCATGGGCCAGGACCTGGCGAATGTTGGCGCGCGAGCGCCAAAAGAAGAGGAAAGCGCGCCCCCGCCTCCCGGAGCCGCAAGTCCTGCGGCCTCGCCCGCGCCGCAAGGAGGCGCACCCGCACCGAGCGTTGCTCCGTCCGGCAGTCCAAGTCCATCTCCGGCAAAGGCCGGTTCGCCGGCGCCAGCGAGTTCTCCTGCAGGACCGCCAGCAAATGTTGGTTCGCTCCCTCCCGGCGCACCTTCTCCGGGCGCAACTGGATCGCCTCCCCCGGCGACTTCTGCTACAGCATCACCATCAGCGCCCGCTACATCGCCGGTGCCAGCGGGTTCTCCTGCAACGTCTCCACCTCCACCGTCGCCGAAGGCACCTCTCGGTTCGCCATCTCCAGTAGCAGTCGCGGTAAATGCAAGTGCAGCCGCATCAGCAAGCCCGGCAGCGGGGGCGCCGTGGCCAGTGCAGACGGCTGGCGAACCACCGATGTACTCCGCCGCCTGGCATCATGTTCACATTTATTCGCCGCGCAGTATCAACGTCGATTCGGTCATGCCCTCCTATCGCTTTCTTTATCAGACGCGCCGCATTAGTGATGCGCCTTCAGCTGAGGCTTTACATCTGACCGGGTCCGATGCGCCACCCGAAGGTTGGGAAGTTGTTCCTACGTTTGATGCAAAATGTCTCGTCGCCTATTTGATGTCGCTCAATCAATCGCATCCTTTGAAAGAAGTCAGATCGGCCGGGCCGGCGGCGGCATCACCGGCGACGGCACCAGCGCCATCGCCACCGGCGGCGCCGGCAAAATGACAATGCGATGAACGAGGAAACTCCAAAACCGACACCTCCGAAAGCATTCGGGGTTGGCCAGGGAATGGATTACGGTGAACTGGCAGACGTGCACGAGGTTCACGCCGCCGTGCAGCGCGAAAAACGGGAACCCCGCGTCGGCGCGGAACCGCTCTCGATTTGGTTAATCGCAGTTTACGGGCTGGCGGTATTTTTTGGAGGCGCCTATCTCGGTCGTTACTCTGGAAACTTCAGCGGCGACGCGCTCGACCCGTACGGCGGCGAGCCGCAGACGATGAAAAAAGCTGGCGGCCCGCAAGGCGCAGAACAGGCTGCGGAACTTTCCCCGCGCGATCGCGGCAAAAAGATTTTTGCCGCCAATTGTCAGACCTGCCATCAAGGCACTGGCCTTGGCGTGCCAGGTCAGTATCCACCACTGGCTGGTTCGGAGTTTACAACCGGCGGTTCACGCCGGCCGGCCATGATTGTGCTCAAGGGTTTGCAAGGTCCAGTCACGGTCAAAGGCCAAAAATTCGGCGCGGCGGTGATGCAACCATGGGACAAGACATTGACTGACCAAAAAATTGCCGACGTTCTCACCTACGAGCGAAGCGAGTGGGGCAACAACGCCAGCCCGGTCACGGCCGAGCAAATTGCCGCGCTGCGCAAAGAACTGGCCAATCATCCGGAGTCATTCGGTGAACATGATATCCTCGCGGTTCCCGACGAGGATCTTCCCGGCGGCGCTTCCGCAGGCGGTACGCCCCCAAAACCTGACGAAGCCGCAAAGTCCGGTGAGCCACCGAAACCGTAAGGGTAGCGGTCGCATTTCGTATGCTCCTTTGTGCCCTCGCCGAAAAGTTCTCTACGCTATCGCTGCAGCTAGGCGAGCGTGGTGAGCACGTGCTTTCTCGCCACCGCTGGCTGCTTCCGTTGTGAGAGGTATGCCCTAAGCAAACTCTTAAAGAGCTTGCCATGGTTGGGGATTTTCAAGTGGAGCAGTTCATGGACGATTACGAATTCCTGAAAGCTGTGCGGCTGTGTGAATAGGTCTGAATTAAATGTGATGCGGCCCTTCGTCGAACAGGATGCCCATTTTCGCATCATCTGCTGAATCCGAATCTGTTTCGGACGCGCTTTAATTTTCGCAGCCCAGTTGCCGACTGCAGCCTTCAGCTCGTCGGTGGTCTCCAGTCGTTTTCTTCTCTTCGTCCTCATCGGGGTCAGGTCTCGACGAGGTCCAAAAGTCTCTCCGTGAGCGCGACCATTTTTTTGCCCTCCACCGAGCTTAGCAACATTTTGTAAATCTCGGCCTTGAGCTGGCGAAGCTCTTCGGCATTGTAACGATAATCGGGAAATCTATCGAAAAGCGCTTTGAGATTCTTTGCCAACCCCTTCGCTCCATCGATCCCTTCGCGTTTCAGTTCCCAATAGATTGTGAATGTATCGGCAGCCAATCCTGTCTGCTGGCGCTCCTTCTCCGCGTCGATCCGTTCCTTTGCCAGTTTCTCCAACTGCCCAAGCGCTTCGACGGAGGACTCCTGACTATCCTCGAACGCTTCCATGATTGCCTGAGCGCGCTCACCAATCGACATAAGATACGGCTCTTGACCGCCTTTTTCCGCAGCCGCCCGCACCAGGCTCTTGACCAGGTTCACGACCTTGTTGTTGTCGGATAAATTGCTTGCTTTGATCGCGGCCAAAGTTGTCTCGTCAATCTCAACTACTTTGGAAGGCTGTTTGACTCCGTAAGTTTCCGCCTCTTCCCGAATCAAAAGTTCGGTTTTCTTCGCCACGTCGCCGTAGAATGTCGTCTTCGCGGCGAAAGCGTTCCGAACGATCTGATAAAGCGTCGCCAAGTTCCGGAAGTCGTCGATGTAGTCCGCCAGCTCAGCCGATGGTGACAAAATCTCGTAGAGCGCTTCGACATCTTTGAAGAATTGGTAGAATTTCTCGCGCTTCGTCTTGTTCACGAAAAAGTCGATCGCGCGTTCGACAGCTTTGTCGTCGATCTTACCTTTTGTGAACCGGAGATACTCTTGTGCCTCGCCCCGCATTAACTCTTTGAATCGAGCGAGCAAAACCTCAATGGATTCGATGAGCTTGCTCACGTCCACCTGCTTGGAATCAAAGGCCAGCGCCTTTTTCAGCTTTCGGAGAACGCCCACGAAATCGACTACGAACCCGCACGGCTTTTTGAATTTCCGTTCTTGTTCGTAGGGACGATTGACCCGCGCGATTGCTTGCAGCAACACGTGATCGCGCATCGGCTTGTCCAGATACATGCAATAAAGAATTTCCGCATCGTACCCGGTCAGCAGCTTGTCCGTGACGATGAGAATTTGCGGATTCTGTCCGGCCTTCGTAAACGTCTTGCGGTCTTTTTTCTCCTGCGTCTCGCTGAGCTGATATTTCGCGACCAAAGGGAACCGCTCGCTGTCATTTTGCGCGGGCGTGTAGATGGCGCTGGTCCATTCGGGCGGAAGCAATTTGTCGAGCGCCTGTTTGTAAAGCGCGCACGCTTCACGATCCACCGCAACGAGAAATGCTTTGTAGCCGAGCGGGTGAACCTTTCCTTTGAAATCGTTCGCGACGAATTCAGCGACCGCTTTAACCCGTTCGTCTGATTTCAGAAACGCCTTGAGTTTTACCGCCTTCTCCAGAATGCGGTTTAGGTCTTCCACGTCGCTGATCCCCTCGGCTTCGGCGAGATCGAGAAATTCCTTTTCCAGAATTTCATCGGGCAATCGAATCTCATTCGGTGCTAACGCATATTTCAATTTCAGCGTCGTCCCGTCGGCGATCGACTCGGCAATGGAGTACTTATCCAGATAACCTTCTTCATCCTCTCTGCCGAATACCTTGAACGTCCCTTTGCCGTAGGCCGTCTTGTCGATCGGAGTCCCCGTAAACCCGATCAACGTCGCGTTCGGCAGCGCTGCCATGAGATAATTTCCCAAATCACCGCCCGTCGAACGATACGCTTCGTCGATGAGCACATACACGTTGTCGCGCGCGTTAATGTTTTTCGGGATGCTGTCGAACTTGTGAATCATCGAAACGATCAGCCCGCGAAAATCCGATCCAAGCAGTTCGCGCAATCTGTCCTTGCGCCAGGCGTATTCGATCTTGATGTCGCGGCTGCTCAGCTCGCCTAGCAACCGCTCCACCCAGCCCGTGAGTTGCCCTTCCAATTCGTTTCGATCTACGACCAGCAAGACAGTTGGCGTTTTGAAAATCTCCTTGAGCTCTAGAATCAACCGCGCCGCCGTGATCATCGTGAGCGTCTTGCCCGAACCTTGCGTGTGCCAGACCAGACCCATGCTCTTCTTCGGATCGGCGCACCGCTGGACCACTTTTTCGACCGCGCGCGCCTGATGCTGCCGAAGAACTGTCTTTCGTAGTTCGTCGTCCTTCACATAAAAGAGAATCCATTCCTTCAGCATCTTCAGGAATCGCACGCGCTCGAAGAACGCTTTTACCTTTTCCTCGAAGTTGTTCGCCCGCCTGTTGGCGTGTGTTTCCTCTCTCCCGAGTTTTGGGGGAGAGGACGAAGGTGAGGAGGAATCCGTACGCCACTCAAACAATCCCTTCCGATCCAGGCTCCAGGTCGCGCCGTAATAAAAGTCAATCAGATGCGTGATATCGAACACCTGCGGCGTCGTCAGCATCTCAGGCGTCTCGCGATGATACCGGCGAATTTGCACGAGCGCTTGCTCTAGTCCTTCAGGTTTCTTTGCGCTCTTCGTCTCCACTAGCGCAACAGGAATGCCGTTAATCAGAAACATCACATCTGCGCGATTCGGTTTGCTCAGTCCGTTTGTGTATTCCCATTCCGGCGACACCTGGAAAATGTTTTGATCGACATTCTCGTAATCGACCAGTCTCACCTGCCGTTGGCGTTTCTCGCTCGCCACATGACCCGACCGCTCACCGCGCAACCACGCCAAGATCTCCGCGTTTCCCTCGATGGAATTGCGCACACCTTCCAATCGACGAATCACATCGTCGACATTCTCCGGCGTGATTATGCCGGGATTTAGTCGAAGCAGTGTTTCCTCCAGCAGCTTGTAGAAAAACGTCCCACCCTCGCCTTTGCGCAGACTGAGCGCCTCTGACTGCAGCACGAGGCTCCAACCGATTTCGTCGGCGTAACTGACGAGCGGATTTTGGACGGTCGTGGATTCGGTGGCGAGGGTAGGCATCAAGTCTGTAGTTCTTGCGCTGCTTGTTCATCTTCTTTGAGCGCGTCGTCTCCGGGGTGTTCTTGATTGGCTCCGCACCACTCGCCTGTCAGGAGCCAAATCTCGTAATAGAGCAACCAGAGCGAAGCCCACGGGAGGATTGTTATCGCTATGATCATGGAGGAATCCCACTCGAAATATTTGTAACGAAACAAACAAAGTTCGTTTCCTGAAAAGACGTGCGGCAACCTTTTGCCTTCGGGGGTGGAGAGTTCAGGTTCAACGACCCTGACCGCTGGTCTTTCTTTTAAGCGATACTTGAGTCTAACTGTGTAGCGCTGACTCAGATGAGTTGGCTGAATGTGCCCAATCCATGTTAGTCCCGAATTTGAGGCAAAGGTTATCTTCGAGTCTGGGAACGTTTTTCTTAAATGGGCAGCTTGAATGGCGACCGTAATGGACTTGTTTCTGTTGAACTGAAACGACGTCTTATTCCCCATACCAAGTGTTTTTCCCTATTGCCGTCCCCACCGCTCCGATTAGCCCCGTTTGTGGGGCCATTTTTAGCTGGCCAGCTTTTTGCATCGCGTCGAATTGCTGGCCATAACGCTTCATGCCCCGGCCAACAGCGTCTTTCCCAAAAATCGGCTCCAGGCTCTCAGCAATTCTGTCGAGGCTTGTTTGTTTGAGCGTATTGGCGAGATCAGCTCCGACCTGCGTCAGCCACTCCAAAAAACATTTCGCCTTTTCGGGCTGCTCCTTCCACTTGTCCGCGAAATTTTCCTTCGGATTGACAGGGTTCGGTACCCAATACTCACCGTTACGGTTTTCGATGCCGTTTCGCATACTGTTTACGATTCTGCGTAGTGCATCCGGCGATTCGACCTCGCCCCCGTATGCTCTCGCAGCTAGAGTTGTAATGATGACGGATATTGGCCTGTTTTCGCGGTTGCCCTGAAACCGAATATCCCGATGACGTTTTAGAATTTGAACGGATGTTCGGAGCGGGGTCTTCACTCGCTCCATAGGGATTTCCTCAACTTCGACCTTGGCCGCTCTTGCCATGATCGTACGACGCTCAAGCACTAACGCTCGCTCTCGTTCGCCAAACCAATTCGCGTAGCCCTTCGGATTGCTGTGTTGCCAGTTCCACAGCTTTTTGTCGGTAATAAGAATGGCGTGCTCTGGGTCGCGGACATTGAAAGCCATCGGCTCGTCATCTGGAATGGCGGGGAGAACGTCCATGTGAAAGCGTTTCTTGTACAGCAGCGTCCAGCAGCGTCGGTTCGCTTCCAATTCAGGCACGTCCTCGCCTTGGCGTCGCAAATGCTCGACGTATTGTCGCAGCTGTTCACCGGCTTGTTCCTTAAGCTCCGCTTGCGTGATGCTTTCTTTCGCGAGGGCGCGGCGATAGACCAAATCCACGTCATACTCGTCTCCCTCCTTGATTGGACGGATCATTGTTCCGAGACGTATCGAACCCTGTGGGTAAATTTCAGAATCGGTTCGATATTTGTTCTCGTTGTCGCGCCTGAACCACTCGCCGAGCCGTTGGTATTTTCGGACGGCTTCAGCGTAAACCTCGTCAGGCACGTCGAGTTCATTGGTGATAAATCGGAGAATCCCTCCGAATTGCTGTAGTTGTTCGGTGTTCATGTTTTGCTTTCTGTTTTTCGAGGGTGATACGGCACATATGATGGTGCGACGTGATCCAAGAATTTTTTCTTAATTTCGGGCATCGCTATCCGACTTTCATGCGCGGCTTTCGCCATTAGCTCTTGCTTCTTGCCCGGGGCATCGAGCGCGAAGAGGCCGTTAGGAACTTTGGGATCGAGGCGCGTGATCTTGTCATTTCCCAACAAGTGCAATGCTTGCTTTTGGGCGCCTAAGCTTTGTCCGCGCATTACCAACCCGACAGCATGGTTCGCCCACACGAGCTTTCCGCCCCAGTCAAGGAACCGCGCGCGTCTCACCATCGGGTCCGACGTTCCGAGACTGAGAACATGGATTTGTTCTAGCGGGATGTTGAGCACGCTGACCGCCTCCACGACTCCAATCATCGTGGGATTGTTCGCCCAGACACCGCCGTCAATATGCCGGATGTGATCGATTTCCCTGCAGGATGGAAAATAGGTGGGCGCGGCGCTCGTGGCTAACGCGACTTTCCAAGCTGGCTCTTTCCAATCGCGTGTGAGTCTCTCGTGGTGGGGAGTCTTGAAAAGATAAACGTCATCGTCCCCAAGATTATATGAGGGGATGACGAGACGTTTCTTGCTCTGACCGAATATTTTTTCGCCAAACGTGCCTTGCCTTTGCAGAGCAGCTCGCAGGGGTTGTTGGGAAAATTTGCGATAAAACCAGTGACTAAAATTTCGTCTGTTGAACCAATTCCGAAAAATGTGCGGTCCATCATTCGCGTAAAAATCAACGATTTGCCGGGGACGCAAACCCAGACCAAGTCCAAGCGCGATTATCCCACCGGTTGAAGTCCCGACAATGAGGTCGAAATGTTCGGCGATGTTGACGTTGAGATCGGCCTCGATCGCTGCAAGGACGGCCGCGGAGAACAGGCCTTTGATTCCGCCGCCATCGAGCGAAAGTATTTGGAATCGCTCCGTCATGCGTTCACCTCGCTCGTATCAAGATCCGAATCATTCACGCGGATTTGGGCGGTCATGAGTTTGTGGAGCGTTGTTTTGAAGAGATCTTGCAGTGACCGCTTCTTCGACTCATGAATGTCGATCTTGCGATCAACGGTTTGCAGGATGTCTGCGATTTCGCGCTGCTCGTGTGGCGACGGCACAGGAACTAGCGTGTTGTCGATGGTCTGCGTGTTGATGTTGAATTTTCCATCGGCAGCACCGTGTGATCGGCCGCTAAGAAAAGATTTTCCCGCGTCGGTCATCGTGTATGCCTGCACAAAATCGGGATTTGCACGATCTGTGAACAGGCGCGCGCGGATCAGATATGATGCGAACAGCGCGTTTGTTGGCTCGCTTTTGTAAACCGCACATCTGCCCACATAGTCTCGTTGGCCATTTGTCCGCACAAAAAGCAGATCGCCATGAGCCAAGCGCAAGTTCTCGGCAGCTTTTGACGGCATGTCCGCATATTTGATTTCCGATGTGTCGATCTTACCTGCAATGACGTTCGGAATTCGCAGGACAGGGAAACCTTTGCCCGACAAGTCGCAACGTTGTGAGGTGCCGTATTGGAGGAATTCACGGATTTCGGATAAAGGCTCAACGTCCCAGCTTTCAGGCAGCGGACCGATTTCGGTTTCTTTGAGAGGTTCCCCGCGGAGACCGTGGGTGAAGAGTCGGCGCAGGAGCGATTTTTTTAGGTCGCGCATGTTGCGCACGATGGCGCCCTCGATCTCCACCGCCTTCTGAATTTTCCACAACACCGCCGCGACTTTTTCCTGCTCAGACTTTTCCGGATAGCGGACTAATTGCTCACGAAGAATCTTGAAGTGTCGATTGTAGCCTCGACTCGGAATGTCGAGTGCCAGGCAGGCAAAATAGAAAAACCTCGGGTCGAGCTCCGAAACCGGCCTCAGTAACTTTGTGCCGTCTGCTCCAATCGCGAACGGAAAGTCGACAAATTTGAAGACTCGAGTGTGGTCGCCAAACACGATGAGAGGCAGACCATCCGTAATCACGGCAGACTTGTCGTCCGTCCACCCGGCGATCAGCTCTTGGCCTTGATCAACAATCGGGAATTTGCCAGTCACTCTGTAGTCGCGCGCCAGCACTTTCTTACGTGGCTCAACGTCAAAAGGGAGAATGCAGCCCGACATTACGCGTTCGCGCCACGCATGCTGGAATTCGTTGACGACCGAAACGCCGCGTGCGTGCCGAGTTTCAGAACCGGAAGGGAGCTTCACTTTCGGCGGGCCTCCAATTGGCGCCGGGTTTTCTCGATCTCGTCAGCGATGAGTTGTTCATCGGGCAGAACGGTCCGGTATTCCGCAGCGAGAATTTTGTTGGGCAAGCCATCCAGCGCGTAGCGGGCGATCGCTTCGTCTTTTTGGCTGCAGAGAATGAGACCGACGGGCGGATTTTCGTCGGAGCGTGTCCAATGTTCGCGCGCGTAGTTCAGATACATGTGCATCTGGCCAGCATCGGCGTGGGTGAACTTGCCGCGCTTGAGATCGATCACGACGAGGCAGCGGAGCTTGCGATGAAAGAAAAGTAGATCGATGCGATACCATTCGTCACTGATCCGGAGACGGCGTTGGCGTCCAACGAAAGTAAAATCGCCGCCCAGCTCCAAAAGAAACCGCTCCAGATGCAGGATGAGCGCTTCTTCAATATCGGACTCGGAATATTCGTCTTTGAGTCCGAGGAATTCGAGCACGTATGGATCTTTGATTTCTTCTTCAGGCGCGATCGCGTCTTCACGTTTCGCGGCAGCGCCTTTGGTGAGCATTTTCGCTTTGTTCCGGGAAAGCGCGGTGCGCTCGTAAAAAAGCGAATTGATCTGGCGATCAAGTTGCCGCACGCTCCAGCCGCCACACAACGCTTCGGTCTGGTAGAATTTTCGCGCCTGTTCGCTCGTTACGGAGAGCAGCCGGACGTAAGCCGACCAAGGGAGAGGGAAAGCGTTAGCGAGATTGGCAATTGACTCGGCTCCCTGTTTTGCAGGCCGGGATTTTCCAGACGCCGTCTGGATTTTTTCGGGGAGTTGCAATTGTCCAGACAGTGTCTGGACAATTCGAGGATTCGCCGCATAGAAGGCGCGCATGTTGAAAAGATTGCTGCGCGTAAACCCTCGCCCGAACCGGCGGGTCAAATCGGACGCGAGTTGATCAATTATTTCCTCGCCGTATTTCGCCCTGGATTTTCCGGCCTGTTCAAACTCGACAATGTGCCGCCCAATCAGCCAGTAGGTTGCGGTCATGAGCGCGTTGACCGTTCGCGCGGAAGCGCGCCGCGCCTCGTCGATCAATCGCACGACGCGGTTAAGCATCGCGTCGTAATCTCGCGAGCCAAGCACGAGGACACGTGTCTTGCGTTTCATGATTTTTCTTCTGCGGAAAGGTTCAGTTGCTGGAGAATTCCATCTAAATCCTTTGTGATCTCCGCTGCTTTCTGTTCCTGCTGCCGTAGCTCCGCCACGATTTCGGGAATCTCCCGATACGTTTCGTCAGTAGCTGTGCCGACGTAGCGCGACGGGGAAAGGTTATAGTCGTTCTTTGCCGCTTCGTCGGTCGTGATGACTTTGACGAAGTTCGGCACGTCTTCGCCGGCAATGAATGCGTCGGCAATTTTGTGAATGCCGGCCTCGGGGATGAAATTCTTCGGCTGTCCTTTCTTGAATTCCGCGCTGGCATTTACGAGGACGATCTTACCCTGACGCGATTTCGGTTTTTGCCGATTGAGGACGACGATGATGCCGGGCGCGGTCGTGTTGTAGAAAAGATTCTCGGGAAGCAAGATCACACCTTCGATCGCGTCCTGTTCGACGAACCATTTGCGGATTTTCTTTTCGCGGTCTTCGGTCTTGTTGCCGCTACCGCGCGTGACCGCGCCCGTGTCGAGTACGACCGCCGCGCGCCCGGTTGGTTTGAGCGAAGCGAGGGTGTGTTGCAGCCAAGCCCAATCGGCTTTGCTGGTGGTGATTCCGCCTTGTTCCTCGAATCGGCTAAACGGATCGTTTTCATAGACCGATTCCTCGAACGGCTGGTTCCACATCGGATTGGCGACGACGATGTCGAATTTTTTCAAGCTGGTGTCGGAGTCGCGAAACTTTGGATTGGTCATCGAATTGCCGCGCACGATTTCACCTTCCATGTCGTGAATGACCATGTTCATGCGAGCAATAGCGTAGCTGGAACCGGTGAGTTCCTGGCCGTAGAGCTTAGGTGGACGCGAGATTTTGTGATCGCGCTGCTGCAAGGCGAGCTCGCATTTGACAAGTAAGCCGGCTGAGCCGCAGGCGTAATCGTAAACCTCCTCGCCCTGACGCGGCCGCGCCAGGTAAGCGATCAGCCAGCCGACTTCCTGCGGCGTGAAAAATTCCCCGGCGCTCTGGCCCTGGCCCTCGGCGAATTTGCGGAGCAGGTATTCGTAAGCGCGCCCGAGAAAATCGGGTTCTACGTCGTGAAGGCCCAACCGATAGCGCGGGTCGGAAAGTGCCTCGATGACGCCGCGCAACGCCTGATCGCTGATTTCGCGCTCACCGCTGCGAGTTTCGTTGAAGTCAGCGATGTCGATCACGCCGCCCAGCGACGGATTGGCTTTCACGATCGCGCGAACAGTCGTGGTGAGTTGTTCGCCCAGCGTTTTCGGTTTCTGATCGTCGGGCCAATCAAATTGTTCGCGCCCGCTGACAACAGGCCAGCGCGCTTGCGGCGGGATGTAAAAGCGGACGAGCGTGTGATCCACTTCTTCTACCATCTTCAACGCAGTTCTTTCGTCACCGTAGGTTTCTGCCAGCCGCGTTACCTCGTCTTCAAACACGTCCGAGAGACGTTTGACGAAAACCAGCGGCAAGATGTAATCCTTGAACTTCGGGGCATCTTTTTCGCCGCGAATTTTGCAAGCCGCGTCCCAAAGCATTTGCTCCATCGATTTGGTCGAGAGCACAGCGCTCCTAGCCATGCCGCGCTTTCGTCGGTGTGGAGTTTCAATTTCTTCGCCACGAAGGCCGAGTTCGCCTTGGCCGACTTCTTCCAATAAAGCGTCGAGTGCTAGTCTGGCCGCTCCCTGTGGCTCGGCGCGTCCATTTTCCCACCGATTGATCGTAGCGAAAGAGACGCCAAGACGCTGGGCAAGCTGTTCTTGACTAAGGTTTAGCCGGCTCCGCAATTCGCGGATCGCGAGGGTTAAGACTTGTGGCATTCGTCCAGTATGCTATAACAAAATCTCGCGTCAAGGACATTCTCAAGAGCGATGCAGACTACGCTTCGCCGAGCAATTCAGCTGTAATCTGAAGCCGACAACTTGTGCCTAAGGCGAACTAACCCTCTCGATTCGGAGTGCCGAGTATGTGACTCTTCGGCGGCATCATTACGTTATCGAAATTTTGAGTGAACATTGCCGCCGCGAAGAAGGCGACTGCCCGCAATGTCTCGTCACCGACATTGACGAGGTCGTGCTTTACTGGCGTCGGGATTGCAAAAACGCTACCGGGCCCAACTTGCTGAGTGGTTCCGTCTTCCATATGCAGTTCGCCGGTACCGGCGATAATGTACTGCGTTTCTTCAGTGGCATCGGTGTGCCAGCCGAGCCGCTTCCCGAGCTCAATCTCATACACGATCGTTGAGGACGCGGTCGTGCCGTGTCCGCCATAAACCGCAAAAGCGCCGGCCCAATGCACCGATTCATCGTCTTCTGCCCATACCTCGGTTCGCTCAAGTTTATCGGACGCAACGACGGGATTCATGGCCGCGAGGCTAGATTTTAGTTACGTATACGTCAACCAACAGAAGCGCTCGAACCACGAGTAGGTCAGCTTCGATCAAGCGTACCGTTTTTTGATTTCTTCGTGGCTGCTTCGTGGCTTGCCTGCGTCTCTGACGCGGGCTTCCAACACCTCCAGATAATCCAACAGATCTTCGACTTCCTCGCGAATTCCAGAAAGTTCTCTTCGTTTTTGCCGCATAGTGCGCCCGATCTCCCGCTCAACGCTTAACCGGCGATAGCGAACTGCATTTCGCCCGCCTGCTCGACCACCTTCGAGGCTTGCAGAATTTCAAAGCCGACCACGCCACCGTCGTAACCGAAGTCGGCAATAACCCCGGGACGAATTTCATCACTTTCCTTTACGCGCGCATCGCGCAGCGTAATGGTCAGCGTGTCCGTTTCTTTGTCGTACTCAGCCTTCATGCGACGCCTTCATATTTCGCGAACTTCGATGTTTTGTAAAGCGTCACCACAGTCAGCTCCACATCTGTCTCCTCCACCACGACGCGCAACAGCATCTCAGCCCCAACAATCTCATCGAAATATCGTCGCATGAAAATCCGGCGTGGCCATTGTCCCGTAACAATGGAATTCGGTCGCGCGATAGTCCGCTCCACTTCGTTTGCCTTCACCTCGCGTTTGGCTGCTTTCTTCCGCGCGTGGGCTGACCAGCGGATCGGTTTCATTTGAGTCGCAGCGATTCTTCACATCAAACCTCCAGTTGTCACGCTGAAGCCTGCGGTTACCCGTCCGTGATCATGCAATCGCTTCGGCGAGCAATTCGGCCATGTGCTTTGGGCGCGCGTTTGTCAGATCTGCGATTTGATGCCGGCAACTTGTACCGGACGCGATGATCTCTGTCCCAGACGATTGGTTGTCGATCGCATCGAGCAAACGCTGCGCGACTTGCACCGACAGATCGTATTTTTCGGCCAGCGCGCCGAACGCGCCGGCCATTCCGCAGCAGGCGGTGTCGAGCACCGTGGCCTTTCTTCCCGGCAAGCGTTCCGCAAGGATTGCCATGAAAGAATGATTCAAAATCGACTTGGCGTGACAATGCGGATGAATGGCGATTGTGGCCGGACGTTCGTTGAATCGCAGCGCCTCCGGTTCTTGCGCGAGTAAATCGTCGACAAATTTCTCGAAGAGGAAACAGCGCTTCGCCACGTTCTCTGCGTTCTCAATCTTTAGCTCGCGATAATCTTCGACGAACATCGACCAGCACGACGGCTCGAGGAACAAGATCGGCGGCGCCGATGGCGGAGAGGTGAGACGTGCAAGGTGAGAAGTAGAAGCATTCAAAAGATCGACATTGTGTTTCCCGAGTTTTGTGGCGGCATCGAGATTTCCCTGACTGAAAGCTGGACGTCCGCAACAGCGTCTCTTCTTCGCGAGGGCAACTTCAAAACCGAGCGCTTCGAGCACTTTTACCGCGGCGATCCCGATGTGCGGCTCGTGATAACGCACGAAGGTGTCATCCCACAGGATGACTTTGCCTCTGTAGCCGCGGTCGTTGACCGCGGTGCCGGGGTCAGCGCCCCCGGCTACAGTATGTCGCGCGAACCAGCGATCGAATCGTTCGCTTGTGTAATGCGGCAACGAACGTTTCGCGGAGAGTCCAATTGTCTTCTCCATCACCGCGCGCACGGGTCTAAAATCGAGAATCGGATTAACGAGCGACGGCATCGCGCAACCGATTCGCCCAAGCAAATCGACGTTGCTTAAGATTCGCTCACGCAACGGCAGACCGTCTCGCTGATATCGCGCGTACAGCAGTTCCGCTTTCAAAAGCGCGAGATTCACGTTCGATGGACACTCCGGCGTGCATCCCTTGCAGGAGAGACAATTGCTCAGCGCGGCATCGAGCTCTTCGGATTTCAGCGGATCGTGTCCGTTCACTCGCAGCTCGAGCGCGGCGCGGATGATATTGGCGCGTCCTCGCGTGGACATGACTTCTTCGCCAGTGGCCATGAACGTTGGACACATGATGCCGGTTTGCTTAAGGCAGCCGCCGCAGCCGTTGCATTGCTCGAGATTGCCGATGAACGAACGGTCCTTGAATGCAAACGCGAGCACCGGCTGAAAAGGAAGCTCGAGCGGGCGGGTGAAATTTTCGCGCAAATGATTGTCGATCTTGTGGCGGACGGCCCGGCGGTCCGTCCCTACCTCGAAAATTTTCCCTGGATTGAAAATGTTTTTTGGATCGAACGCATTTTTGATTGCCCGCATCACTTCGAGCAGCTCATCCCCGAGTTGCTCGCGCATGTATTCGGTGCGCGCGATGCCGACGCCGTGCTCGGCGGAGAGCGAACCCTTGAATTGCCGCACGAGCGCGGACGTTTGATCGGCGACTTGGCGGAATTTTCTCAAATCAACCGCGCTATGCAGATCGAGAACGGGGCGAACATGCAGCAGCCCGCTGGCGGCGTGACCATAATAACTCGCCTCCAGTCCGAGCGGTTTCATGATCGATTGCAATCCGCGCACGTAATCGGGCAATTGCGCGGGACGAACGGCCGCGTCTTCAATGAACGCGACCGGTTTCGCTGGCCCGACGCAGCCCGTCAAAAGCGAGAGACCAGATTTGCGCACCGACCAGACCAAATTCATCTGCGCCGGATCTGTGAGAATTTTCGTGCGTAACCCAAGCTTTCTCGATTGCAAGATCGATAATCGCTCGGCCACATCGTCGTAAAACTCGACGATCAAAATCGATTGGCACGGCTTCGTATCGAGTTCGAGCAAGTCGCGCGCCGCCTGAAAATGGAGCTGGCCTTTGGTTTGATCCAGCAACGGGCGATCGATGTGTTCGATGGCAGCCGGTCTAAGATCGAGAAGTTCGACCGTTGCCTGCATCGCTTCTCCCACAGATGCGAAAAAGATCAGGCCCAACCCCTTTTCGCGGGGCAGCGGTGAGATCTTTAGTTCGGCCGAAAAAATCGCCGCGAGCGTCCCTTCGCTGCCAGCAAAGATCTTGGTGAGATCATTCGGGGCACGGAGGAACCTTTCGATGCCATAGCCGGGCCAGCGCTTTATCAAGCCCGGTGGCCAGCGTTCGGCCATTTCGGCGCTTAGGGCGCTAATGAGATGCTCGATTTTGGTCCGCTGGTCGCGCAACGATTCGTGGGTTGGCCCGATCTTTTCGATGCGACCGTCGGCCATCACGATTTCCAGTGAGATCACATGATCGGCCGTCGTCCCGTAAATCGGGCAGCGCGCGCCTGAGGAATTATTCGCGATCATGCCGCCGAGCGTAGCGCGCGAACTCGTCGCTACATCGGGGCCGAAACAAAACCCGTGTGGTCTTAGGAAATCGTTAAGCTGATCGAGCACGACGCCGGCGCCGACGCGCACGCTGCGTTTCTCGACCTCGAGATCGGTGATCTGGCGGTTGTAGCGCGAAAACTCAACAATCAATCCTTCGCCAATCGCGTTTCCAACCAGACTAGTGCCCGCGCCGCGCGGTGTCACCGAAACGCCTGCATCAGCTGCGGCGCGAA
>Ga0137366_10001754_pt1 | contig 16225 bp, 15 predicted proteins | sample SagtaG_8_FD_104938 | JGI IMG/M metagenome (GOLD analysis project Ga0137366, IMG submission 104938) | Vadose zone soil microbial communities from Sagehorn Ranch, Mendocino, California, USA - Sage1_L_60_16 metaG | ecosystem: Environmental > Terrestrial > Soil > Vadose zone | place: USA...
CCGGGCTCGCTTGCCGCTGCCGTGGCCGAGGCGAAAAAGCACAAGGCGGACTTGCTCTCCTACTCCCCCGAGCAGGTGCTTACCGGCATTCGCCAGCGGCTGATCATGCCGCTGATCTTCGGCGAGCTGGCGGTGCGCTTCAGCCCGCGCCGCATCAACGACCCGGCGCAGCCGGACGCCGCCGCCAACGGCCAGTATCTGCTGGCGCGCGCCACCGCGCACCAGCAGGTGGGAGGCTTTGCCCCAGTCGCAACCGAACTGCTGGAGGACGTGGCGCTGGCCCGCCGCTACAAAGCGCAAGGCTACGGGATCCATTTCCGCTATGGGCGCGGAGCGGTGCGCACCCGCATGTACAGCAGCTGGAACGAGCTTCGCGAAGGCTGGACCAAGAACCTCGCGCTGCTCTTTCCCGATGCCCGCCCGCTGGCCCGCAAGCGCCTCGGCGAATTTGTGTGGCTGCTCTTGCTGCTGGCAGTCGCGGCATTCTCAACGGCGCTTGTTTCGCGCGAAGTCCGGTTTGGCTCCTCCCTCTACTGGCCTGCGAACCTGCTGGGGATGCTGCTCTGGCTCCTTGCGCTGTCGAACTTCGCGGTCTTCTACGCACGCGTGGCGCGCGCCCATTTTCCGTATTGGCCTTCGCTGCTCTCGCTATTTGGGTTGCCGTGGTTTGCCGCCCTGCTGCGGCGATCTGCCGACGCACACGAGCAGGGAAGCGTAAGCTGGCGCGGACGGGCCTATGGGACATCGGCGCAAGAAGCCAACAACAGCCTTCCCGGCGTTCCACCCCAACAAGCGAAAGATGGGCTTGCCGGGGACCCCGGTGTTCAACCCCAACAAGCCAGAGACGGGCTTGCTGGGGACCCCGGTGCCCAGAGGCCCTCTGCCGCATCCAATTCTAAGTAGCCCTGAAAAAGCAGTAGCCCAGCCTGAATCTCCCTGTCCTCGCAGAACGGGGGAAAGAGCAGGAGCACCCTGAATGATCTATCTGACTCGCAAGGCCGAGTTCTCCGCCTCGCACTACTATCACAACCCGGAGTGGACTCCGGAGGAGAACCTGCGGGTCTTCGGAAAGTGCGCGAATCTCAACGGCCACGGGCACAACTACACGCTGGAAGTCACCGTTGCGGGCGAGGTGGATGAGGTCACCGGCTTCGTGATCGACCTGAAGCTGCTCAAGGACATTCTCAACCGCGAGGTGCTCGACGGCTTTGACCATCGGCATATCAACAAGGAGGTCCCGGAGTTTGCCTCCTGCGTTCCCACCACGGAGAACCTGGCAATCTCCATCTGGTCGCGCCTGGAGTCGCATCTGCATCCCGCGCGCCTTTATCGGGTGCGGCTTTATGAGCAGCCGGACCTGTTCGTGGACTACTACGGAGAAGAGGAGGCATGAAGGTCTATCTCACGCGCCGCTATCTCTTCTCCGCCTCGCACCGCCTGCACAGCACCGCGCTGAGCGAGGAGCTGAATCGCGAGGTATACGGCAAGTGCAACAACCCTCACGGGCACGGGCACAACTATTTTCTGGAGGTCACGGTCAGCGGCCGGGTCGCGCCGCAGACCGGAATGCTCTGCGATCTCGGCGAGTTGGATGCGATGGTTGAACACGAGGTGCTGGGCCGCTTCGACCACCGGAACCTGAACGAGCTGGAGGAATTTCGAGGCGTGGTTCCCACCACGGAGAACCTCACCATGCGCATCCAGCAGATTTTGAGCCGGGCGCCGCTGCCCGCTCATCTGGAAGGTATACGCATCGAAGAGACCGCGAAGAACTCCTTCGAGTATGCGGGCGACGAGCCGCCCAGGCGCTGAAAATGCTAAGCCGCAAGATAGGAGAAGAAGATCAAAAATCCCACATCTGCTGCCTACGGCAGATGTGGGGTACCAAATTATGAGCCCGCTACGTCAAACCGAAACCGCAAACCTGGCACAAGCCAGCATGGAGGAGCTGGTGCGCGAGATGCTCTCGCGCCTTGGCGACGATCCCGCGCGCGAAGGCCTTCAGGACACGCCGCGCCGCATGACCCAGTCGCTCGAGTTCCTCACCCACGGCTACTCGCTTTCTCCCGCCGAGGTCGTCAACGGAGCGCTCTTCTCGGTGGAGTACGACGAGATGGTGATCGTCAAGGACATCGAGATGTTCAGCCTCTGCGAGCACCATCTGCTGCCGTTCTACGGCAAGGTGCACATCGCTTACCTGCCCAAAGGCAAGGTGATCGGCCTCAGCAAGCTGCCGCGTCTGGTGGACGTCTTCGCACGCCGGCTGCAGGTGCAGGAGCGGCTGACGAAGCAGTTGGCCGACGCCATCCAGGAGATCATCCAGCCGCAGGGAGTGGGCGTGGTCATCGAGGCGCGCCACCTGTGCATGATGATGCGCGGCGTGGAGAAGCAGCACTCGGCGGCGGTCACCTCGGCCATGCTCGGCGCCTTCCGCCAGCAGGAGACGCGCAACGAATTCCTCTCGCTGATGCGCCAGAATACCCCGAACGGGCTTCTGATTAGTGCCTGCATTATCGAAAGAGTTGAGGGTGCCCCACCCTAGCCTCCTTCTGGCTCGGGTGGGGGAGTTGACTCCATCTGCTACTCTCTCCACATGCCCGCTCGCGCCAAGCTCGCTGTCATCACCGGAGCCTCACGCGGCGTTGGCCTGGCGATCGCCGAGGCGCTCTCCGAACGCGGCTTCCACCTTATCCTCACCGCGCGCGACCGGCGCGCGCTGGAGCGCATCGCCTCACGCCTGCCGAACTCCACCGCTGTGGCCTGCGATGTTCGCGACCCCGACTCCGTAGCGCAGCTCGCCAACGCAGTACGGCGGCGCAAGCGCCTCGACGTGCTCATCAACAACGCCGGCATCGCCGGACCCAACGAGCCCATCGCCTCGCTGCGATACGAGGTCTGGCGCGAGGTGATCGACACCAACCTGCATGGCACGTTTCTGGTCACGCAGGCGCTGTTGCCTTGTCTCGGAAAGGGAAGCGTCGTGGTCAACAATCTCAGCATCGCCGCCCGGCTCTCGTTCCCTGGCATGGCCGCCTACAACGCCTCCAAGCGCGCTCTGATGGCCTTCACGGAGACCCTGCGCGAGGAGCTTCGTCCGCGAGGCGTACGAGTGGTCGCTCTGCTTCCCGGAGCTACTGCCACCGCAATCTGGCGGCAGTTCTGGCCGGACGCTCCGCGCAGCCGCATGCTCTCGCCGCGCACGGTGGCTGAGGCGGTCGCCACGGCCGTGTCCCTGCCGGAAAACGCGAATATGGATGAGCTGGTGATTGTGCCCTCGGCGGGAACTCTGTAGCGCTCCCAGATGGCTCTGGCAGGCAACGGTGTGGGCACCCTCGATATGTATGGGGTTCAGCAGGGCGCAAGCGCGGCAGCGTTTACCGCGGCTCAGGGTCGATTTGAAAACAGATCGTGAGGCTCAGGACGAGTAGTTGCTCTCGTCATCTTCGTCCTCTTCTTCTTCGTACTCGTATTCGAATTCGTATTTGTGCTTGTCGATCAGCTTGGGATCCGGCGGCTCCTCCGGACGCGGATATTCGTCATCCGGTTCGGCACGGCCGTAAAGAACTGGCGGACCGCCGCACATGTCGAGTTCATTGAGCTCTGGCATAGTGGTGCTCCTGAAAATTCCGTGTAAACAATTGGAATCGTTTCTTAGCCCCGCGCGATGCCCAGCCTTAGGGTTAAATTGCACTTAGTAGCACTTAGTAGCGGTAACGCCGCGTCCGGGCAGGGAAGAGCCTGACCAGCAAGACTCCGGCCACGAAGCCTCCCACGTGCGCCCAGAAGGCAACCCCGCCCTGGCCGGCGCCCACCAGCGATGATCCCAGCCCGCTCAGAAATTGCAGAACAAACCAGTAACCCAGCACCGCCCAGGCCGGCAGCCAGAGAAAAAAGATGAAGATGAACGGCACCAGCATCAGCACCCGGGCGCGCGGATACAGCACGAAGTAGCCGCCCATTACTCCGGCAACAGCGCCGCTTGCGCCGACGGTCGGAATCATCGAGCCCGGGTTCGAGAGTGTCTGCGCCAGGGCCGCCGCCACTCCGCAAACCAGGTAGAAGACGAGGTACCCGAAATGTCCCAGCGTATCTTCAACATTTCCTCCAAAGACAAACAAAAACCACATGTTGAATAGCACGTGGAAGAACCCGGCATGGATAAACATGCTGGTCAGAATGGGCAGCAGCGCCACGCTTGGCGCAATGGCGGGAACGTGAGCATGGGCACCCGCCAGCGCTCCGCTCAGCAGCCCGGTCACATGTCCCGGGATCAGGCCAAAGGTGAAGATGAATGCCTTCTCCGCACCGCGATCGAGGGAAAGCTCGAAGAGAAAGACCAGGACATTTGCGAGGATAAGGAAGTAGTTCAGCAGCGGGGTCGTAAGCTGCGGATTGTCGTCTTTCAGCGGAATCATAGCTTATCGTCAGCCCCGGTGAGAGTGAAATGATACGGCATATTTTGCCTGCGTGCGGCAATCGATGAGGTCACCGGTAAGCTGTCGCCGGCAAACTGCAGTCAGTTGCTGGGGCGGAAGCCCGGGGATTCGCTACCGGGGCAAAGTTGACCTATACCAGGCTTTGCCTGACGATAGAAAGGGAATGATCAACGCAGCGCTCGTCCTGGACAAACCCGCCGGCCTCACGTCGCATGACGTCGTCAACCGGGTGCGGCGCATCACCGGCGAGCGCAGCGTGGGGCATCTCGGCACCCTGGATCCCATCGCCACCGGAGTCCTGCCGCTGCTGCTGGGGCGCTTCACCAGGCTCGCGCAATTCTTTAACGATTCAAGGAAAGTATATGAAGGTGAGATACGTTTCGGCTTCGCAACAGAGACCTACGACTGCGAAGGCACGCCCCTAGGCGCGATCTCGAGCATCCGGCCCTCGCTCGAGGAGATCCAGCGGCATCTCGCCTCGCTCACCGGTCACATCCAGCAGACGCCGCCTGCATACTCGGCCAAGAAGATCCACGGCGTCCCCGCCTACAAGCTCGCCCGCCAGGACAAGGTGGTGGAGATGAAGCCGGTGGCCGTAGAGGTCTATCGCTTCGAGGTCCAAAGCGTCGAAGGGGACCGCGCCCGCTTCCTCGCCGAGGTCTCCGCCGGAACGTATATCCGGGCGCTGGCCCACGACCTGGGCCAGGCCCTTGGCTGTGGGGCGCACCTGAGCGAGCTGCGGCGCACGCGCTCCGGGGAGTTCGACATCTCGCAGGCAATCGGCCTGGATGAGTTGGCAGAGCGGCACAGAGCGGCACAGGAATCGGCCCAGGCCGGGCCGCCTCAATCTGCGACGGGTGAAGGAAGATACTGCGCGGCGCGAGAAGCCGAATTGGCGCCCATATCTCTTACGTCCGATAATGAGTATTCTGATAAATTCGCAAAAGTGGCTGTAGAACGTGCAGCGGAACACCCTCAGCGTCCCTCACTCTATCTCCATCCGCGCCGGATGCTCCCGGCCTTCCCCGCGGTTACGGCCTCGGCCCAGTGCATCGCCGCCATTCGCAATGGCCGTTCGATCAATTTGCCGGAGTTCTCGGATGCGCCGCTGGTGAAGGTCTTTGCCGGACAGCGCCTGTTGGTTGCCGTCGTTCAGCGGATCGCGGGTACGCTCTTCCAGCCCCGCGTGGTCCTGTTTGGCAGCAACGAGCCGTTGCCGATGTAGAAGTTCGACCGGCAGATCAGGGTTCGAGTCCCACATCTGCTAACTACGGCAGATGTGGGGCACCAAACTGTTTCCTAAGCCCGCGGCGACAGCAGGTCCTCCAGTTCGTGCCGGAAGTCCTCCAGTTCGCGCAGGCGCTCGGGCGTGGCCTCCACCAGCTCGCTCTTGGCTTGAAAAACCTGTTTGCCGGCCCGCTCCACCAGCACGCCCAGAACCTCGCCCATCTGCCATCCTGCTTGGCCGATGGTCTTCAGCCCGTCCGGCGAGGCCTGCACCAGGGCGATGCAGTTGCCCTTGCGCAGCCCAAGCGAGTTCGGGTAGCGCTCGAAGGTTTCTATCTCAAAGCCTGCGAGATAAATGGCTTCAAGCTGTTTTGCGGGATCGGGCACGGGGCTTCTCTCGATTCAGGCGGCTTCTCTTCGGTCAGGCTGCGGGGGCGGCGGCCTCCGGCTCGCTGGTCCATGACGCTATCTGCCGGGCCGAGGCCTCCACCCGGTAGAGCGGAACCATGGCGGTGGCGATCCGGTTCTTGTAAGGATACTCGCCGGTCATGTAGTCCACGTCCAACTCCTCGGCCAAAGACTCGCGGGTGACGTCGAAGATCATCACCTGGCCAGGCGAAAAGCGCTCCCAGCGTGGATCGTGATGAATGGTGTAGAAATGGCGAGTACGCCCCTGACGGAAGGTCACCAGCGCCGCCGCAATCTCCACGTCCAATGTCTCATAACTCCATACAGTACTGTTTGCTAGGCCATTGCATAGAACGAACAACATGAAGTCTTGCCGGCGGCGATTGAGGAAGAGATTTTCGCTTTGGCCGCGCCAAGTGGCCTTGCCGCGGTAGATCCATTCGCCAATTTCCCGGAGCCCGCTATCCTCCCCGCGGACATTCTCCCGGCGAACCAGACGCAGGCCCTCGCGGGCGAGTCTCCGGCTGGCCTTGGCGGATTTGTGGTGCGAGGCGGTGAACTGCTGCGCGGTGATGTCGCTCCTGCGCGTTGTGGGAGCGTTGCAGAACGGCATGGGATTGAGCCCCGTCCAGCGCTCCCTGACGGCCTCGCCGCGCAGCGCCGTCACCTCCAGCCTCAGGCCTACACGGGCCAGTTCCCTCCAGGCGTGCTCCAGCACGGCCGGGTCTCCGGCGCTCAGCACGTCACGATAGTCGAAGAGGGTCTCGCCGATGAGTCCCAGTTCCCTTCTGCGCCGCACGGCCGGGATGATGGCCAGGCCGCAGTCGGATTCGGCCAGGACGACATTCGGCGACTCGCGCCCGGCGAACCAGCGCGCCGCGAGCCGGTTCAGCTCGTAGGATTGGAAAAGCGTGGCTTCGTACTGAGAACCCTGGGACTGCTGCTCCAGCCACGTCCAGCGCGCCTTCAGCCTGTCCAGTTCGTGCGCGCTGCGCAGCGTCTCCACTTTCAGCATTGCGAGTTCTTGCCCAGCAAGCCACGGGCTCGCTCGGCCCCCCCAATCCAAGATCAACTCTCAACATTGGACGCGGGTTATGGACGCAGGGTTCGCTAAGAGAATTTCAGGGGTGGAATGTCCCAAGTTAGCGCCGCAAGAAAGGGCGGCGCCGGCCGTTGTTCAAAAACCTGGGGCAGCAGCCGCCAAGGTTCCCCCGATCAGGAGACCTCGGCCATCTCCGGTTCGGCCAGCCCGGCCCGGCGGTAGGTCCGCAGGATCTCCTCCACACCGATGACCCCGATCAGCCGGTCCAGGTCGCCGCGATCGACTACCGGCAGCATCGGCCGGTCCTTCAGAAAGCGCAGGGCCACGTCCAGCGACTGGTCCTGGTAAAGACGTGGCACGCGGGCGCGCACCAGGCTGCGGACGGGAGCGGCTGCTTCGGCTTCGTCGGCAAACAGCGTCTCGCGCCGCAGCACGCTCCAGCGCCCCTCGCCGAGGGAGACCAGGAAATTCTCCTCGCTGCTGCCGGCGGCAAAGTCGCGTGCCGCCGCGATCGGCTCGTTGCCCAAGAGCGGACGCGCCACCGCGGCGTGCATGGCGTCCTCCACACACAGCTCCGGCTGTTCCTGCTCTTCCTCAAGCGAGGGCAAGTCGAGGCCGTCCTGCCGCGCAAGCAGGTCCAGCAGCGGCACCTTCTGGAAGCCGCGCGAGATGGCATAGGAGATCGAGTTGCACAGCACCACCGGCAGCACGATCGCGTAGTTGCCGCTCACCTCGAGGACCATGAAGACGGAGGTCATCGGCGCGCGCAGAATGCCGGCAAAGAGAGCTCCCATGCCCACCAGCGCGTAGGCGCCGACTGGAACCGAGAATGACGGCACCAACTGCTGCTCGATCATCCCCACCATCCCTCCGAGCATTGCGCCCATGAAGAGCACCGGAGCGAAGAGCCCGCCCGGTGTGCCGCTGGCAAAGCTCAAGGCGGTGGCGACCAACTTCAGCCCGGCTAGAATTCCCAGCACCTCCCAGGGAAAGCGGTTGTGCATCGCGAGGTCCGTCCACTCGTATCCGGCGCCCATGATCTGGGGATACCAGATGGCAAAGAAGCCGATCACCAGCCCCGCCAAAGCCGGCTGCAGCGCTTGCGACCACTGCGGCTGCTGGCGCAGCCCGGAGCGCAGCTTTGTCGTGAGCTTGATGAAGAGCACCGAGGCCGCGCCTCCCAGCACTCCGACCAGCGCGTAGGCCACAAGCTCGGCGGCGTTGTCCAGGTGATACTTGGGGACGCGGAAGAGCGGCTCGGAGCCCATGAACCAGCGCTCCGCCACCACGCTGGAGATCGCCGAGAGCACCACCGCTCCCAGCACTCCGCCGCTCCAGCGCCCGATCACCTCCTCGATGACGAAAAGCACGGCTGTGATCGGCGCGTTGAAGGCCGCCGCCAAACCGGCCGCCGCGCCCACCGGAACCACCAGCCGCAGCCGCTCCCTGGAGAGCTTGAGCCGGCGCCCAATGGCCGAGGCCAGGCCCGCTCCGATCTGCAGCGCAGGGTCTTCGGGACCCAGGGACTGCCCACTGCCGATTGAGAGCGCGCTGAGCACGAACTTCGCTGCCACGGTACTGTCCGCAATGTGGCCATCGTAAATGTAAAGCGCGCCCTTGGTGTGGACCACCCCGCTGCCGCGCACTCGCGGGAAGAAGCGAACCGCCAGCACACCGATAAGCAGTCCAACGAGCGCAGGAACCAGCAGCACCCGGGGCGCGCTGGGATGCAGCGAACTGCCCAGCAGCCAGATCCTCATCGTGTGGATTGCAACCCGGAAGAGCACCACGCAGAAGCCGGCGAGAATTCCGATGGCAATCGCCAGCACCAGGAAGAACTGCTCTTCGCCGATCGAGATCAGTCCGGCAGGACCCAGCATCCGGCGCAGCGACTCGAAGTACTTGCGCCGCACCGGAGTCGCCATCAGCCGCATCAGCCGCTCACGGCTGCTTTCGCTCAGCGGCTTCATTGCACGGCCCCCATTCGCTCCCGGGCCAGCAACAGCAGGGCTTCGTCGTCGACCGAGGCGTTGGACGCCGGCCCGCAGTCTTTTTCAGCGGCCATTTCGGCCTGGAATGCAAAACGCATAATGCTCTCAATCAGGTCGTCTCGTCCGCGCAGCTTCCGTTCGTTCATCACGGGCGCAAGCTGGCCGGCCCAGCGCTGCAGCGCCCTCCAGCGCTCCTGGACTTTGGGCGAGGCGGCCTCGATCGTGGCCCCGCAAGCAGCCATTCGCCGGCTGGCAATCTGGAAGGCCGCGAGCGTGCGTTGGACGCGAGCTGCCTGGCCTGCGTTTGGCGCAAACGGATCGAGCGCCTCGAGGCGATCGAGCTGCGCCAGCAGACTGCGCGCCTCGTCGGTCGGCGGCGTCATCGCCAGCAGATAGCGGCGCGCGCCGCTATAGCCGGAGCTGGCAAGGCTGGCCTTGGCCGCGCCCAGCAGCGCAGCCTGGTTCTCCGGGTACTGGTCCAGCACCACCTGATAGACCTTCAAGGCCTTTGCGGCCTCGCCGTTGCGCAGAAACAGATCGCCAAGCTTCTCCTGCTCAGGCCAGCTCACTGGAAGCACCGCCGTCAGCGCCTGCAGTGCGCCTTGGGCCTGCACATGCCGCCCCTGCTCTATCAGGTACTCGGCGGACTCAAAGCGAACATTGATGCGCTGCGGAAACGGATCGGTGTGCTCCGGCCAATCGCCTTCGATCGCCTCCAGGTAATAGCGCAACGCCTCGTCGACGTGGTGACGGCGCGCCTCCAACCGCGCCAGCTTGAGCTTTACCTGCGCATCGGTGGGCCGCTGGTCCAAAAAAGAGTGCAATTGGGCGACGGCCTCGCCGGCTGCGCCCGAGGCCAGCAGCGCATCGGTGAGCTTGAGCTGGTAGTCGAAATTGTCGTGCGAGTAGACGAGCGCTCCCTCGAAGGCCTCGACCGCCTGCTCGGGCTGTTGCGACTCCATGGCGCGCGTGCCGGCCGCGTAGTACTGCTTGGCGAGCTTGTCCTGCTGTTCGTCGTAGCTGTTGACCACCAGCCTGGTGAAGGAAAAGCCGAGTGCGATGACCAGCCCAAGCGTCAGCAGCGGCCGCCAGTCCCGGATGGTCCAGACGTGGCCCACCTGGTCGGGATGCGCATCCGAAGCCGCAGCCGGCGCGGCAGCTGTGGGCGAAGCGGACTGGCAGCGCGGGCAGCTGCCCTGCGCGTCCAGCGCCTGACCGCAGACCGTGCATGTGGCCGTCTCAGTGCTCATTCACCTGTCCACCGGGATTCCCAGCGAGCCTGTATTCGGCTTGTGGGCTGTGGAGTGGCTCGCGTCGTCAACCCGGACGCGCGAGTATCTCCCCTGAATTCATAGTAATCGATGATAATACGCGAAGCCGGAAGGCCCGTTTGTTAGCAATCCAGAGATATAGCAATCCAGAGATCGTTGGGCGAACGGCACGGCGGCCGGGACCAGGAGCGAGTGACGGAAGGATGAGCTCACCCAAATTGCGGACCGTTACGATTGGCGCGGTGCTGTTTCAGTTTTCGCTGGCTGTGCTCGGCGAGGGCGGGTTGCGCGCCTACTTCTCCCACCCTCCGCTGATTGCAATTGCGGTTCTCATCGTCGCACTGACCATCGCAGCGCTCCTGACCGAGGGAAGCAGGAGCTCCGGTGAGCGGGAGGACCGCAGCAACCGCTGGGTGCTCCTGGTCTTCGGCCTGCTGCTGCTTGCCATCGCCATTCTGCCGCCTTTCACCGACCGGGTAGACTTCCTCACCGTCGATGGCGATGCCGTGCGGTGGCCGGGAGTGGCGCTGTTTGCGGCCGGCGGCGTGCTGCGCCTGTGGCCGGTCTTTACGCTGGGCCGGCGCTTCAGTGGCCTGGTGGCGATCCAACCGGGGCACAGGCTGGTCACCACCGGCATTTATCGCAGCATTCGCAATCCGAGCTACCTGGGAATGCTGGTCAACACGGTGGGATGGGCGTTGGGGTTTCGCTCAATCATCGGACTGCTGCTCGCCGCGTTGCTAGTGCCGCCGCTGGTGGCTCGTATCCACGCCGAAGAACGGCTCCTGCGCGCGCAGTTCGGCGCTGAATACGAGGACTACTGCGCCCGCACCTGGAGGCTAACTCCGGGGATCTACTAAGTCCATTTGAGGAACAACGATCGACCACACTCCCCAGTTACCGCCCTCCCCGTCTTGAGCTTCGTTTAGCTACGCGAATCTGCGGGAAAAATCACATCTTCGCGTCCGCAAAGCGGCTAAAGACACAGATCACCTGTGACATTCATCGATTAACGATAAATTCATAACTGAATCCTCGAGCAACTATGTGTACTTGCGGCAACTTGCGCATGGGACAGGGAAATCCACACAGGCGAATCGAGCAGGATGGCTACTGAATTGCTGCTACGTTGTTTGTGAAGCCAAGCGTGAAAACCCACACCGATCCAGAACTGCCGACCCTTGCATCCGCGGATCGGGGCAGCGGGGCCGTTGCCATCAGCCTACACCGCACGCTTCGAACTCGAGACGCGACCGCGCTGATTGTCTCAAACGTTATAGGCGTGGGCATTTTTACCACGCCGAGTATTGTGGCCAGCATGGTTCCAAACCCGTTGGCAATGCTCTCGGTTTGGCTGTTTGGAGGATTGCTGGCGTTTGCTGGAGCCACGGCCTACGCCGAACTCGCGAAACTCTGCCCTAGATCGGGCGGCGAGTACAGCTATTTGCGGCAAGCCTTCGGTGCGCTCGCCGGGTTTCTCTCCGGCTGGATTTCGCTGATCGCCGGTTTCTCAGGAGCTATCGCCGCCAGCGCCGTCGCCTTTGCCGCCTACCTTGGACATTATTTGCCGGGTGCAGCTTCACAACAAACGCTGATCTCAATTCCGCTGGCATTCACGAGCCTTTCGGTGTCGGCGCGTTCTCTGACTGCGGCGTCAATTATTCTTTTCTTCGGTGTCATCCATATCTGCGGCCTCGGTTTGGGCAGGCTCACTCAGAACGCGCTGGCTGTGCTGATATTGGCAATCATTGTTGGCTTTACCGTCGCAGGATTTGCACTCGGCAACGGATCGATGGCTCACTTGACGCCCGTTTCGGCTCCGTTCAGCGGGATGAAATGGCTGCTCGCTCTGATCCCCGTTATGTTCACATACAGCGGATGGAATGCCGCCTCGTATGTGTGTGAAGAAGCGGTTGACCAGGAACGAACGGTGGGCCGTGCACTCGCGATCGGGACCTCCGTCGTTATTGCTATCTATGTATCCCTGAACCTTCTTTTCGTATACGCACTGCCGATGGGACGGCTCGGGTCGGCAATTAACGTAGGGGATACTGCGGCACAGGCACTCTTCGGGACGAGCGGCGAAATCACGACGCCGGCCTTGATCATCGCTCTTGCGGGGGCGATCAGTTCCATGTCGCTGGCGGGACCGCGTGTTTATTTCGCCATGGCGAGAGACGGCGCGTTCCTGCACGCGTTCAGTCGCGTCCATCCCCGGTTCCACACTCCGGCATTTGCTATCGCGCTGCAAACGATATGGAGCATTGTGCTGGTCATAGTCGGCGGATTCGAGCAGATCCTCATGTATACCGGATTCGCCATCGTTGTTTCCTCCGGCGCAGCCGTTTTCGCGCTATTCACGATTAACCGCCGCATTGGAACGACAGCCATGAGCCTCCGCACAAAGATTCTTGCCGGGGGATTTGTTATTGCCAGCTTGGCAATAGTGATCAATGTGGTCGCTCAGGCACCTCGGACGAGTGTCATCGGATTGCTGTTGATTGCAGCAGGCATTCCCATATTTCTGTGGTCGAAAAAGCGGCAGAGCAGTTGCGAGAGTCGCGCGGCAATACTGCCAGAAACGGCGGCTGTCGATGCAACGGAATAGAAACTCACAGACCTACAGGCACGGCCAGAGTTTACGTGTGCTCGCAAAACTTGGCGAAAGGAAGCAAGGGGTGTGCATGATCATGCGCCGACGTAATCTGCTCTCCGTCATTCTTATTCTCGTCATTGTCTCAATCGCGCCTTCCATACTGGCGCAGACACCCAAAGCCGAGTTTATGTCCTTTGAGTCTGCACAACCGGTGCTGACCCAGATGAAAGATTCGTTGCCGGCAGAATTGAAGGGCAAAGGCAAGTTGGACGCAAAAACGTGGGCATCATGGGTAGAACAAAGGGATGCAGGGATTCGCCGGCGGCTCGAAACCGGTGAAGAAGACACGCTGACTAACCTCTTGCGGTTCGGAGTGACGTTTACGAAGGAGTACCCGATTGACCGGGATTATCTCGGCCGCTACGGCCATAGCACCCTGGTGGATTCGTTTGCAGAGCATCGCGCTGAGGACCTGGTCCGCGCGCTGGCGTCACCTACCTCCAATGAAGGTATGCAGCACATGCGGGTGTTGCTGGAGAAAAAAGGCTTCTCATTTAAGACGCCGCGGGAGAGGGCACGGCTGAAAAAGTATCTTCTGGCCAATTTGGCGAGAATGCGAGACGAGTTCATCCGGTTTACCGAGCAGTTGGAAAAGGGCAATCTGTCGGAAGCGTCGCACCTTTACGCCGAGCGTGGCATCTCGCTGGATAGCAATCTCTGGCCGGATTTCGCGCTGGACAAGCACCTTCGAGGGATGGTGAAGAAAGGATTGCTGAAGCCTGGCAGCGTGCGCCGAGTGGCGATTGTGGGTCCGGGCCTCGATTTCGCGAACAAAGAAGACGGAAATGATTTCTACCCGCCTCAAAGCATTCAGCCATTTGCCGTGATCGATTCGCTGGTGCGGCTCGGACTCTCCGACCCGAAATCTCTGGAGCTATACACGCTGGATATCAGCCCGAGTATCAACATCCATCTCGCGCATGCACGAGAAAGAGCATTGCGAGGGAAAGCGTACGCCGTCCAACTGCCCTGGAGTAGCGCGGTGCCGAGGAGTCGGGAATACCTTGCCGAGTTTTCCCCCTATTGGCAGGCTCTCGGGGACCAGATCGGCGCGCCGGCAAAACCGGTGCCCTTGCCGTCCGGTCCATCCACAGGGCAAGTGCACTTGCGAGCGGTTACCATCCGGCCTGAGATTGTCACCCGCGTTACGCCCCTGGATACCAACATTGTCTTCCAGCGACTCACGTTTGTTACACCAGAGCAGCAGTTCGATCTCGTGATTGGCACGAATATCTTTGTCTACTACGAGGCATTCGAACAAGGCCTTGCCCGGGCCAATTTGTCCTCAATACTGAAGCCGGGCGGTTACCTGCTCTCGAACGATCTGCTCAGCGATAAGGCCCCGTCCAGGCTGACGGAGGTCGAACGGACAACAATTGAACTCTCGACTAAGCCTCCCCTCACGGATTACATATTCTGCTATCGCCGAGAGCAATAGGGCCATCTCTACACTGATCGGCTGAACCGTACGTGCAGGCGACGTCGGACCTTGCTTTTATTTTTGAAAGTCCACGGAAATTTAAAACCCCGCCCTAACCAAAAGACGCCTCTTACAACAAGTGGAAGTTGACCTCTACGTTGACCTCAACCGCAACGGGGGTGTTCCCGTCCTTCATCGCCGGCCTGAACTTCCACAGCCGCACCGCCTCCACCGCCTTCTCATCAAGACCCATGCCCAGGCTACGCACCACCTTCACGTCGCGCGGCTTGCCCTTGGAGTCGACGATCAGCCACAGCACTACCGTCCCTTCGAATTTCGCTTTGCGGGCCTCGTCGCTGTATTCGGGCTTCGGGTCCTCGATTACGCGTGGCGCCGAGATGCCGCCGCCGACGCGGAAGACCCCGCCGCCAAAGCCGCCTCCATGTCCGGGGCCGACGCCGGGGCCGGTGCCGCTGCCCACTCCGCCTCCTCTGCCCGAGCCGATGCCGCCGCCCAGACCGGGTCCGTTGGAGGGAGGCCCGGGCGCAGCCGCCATCGGATCGCCCAGGTTCAAAGCCGCCGTCTGCGGCAGTTGCATTTCGGGGGCCGCCACCACGGTCGGCTCGACGGCGAGTTTGGGATGCTCATTGCGGATCACGATCGCCGGAGGCGCAAGCTGGGTCATGGCGACCTTGGGCAGCCTGCCCTTGGGGGCCGGAAGCTTGTCATGACTTCCGCCGCCGCCACCGCCTCCGCTGGGGCGCTGGTCTTTTGTGACGTGGAAGACGTAGTCGCCGACCGGTGGCTCAACCAGGCTCACGGTTGGTTTTGGCTGGATCACCACCCGCGCGCCGGCTACCGACAGCGCAAGAAGTGCGCCCAGCGCCGCGGCGTGCACCGCGAGCGAGAGGCCGGCGCTCGTCTTGCCGTAGTGGAACGCGCTCGTCTCCTCCGCCACTGCGACGGGCTTGGAGGTGAGCTCGAGCGGCGGCAGCTTGGGCGGAAAGAGGCGCTCGCGCAGATTGTCGGGCAGGGACCGCCAGAGCGGCGGCTGGCTCAGGGACTCGCCAAACCACAGCTTCGGCTCCGCTTCGCGTTCCGGCTCGATGGATGAGAAAAGTTTCCGATACGGCATCATGCGCGCCATTCCCGTGCCGCACTAGCTGAGACTCATCTTGCGCCGGTTCAGGTTGTCCAGTGCTATTGCCGATTGCCGTTTCCCTGCTGCTCTCAGCTTATAATGGAGAATTCCCGTGGATCGGAGATACAGACCCGAGTGGACCTGAAGGCGACCGTCAACCTGCCCACAACCGATTTCCCCATGAAGGCGAACCTGCCGCAGAACGAGCCCAAGATGCTCGAGCGCTGGCAGCAGATGGGCATCTATGAGCTTATTCGAAAGTCGCGCGCGGGCTCGCCCATGTACGTCCTGCATGACGGACCGCCCTACGCCAACGGCGCCCTGCACCTCGGCCACGCGCTCAATAAATGCCTGAAGGACTTCATCGTGAAGTCGCGCACCATGACGGGGCTGGACTCGCCCTACGTCCCCGGCTGGGACTGCCACGGGCTACCCATCGAGATCAAGGTTGACGAGCACCTGGGCCGAAAGAAGCTGGAGATGGACCCGCTCGAGGTCCGCAACGAGTGCCGCAAATATGCCGAGAAGTACCTCAACCTGCAGCGCGAGCAGTTCCAGCGCATCGGCGTCTTCGGCGACTTCGCCCATCCCTACTCCACGATGACCAAAGACTACGAAGCCAAGGTCATCGAG
>Ga0137366_10001757_pt1 | contig 16217 bp, 12 predicted proteins | sample SagtaG_8_FD_104938 | JGI IMG/M metagenome (GOLD analysis project Ga0137366, IMG submission 104938) | Vadose zone soil microbial communities from Sagehorn Ranch, Mendocino, California, USA - Sage1_L_60_16 metaG | ecosystem: Environmental > Terrestrial > Soil > Vadose zone | place: USA...
GTCGTCACTCTGTCCGGCCCGGCGCCGACCGGCGGGGTGAGCATAAGCCTCAGCAGCAACAGCAGTGTCGCGGGCGTGCCGGCGAGCGTGACCGTGCCAACCGGCAATACCACCGCCACCTTCACCGTGAGCACAGTGAACGTCAGCAACGCGATACCGGTGACCATCACGGCCAGCTACAACGGCGTAAGCCCGACTGCGACCCTGATTGTCAATCCACCGGGAGTGTCGGTGAGCGTAAGCCCAACCGCTGTGACCGGCGGACAGTCCTTGACGGGCCTCGTCACGCTGCCCGGCGCGGCGCCGACCGGCGGGGTGAGCATAAGCCTCAGCAGCAACAGCAGTGTCGCGGGCGTGCCGGCGAGCGTGACCGTGCCAGCCGGCTACATCTCCGCCGCCTTCCCCATCAGCACAGTGAGCGTCAGCAGCGCGACGCCGGTGACCGTCACGGCCAGCTACAACGGCGCAAGCCCGACTGCGACCCTGACTGTTAATCCACCGAAATTATTGCAATTGGTGGGCGTAAGCCCAACCGCTGTGACCGGCGGACAGTCTTTGACGGGCAGCGTCCTTCTGACCGGCCCGGCGCCGACCGGCGGGGTGAGCGTAAGCCTCAGCAGCAGCAACAGCAGTGTCGCAGGCGTGCCGGCGAGCGTGACCGTACCAGCCGGCATCAACGGCGCCACCTTCACTATCGGCACCGCCAGCACTGCGAGCTTCACCAGCGCGATACCGGTGACCATCACGGCCAGCTACAACGGCGCAAGCACGACTGCGACCCTGACTGTTAATCCACCGGGAGTGTCGGTGAGCGTAAGCCCAACCGCGGTGACCGGCGGACAGTCTTTGACGGGCACCGTCCTTCTGTCCAGCACGGCGCCGGGCGGCGGGGTGAGCATAAGCCTCAGCAGCAGCAACAGCATTGTCGCGGGCGTTCCGGCAAGCGTGCCCGTACCGGGCGGCAGCACCGGCGCCACATTCACCGTCGAGACATGGGCCGTCAGCAGCGCGACACCTGTGACCGTCACGGCCAGCTACAACGGCGCAAGCACGACGGCGACCCTGACTGTTAATCCACCAGCATTATTGCAATCGGTGAGCGTAAGCCCAACCGCTGTGACGGGCGGACAGTCTTCGACGGGGACCGTCTATCTGTCCGGCGCGGCGCCGACCGGTGGGGTGAGCATAAGCCTCAGCAGCGACAGCATTGTCGCGGGCGTGCCGCTGAGCGTGACCGTGCCAGCCGGCAGCAACTATGCCACCTTCACTATCGGCACCGCCAGCACAGCGAGCTTCAGCAGCGCGATACCGGTGACCATCACGGCCAGCTACAACGGCGCAGGCCCGACCGCGACATTCACCGTCAACCCCACTGAGATGCAGCTGAGCGTGGTACAGGCCCGGCAGAATTTCTTTGCCGGATCTGGGGTGACGGTCCTCGGCGCCCCGATTGACAGCATCGCTGGCAATCTGCTGGTTGCCTTTGTGCGCGAGGGGTCCAACTCCACCGACAACTTCACAGTGACCGACAACCTTGGCCAGAGCTGGACGCAAGCTGGTTCCTATAACTCATTCAGTTCCACCAATCGCAGCGCCATTTTCTACCGCGCGAATTCGGCCGCGGTCAGCGTGGTGAGCGTGCATTTCACCACCAGCGGGGGTGTCACCGCTCCTGGCTTAATTGTCTATGAAATTGGGGGGGCGGCGGCGACCTCGCCCATCGATGCCGGCCCGGCCAGCAACAGCGTCACTACCTCGCAAATCAGCCTGACCAGTGCGCCGCTGACCACGACCAACGCCAATGACCTGCTGCTCTTTGCCGTCGATGTGAATACCGATCAGTCAGGTACGAACAACGGTTTTGTGCCCGGCACTGGCTTCAGTCTTCCGGCCCTTGCAACCGCAACCCGACAGGCGCTCTCCTATGAGATCGTCTCCGCCACGAAGACGAACCTGACTACCGCGATGAGTTGGCTCAATTCAGGTGCGGCTAGCTCGGAGTTTGTTGCAATTAAAGCTGGCGTACCTCTGATCACTCCGACTGTCTCGATGACTGCCTCACGGACAGCTATTCCCTTCGGTACGGCAGTTACATTTACGGCGACAGTACCCGCGCCGGCAACGGGCACAATCACGTTTATAGATGGCGGTGTCCTGGCCACGGTACCGATCTTAAACGGGACTGCTACCTACACGACCACCAGTTTGCCGGAAGGCGAAAACATCATAACCGGAAGCTACTCGGGAGACGCGAACTATAGCACCTCGACATCGCTCAGTTCGACCGTGATGGTATCGGAGGTGGTATTGACAACGTCAAATACATCGGTCACCTACGGCACACCAGTAACGCTCACGGCAGTGGCTTCGCCTCTCGCGACGGGCTCGGTATCTTTTATCGACAACGGAACCACGCTGGGGACGGCAACACTGTCAGGCAGCATTGCTACATTTACAACCTCCTCGCTTTCGATAGGTCAACACAGTATTACGGCCACCTACTCGGGAGACACTAGTTACTGTGCTGCAACATCCGGCAGTCTAACTCAAACGGTGACATCAAGTCCGCTGTCCCTTAAAGCGACTCTCCTGCCGCACGGTATTCAAAACTGGTCTTACAGCGTCACTCTACAGGCCATCGGCGGCAATATGCCATATTCGTGGTCGTATACGGGAAGTTTACCCGCTGGCCTAACATTGGGTACAACTAGCGGCATTATTTCTGGCACTTCGACTGAGGGCGGAACCAGTAGCTTCACTGTGCGTGTCACTGACGCGGCGAACACTACAGTCAGCGCACCGTTCACTTTAACCATTGACCCAGCTAACTCACCGTTGCAGATTGCCAGTCTATCTCCCTCTTCTGGTTTGCCAGGAACAATCGTCACGGCTTTGGGAGGCCATTTTGGCAACACGCAGGATTTCGGCTCGGGTCTATCGTTCAATGGCGTGGCGATCCCAGCGCTGCAGTGGAATGACAGCACCATTGTATTTGTGGTACCCCCGGGGTCAGGCACCGGCGCAGTACCGGTGCAGGTAACGGTTGCGGGATACAGCAGCTCGGCGTCGTTCACAGTCACGGGCTCGGACTCGTGCACAGTGCACTGAACTCGAACGCAGAGATCGAACCTGGAGCCGAATACGATCGCAAGAGCGCCTGGTCTGAAGTCTCTGTTTGTTTTGTATAAAAGACGTGCTAGGAGGCGATTAATGCGTTCATCCGCTCTGACGCTGCTTATCGTAGGAGTTTTGTCCTCGTGTGCTTACGCCCAGAGACCCGAAGCGAGCGACCCTCTCGCCGTCACGCTAGCTACGCAATCTGTCGCTGCGGTCGTGGGCAAGGCTCATATCACTGACGTTATGCTAACTGGCAGTGCGACGCTGAATAAGAAGGAAGTCGGCGACTTTAAGCTGATGGCATCTGGCGCTGGAGAAAGCCGTTTAGAAGTGCTCTCGTCCAGTGGAACAATAACGGTGATACGCGATGCACAAACAGGCGTCTTAGTCGGCGCTTGGCGTGCCCCGAATAACAGAGCCGGCAAATTTCCACACCACAACTGCCTGACCGATTCAGCCTGGTTCTTTCCGGCATTAGGTTCGTTAGCGCCAGCACCGGCGGTTGTCCTTACGTATATTGGCACAGAAGTTCGCAATGGAACCGAGGTGCAACATCTGCATTCTTCTCCTCGCCAGGTCAGTTCTGCTCAAATACCCAACGCTCAAACATTAGGCGACATGGATTTTTTCCTAGATGCAACGACACTGCTTCCCATAGCAACGACATTCAATGCTCATCCAGACAACGACGCCTCGACTAATCTCCTGGTTGATATCGAATTTTCAGAATACCACCAGATGAGTGGGATCATGGTTCCGACACATATTCAGCGGTATCAACAGGGCACTCTTCTGCTTGAACTATTTGTTACTGGCGCTTCCTTCAACTCAGGATTGCCGCTCTCACTGTTCGCTGCCAAGTAATTGTGACCAACGAATCCGGAAGGACACGTATGAAGCCCTGCTCAGGAGTTCTCGTCGCCGTAATACTTTTTGCGAGCAGCTTTGCCATCGGCCAGGTTGCCATTGGCGCACCGCTGTTTGGAACGTTTGGCGGAGGCCCATTCGACGTTATAAATCTCGGCAATTTGAACGTGCATTTTGCGATTCCAGTCTTACATAAGACAGGCCGCGGCATCCCGTTCAACTACGATTTGATTTATGATAGCTCCCTCTGGGCGCCCGTGAAGTCCAGCTCCCTGACGGAGACCCTGCAATGGACGCCTGCCGCCGGTTGGGGATGGATAGGCGGAGGTGAATCAATTTATGGTGCTCTTATCGTTACGCCAGTAGTAAGCGTGTCGGCTTCTGGCAACTGCACGATCACCACCACAACTAATTCCTATTCTTACGAAGACGCTTTCGCGACGGTGCATCCTTTTGGGGGAAGCACGTGGACTAGCGTCAACTCCTGTGGAGGCGCATCGTCGAGTGCTACCCTGACCGTTGCGGCAACAGACGGCTCTGGTTACAAGCTCAACGCCCCACCATCCGGGAGCGTCACGGTGACCTCCAAGTTTGGGCACCAGTTTTCCCTGAGTTGCAGCGGGTCGGGACCGTGGGCCCCCTGTGATGCGACTAGGATTGATCCGAACGGCAACCAGCTTACAGCTCAGGCGAACGGAAAGTTTTTCGATACTCTTTCGAGCGCCATCCCTGTGTTGACTCAAACTGGGTCCGGAACGCCAACTAGTCCGATAAAGCTCACCTACACCGCCCCTTCTGGGGCGGCTGCTGCGTATATTCTGAACTTCACCACGTACACGGTTGCGACGAATTTTGAGGTTTCGGGAATCCTTGAATTCGGGCCTCTTTCCGAGAACTTGATCAGCAGCATTAATCTTCCCGATGGAACAAGTTATACGTTCGCCTACGAGCAGACCCCGGGAGCGTGTACGCCGGTCTCGGGAACGTATGCAAACTGTATAACAGGCCGACTCGCACAGGTTACGCTACCAACTGGTGGTTCGATCACATATCAATATAGCGGCGGTACAAATGGCACGGGTATCTTCGCCGATGGATCCACAGGTAGCCTGAGCAGGACACTTAATCCCGGGGGTACCTGGAAGTATCAGCGGGCCTTGCAAGACCAGCCCCAGCCCCAGGCCTCCTATGTAAATTACTACACCTTCAAATACAGCCCCGACATTACAACTGTAACCGATCCTTACGGCAACGAGAGCATTACGACGTTTTCAGCGTTCGCTCACTCACAGGGTGTTATGGATGGTATTTACAGCGGCGCGGCATGGGTCGCGGGAGAGTTTGTCGGCTTTCTACCAGCACCGTACTATATGACCAGTCAGGTTGTGTACCAGGGGAGCATTCTCGACAACAAGGTATTGAGTGCAGTAACGCGCACGTATGACAATGGGTCGATTGAGCCGATATCAGGGATACAAACAACGACTCAGCTAAATGGAATTACCCATTTATCACATGTTACGTATAATGGGGGAAGTGGTGGATCCGGATTAGTCGATAGTGATTCTGAGTCTGATATTCTCTCCGATGGTTCTCCGACCAATCAGAAACAGATCTCTGTGGGTTATACAATACTTAATTCAGGCTCCCAGATCTTCTATAAGCCTTCTTCCATGCAATACAGCCACACTAGCAGTATAGGTACCCAGACGATAGATGCCCAGACGACCTACGCATATGATCAAACCGCCATCACAACAACTAGCGGAACACCGCAGCATTCGAATGGATTGGCACTAACGTCGAGGGGAAACCTGACCACGATTACAAGGAATACCTGGAGAACATCCCAGCCGTCGCTTTCTTCGAGCTATTCATACTATGACACTGGACTCGTGAAAACGGCTACCGACGTGAACGGAGCACAGTCAAGTTTTACGTATGGTAATTGCGGCAATTCCATGTTAACTAAAGTTACGGGGCCCACAGGTCTGACAACGCAGGCTAGTTGGAATTGCACGGGTGGTGTGCAGCTCACCGCAACCGATGCAAATAACAAGACTGCGTCTTTTGCCTACACGGATCCGGATTTCTGGCGACCGAGCTCTGCAACAGATGCCGCGGGCAACATCATGAGTTTTGTTTATTCGCCCGCAATTGGGGGAGCACCCAGCTCGATGGAGAGCTCCATGCTTTTTAATGGCAGCGCTTCCACAACTGACGTTTTTACCTCGTTGGATCCTTTCGGGAGAACACTCACGGTTCAGGAAAAACAGGCACCAGGATCTTCGACCTTTGATACGGTGAGCTATGGTTATGATTTGCTTGGCCGGCTATACTTCGAGTCGCTTCCTTATAGTGCGGTGGCTGGCCAGGCAATCAGCAGTGGATCGGGGGTGTCCATCAGCTACGATGCGCTTTCCCGGCCGGTTGCAACCACGGACACCGGGGGTGGATTTGTCAACATCTCGTATGCTGGCAGAAACAATGACAGCCTGATTACCAGCGGCCCAGCACCCGGGTGTGAAAACCCCGAGCAGAGACAGAACGAGTTTGACGGATTGGGCCGCTTGACCTCGGTTTGCGAGGTCACCAATGCGACTGGCAGCGGAAGCTGCGGCCAACGCACAGGTCAGACAGGTTTCTGGACGACGTACGGCTACAACAGTCTCGATGAGATCACGAGTGTGACGCAGAATGCGCAGGCAGCTGCCGGATTGCAGCAGACCCGCAGCTTTATCTACGACGGGATTGGCCGTTTGACTTCTGAAACAAATCCAGAATCCGGTACGACCACGTACACGTATGATACTGATGCGACCTGTGGGACCTCAAATGGCGACCTGGTGAAGAAAGTGGATGCGGTAGGTAACGTGACCTGCATCGCCTATGACACTCTCCATCGACCCACGCAAATTTCGTATTCAGGTCCGTATTCCGCGAGCACACCGACCAAATATTTCGTGTATGATTCCGCCACTGTTAATGGCGCGGCGATGGCCAATGCAAAGGGCCGCCTCGCTGAAGCCTACACGGGCACTCCTTCGAGCAAGACAACAGATGTGGGTTTCAGCTACTCAGTTCGTGGAGAGACGACGGACGTCTACCAAAAGACCCTCCGTAGTGTCGGGTACGTCCATCTTAGCGCCTCATACTGGGCGAACGGAGCTCCGCACACTGTTAGCGGGATTCCATCAGCAACACCGCTCACTTACACCTACGGTCTCGACGGTGAAGGGAGGACCTATTCGGTAAGCGCGAGTTCTGGCCAAAATCCGCTCCTCAGTACGTCTTACAATTCCGCAAGCCAGGTGACCGGTCTCCAATATGGTTCGCAGGACACAGACAGCTTCCTATACGACCCGAACACCGGCAGGATAATCAACTATCAGTACCAGATCAACGGACAAACGCCTGTGGTCGGATCTCTAACCTGGAACCCCAACGGCAGCCTCGGCGTGCTGGCGATTTCGGATCCCTTCAATTCCGCAAACTCGCAGGTGTGCTCTTACACAGCCGATGATCTCGGGCGAACGGCAAGCACAAACTGTCTTGGCGCAGTTTCCCAGAATCCGATCTGGTCACAAACATTCAGTTACGATCCGTTCGGCAACATTAGCAAGAACGGCAGCATAACGTTTGCTGCTGCTTACTTTCCCGCGTCTAATATGATAGTCGGGGGGAATTACGATGCCAATGGGAATTCGATATCCGTCAGTGGAGACCAGTACTCCTGGGACGCGGGAGGAAACTTAGCCACAGTAAACGGAATTGCCAACACCTACGATGCTCTCGGTCGCTTGGTGGAGCAGCTCAATGGCAGTACCTACACGCAAACGCTCTATGCCCCGTGGGGCGACAAACTGGCTCTGGTGAGCGGCGGTGCTCTGACGAAGGCGTTCATTCCACTTCCGGGTGGCGCAAAAGCGGTGTACAACAACTCTGGGCTTGCATTCTACCGTCACCCCGATTGGCTTGGCACCTCGCGCTTCGCTTCCACCCCGGCGCGGACGATGTACTATAGCGGAGCCTATGCGCCGTTCGGCGAATCGTACTCAGAAGCAGGAACTACCGACCGCTCTTTCACGGGTCAAAATCAGGATACCGAGTCGGGGCTGTACGATTTCCCCACGCGCAGCTACAACCAGGCACAGGGTCGTTGGATCTCGCCTGACAAGGCAGGCGTGGCCGTGGTCCGGCCAAGCAATCCTCAAAGCTGGAATCGCTATGCTTACGTAAACAACAAACCCCTTGTCCACGTTGATAGACTAGGCATGGATGACGGCGGTGACTGGGGTCTCATTTTCAGTGGTGGCGACGATGGCGGCGGCTATGATGGCGGTGATGGCGGCTATGGCGGTGGTGATGGCGGCTATAGCGGTGGTCCTAGCGGCTGCGATGGGAGTTGCGGCGGGGGTATAGGAAGCGGAGGCGGCGGAGGCGGCCGTGTTATGAGGATGCCTCCTCCTCCTGTGCCGATGTATAATGAGTATCTAGCATATTATAACTCTTCTCAGTCTTCTCAGAATTTTCTGGCTTCTCTGATTTATGGTAACTTTGACCCTACTATTCCAGATCCGACGGTCCCGCTTGTCTACAATGGTGACAGCCAGCCAGATGCCGCAAACAACGCGACACCCTGGTATGAGACGTGCACCGCGCAGGCTCTCTTCAGTGGCGCTGGGACTATCGCAATTGATGCGATCGGTCTGATCCCTGAAGCTGAAGGGTTCACCAAAGTGTTCGAAAATACAGCTGGTTATCAGATTGCCAGAGCCGTTGGTAATTCTGCCGGATATCGTGGAGTCGTAGCCACTCAGTACGGAATGAAGGCCGTTGCACATGGTAAAGGAGCGGTGGCAGCCATAAGCGGTGCTTTTGGGCTTGGCGATACATCTGTTGAAGGGCGGATTTCCACTGGGCTCACAGTTCTGGGGTTTATCCCTGTATTGGGGACAGCTACCGCTGCAGCTTCAATTGGTGTGGACGGTTACAAAACATGGAAGGCGATCAGCCAATGTCCCTAGCTAATGATGTAGGAAGCGAGATAAAGGCAGCCAAGAAATTACGCCTGCCGTGGTGGGGCGTGCTGTGTGGGATTGTTGGCTCTTTTCTATGCGCTTGGCTATCCGATAATTTTGGACAACTTAATCTTGTGTTGCCAACACTGAATAGTATTGCGGTACTTGGCTTCATGCTCGTTTTGAAGCGAAAGCTGTGGCGGCACGCGTGGTTTTGGGGGGCCATGGCGGTGATTGCGGCACTTCATGTTCCGTTGATTTTGTTTGTTCCCTGGACGACCAGGTGGGTTCCCGCACTGGCGATTGCCGTCATCGATTCGCTGGATTTTTGCCTGATTCTCTGGATTCTTGCTGTTGTCGGGAAGTTCATGGGAGAACCGAAGGGCGCTGAAAGATAGGCGTCCGCGATCAGGCATGATCCCGTCGCAGGCCGCTCTTCGGGGGCGGGCAGCAGTGACGCGCTCCTACTGAAAAGCACGCTGCCTTCGGCGTCGGGAGGATGGGGAACGTCTCCCCGAGATCGGAACTACAGAGTAACCTGGGTTGCTGTGAATAACTCAGATCGAAAAAGCCGCGTCTAAAGGAAAAACGCCTCTGGGCAGCAAGCCGTCTTTGAGTACGGGCAGTTCATCGGAGGCACAGATGACTGTATCATTATTGTATTGGAGAAGCTGTTCGAGAAAGCAACCACGAGGAACGCCGGAGCAAGATAACTGCACTGAAATCCGTTTGCGTAGTTTAGAACCCGCAGGCAACGGGAACTATTTTGCCGTTGGGCCGACGCAAAAGCAGAAGCAGCAAGATTGCCTGGGTTCAACAACTCGCCTGACGGAGTGTCCTCAAGCATGATGTAGCCGGCCTCATCCTCGGAATCTGTGTCTTCGAGCGGGGGCTCGTCAATCATTCGCGGGCTGTCGGCGACCACCAAGATGATTGGCGTTTTCAAACCATTTCTGCAGAACTTCATAGCTGACGGCGATATCAAACCCATGAGGTGTAGTCCCTATAAACCGCTCGCGCGACGAGTACGGTCACGAATCGGTCGCAGATCCCGGTCCGGATATGGAGCTCACCTCTTTTCCGGTATCGCTGAGCTTGTTCCGGTTGGAACGACGCGGCGATCTTGTTTTCTATGAGCATTCGGCACTTTTTGCCGTCTGAGTCGAGAAATGCGATTTCAAGATCTGATTGACCGCTTGAATTGGCGACTGAATGCTCTCCTGATAGATAATGCACGCCAGGTGCGACCAAGCCCTCAAGCAGTTTTATGAAATGAGAACGGAAATCCGCAGACGAATGAAACTCCTCCAGAAGTAGAAGGTCAATGTCTCTCTCCGTTACATCAGATGGTCGTAAGAACCACAGCTGATTGCCATCAGCCGCTGCGGCAGTCTGCACAATTCTCCTTTTCCTCCTTGCAGTACGCTCTTACGTCAGGCGGACATTATGCGCCAACATGTTGGAATCGCAAGTGCGCGTGAGGCACAACTTGTGCCTTGCTCCTCACCTCTTAATGAGGTACACTGCTGGTTATCGCAACAACGGTGCGATGGATTCCCATCGCATGCTTGAGTTCCGAGCCGAGGGTTCGACGTCCAGTGCGCGCCGGTCGATCGCATGGTTATACAGCACCGCAAGACTGTATCTAAGCCACTGATGACACCATAAGTGTGCCCATATAACAGAAGAAACATGGTAAGCGTGTGGTCTAACAGGCTGCTGAAAAACAAACTGAATCAAGCACAGCTTGCCTTCTGCGGGAGTTTCGCCGAGGTTCGGTTGGGTGCGCTTTCGGGTTAAAGGTGGATGTCCGGAGGGGTGGCGAGCGCGTTCAGGCACACTGCGGCTGTGGGGTACTGCCGAGGAGATTGCGCATGCGCACCAGATTGTAAGCCGCTGCGGTGAAGGTGAACATCCAGCCAACTCTCTCCTGTCCTCGATGACGCAGTTTGCGTAGCAGTCCCACGGTTTTCATCCAGCCAAACACTTCTTCGATTCGCTTGCGTTGTCTCTGGCTCATGCGGTATCCCTCATGACGAGTGGTGCGCTGGTCGATGGCGCTACGGCGGCGAGTATCGTTCTGCGCGATATGGGGCGTGATGTTCATCTGGCGCAGTTCGTCGATGAACTCGCGGGCGTCGTAGCCCTTGTCGGCCCCCAGCGTGACGTGATGGTCGCCGGGAATCTTCTCGGCCATGAGCAAGGCGGCATCGCGTTCGGCACGGCCGTAGGCCTCCGTCGTGCGCGTGGCGATCACCAATCCATTGCGGTTTTCGGTCAGCAGATGCCCGCGATAGGCAAGCACGGCCGCGCTGCCACGGCTCTTGCGGGCCAGCATGGCATCCGGATCGGTAGTCGAGCAGTGCGTTTCGTTGCTGCGCTTCTCGCCGTGGAAGTTCACCGTGGAATTGGAGCCGCCTTGGCCGTCAGCAGCAGGCGGCTGTGGCTCGTTGTCCTTGCGACGGAAGCTCTTCTGCCCGGCCCAGGCTTCCAGCAAGGTGCCGTCCACGGTGAAATGCTCGTCGCTGAGCAGGTCGCGCTGCCGCGCCTGCTTCAGCACCGCCGCAAAGAATGCCTCGGAGATATCGCCGTCGAGCAAGCGTTGCCGGTTCTTGCTGAACACGGTCGCATTCCAGATGGGGTCGTCCATATTCAGGCCTACGAACCAGCGGAACAATAGGTTGTAATCCAGTTGCTCCATCAGCATGCGCTCGCTGCGCACGGAGTAGAGCACTTGCAGTAAAAGCGCACGCAGCAGCTTCTCCGGCGCGATGGATGGCCGTCCCGTCTTGGCGTAAAGCTTGTTGAAGCGAGGCCGCAGTTCGCGCAGGGCCTCGTCGGCCATGGCCCGCAGCGGACGCAGCGGATGGTTCATCGGCACACGCTGTTCCGGGCTTATGTAGCTGAATGCTCCCAGTTGCTGCTCGTCATCTCCACGCATGCCTTCTTCTTAGCAGCTTAGCCTGTGGAAACGAGAGTAGTTTTTCAGCAGCTTGCTAAACCGTATTGACACTGTTGCAGAGGGTGTAGCGTGGTTTCTGCAGGTGTCCGCTTGTTTCGTAAGCGGACACTTACGGCGTGACTAGTTGTGGTGTTGGCGGGCATTCTCATGCTGCCGCCCAGCGCAGGACAATGCTGCCACTGTTTTCCCGTTTTGGGATAGCGAGCGACTGGCGTTATCGACAGCAGGTGCGTTGAAGAGTATACGGTGAGAACTCATTCGACTTTCGGAGATCGTTAGATTAGTCTCTCCGGGGTGAATCCAAAGTACAAATTCGCTGCCCCGATGTTGGTGACGTTCGCCATGACGATCCCATTTATAGGATTCGTCGCCTACTGTGCCACACACTTTCCGTCCGGTCAGTGGCCTCTTTGGCCTCGTATAACCATCGCTATCTGGTTTATTGCTAATCTCCTAATTCCTACGCTGCTGACCATCAAGCTGCGCAAAGGACACGTGGTAAATCGACCTCCTAGCTCAGCAGCGGTTTTAGAAAGCAAATTAGATGGGAAGATTGGGGCGGCCTGCTACCTATTTGGCATTCTGTTTCCGGTCATCTTTTTGCTAGTGGAGCCCACCAAGAGCAACAGGTTTGTTCGATTCCATGCATTTCAGGCGATCATGTTCTGGATGATTTTGATTCCGCTGAAGCTGGCCCGTCATTACCCATGGGCTAGTCTGGCAAGCGTTCTGTGGCCTATTGTTTGGATCATGTGGATTGTGTTGATGATCAAGGCGTACCAAGGCAAGAAGCTTAGATTGCCTATTGTCGGCAGTCTCGCCGAGCGGTTCGCCCGATAGTTGCCGTGATAATCGCCTTGTAGCTCACATCCGCGACTGTGACAGGATTCGATTGCCGAGGTTGACGCTGACTCATCGCCGCCGACGGCAGGATTCATTGCACTCATGTGTGGGGGCGTTGTCGTGGGTTTGATTGATGCTGAGCTTGACGTTCCACGGCAGAAGCTCTTCAACTCGGTTAACCGGGTGGTCTGCAATGCGCTCCAGAATGTGACGCAGGTAGGCTTCCGGGTCGAGTCCGTTCAACTTGGCCGATCCGACCAGAATATAGATCGCCGCTGCACGCTCCCCACCTGCATCTGATCCGGCAAACAGGTAGTTCTTCCTCCCGAGGGCAACTGTACGCAGCGCCCGTTCGGCTGGGTTGTTGTCGATTTCGATGCCGCCGTCGTCGCAATAGCGCAGGAGCGCATCCCAGAGTCCGAGGGCATAGCGGATCGCCGCCGAGGTGTCGGACTTCTTGGAGAGCTTCAAGAGCGATGCTTCGAGCCATTCGCGCATCGCATCGAGCAGAGGCCGCGAGCGAGCGTTGCGCACTGTACGCCGCTCCTCGGGCGAGCGGCCTCGAATCTCCGTCTCAATGCCATAAAACTCTCCGATGCGCTCCACCGCCTCGGCTGCAATCGGCGAGTTGTGTGCTTTCTTCAGATCGTAAAACTTGCGCCGCACGTGCGCCCAACACGCGGCTTCCTGCACATCGCCGCTCTCGTAAATCTTGTTGAACCCGGCGAAGGCATCGGCTTGTAACGTGCCCCGAAACTTGCTGAGATGTTGTTACGGATGTTCTCCACGCCGATCCGGTGAATACGCGAACCAGACTGCCGGGGCATCGTTGCTGCCCGCCGGGCGATCATCGCGAACATACGTCCACAGCCTTCCGGTCTTAGTCTTGTTGTTACCCGGTGCTAATACCGGCACGGGCGTGTCGTCGGCGTGCACCTTGGTTGCGGAGAGCACATAGCGGCGCAACGCCGCAACCAGCGGCTCCAGCAGGCTGCTGGCCTGTCCTACCCAAGTTGCTAACGTCGAGCGATCCAGATCGACGCCTTCGCGGGCATACATCTGCGACTGCCGATTCAAAGGTGCATGGTCACAGTACTTGGCGGTGAGAATGTGGGCCAGCAGTCCCGCCCCAGCCAGTCCGCGCTCGATGGGACGCGATGGCGCAGGAGCCTGCACAATCGCATCGCAGGCACAGCAACTCAGCTTGGGACGCAAATGGCGAATCACGAGAAAGCTGGCCGGAATGTAGTCGAGCACTTCCGAGACATCCTCACCCAGCTTCTGCAATGCGCCGCCACACCGCGGGCACGCCTGCTGCGCAGGCTCATGCACCTTGGTGACGCGCAGAAGGTGTTCAGGAAGTAGACGCCGCGACGGCTTCTTCTTCGCCGAGGCTGGACGCTGAGTGCCGGAAGCCGGGGCAGTCTCTTGTTCCGGCTCGTGCTCGGCGCGGCTTGTCTCCAACTCTTCCAGCTTTAACGTAAGCTGTTCGATCTGCCGCTCGACCTTCTCCGACTTGCGTCCGAACTGCATCCGTTGCAGCTTGGCGATCAGCAGCTTCAGGTGTTCGATCTCATGGTCGCGGGAGAGTAACTGTTCGTCCTTCGAGAGTAACTGCTGTTGCTGGGAGAGGATCAGCGACTTCAACGCATCGACATCCATCGTGTTCAAGTCCAGATGCGTGGTGCAGGGCGCGGTCACAAACGGAGTATGCCACGAACTCTGCTCGTATGCGTCCACAGCCGCATAAATAGCTGTACATATCGCACTCGTGTAGTTAGATCGCCATCAGTGATTCGGCGGTTCGAACTGGGCGTCGCCAATCGATGCCTTCCAGCAGCATCGACAACTGCGCACGTGTCAACGAGACCGAGCCATTCTCGGCCTTCGGCCAGATGAAGCGTCCGCGTTCCAGCCGCTTGGCTAACAAGCACAGCCCGTCGCCGTCGAACCACAGAAGCTTGATGAGATCGCCGCGACGGCCACGGAAAACAAAGACGTGACCGGAGAGCGGCTCCTGCTCCAGCGCCATCTGCACCTGTGCGCTCAGCCCAGTGAAGCCACGCCGCATGTCGGTCGCACCCGCCACAATCCAGATGCGCGTGTTTGCCGGAAGAGCGATCATCGCAGCAAACACTCCACACCATCCGCAGCACGGAAGTATCGGCGCGCAGTGATCCGTATCGACATAGAACGGATTACCGGGAAGGCTCATCGGTGACACGTCAGCGCAGGCTCCGCGCACGCAGCATCATCGTTCTTCACCAGATTGACCCGGTTACTGACCTCATATCGCTTCATCCGGGCGGGATCGAAGGGCTTCAGCAGATTGCAAACAGCATCCGCCTTCTGTAGGCCGGGGATCGAGTCACAGATCGTAAGCTTCGTCGGGAAGAATCACGGGCATTCGGTCGTGAACGTCGGCACAGAGGGCGTTCGGCGTCGTGGTGATGATCGAGCAGGTCTCGATGATTTTGCTGTGCTAGTCTGGGAACGCATTTGAATGTCTCTTGAAGAACCGTTCGATGCACGAGGGCGAAAGATGAAAAACATCTACGTGGGCAATCTCGATTTCCAGAGCACCGAAGACGAGCTTCGGGCGGCATTTGAGGTTTACGGGAAAGTCGGCAAAGTGCAAATTGTGACCGACCGGGACACTGGCCAGCATCGTGGGTTCGCTTTCGTTGAGATGGCCAACGATGCCGAAGGCGACAAAGCCATTGCCGCTTTGAATGGCGCAACTCTGGGGGGACGCACCCTCAACGTGAATGAGGCACGTCCGAAGCGCGAACGCACTCCCTTCGGTGGAGGTCATGGTGGAGGTCGTGGCGGACACGGCGGACGTGGCCGCTACTGAACCATTCATCGAAAGGATCACAACGCCAAGAACGCTCCGACGATTGTTTCTGTTCCTGATGCTCTCCCTCGGCATCGCGCTCGCGGGTTCGCCGGATTACATCCCGAACGTGGATGGCAAATCACTGAACGGCGAGCAACTTCCAAGCACTCGAACAGAACTCCTAAGAGATGTTCGGCCTCCTTTCGAGTGGTCAGCCTGAGCTTGTTTTGAACTAGCGTTATCAATTCCAGTCGGCCTTCCTGCGAAGTCTGTGCCATCCACAGCCTCCTTTGGAACGAACAGAGTGCTGCGTTCTACTCAGGCCACTCGGGACAACTCGCCGCAATTTGGGTCCTAAAGTGGGGGTTGCTGCCAAAGCAGCAACGGGCACGCAATTCGGGAACCGCGGGTCGGGGCTGGGAAGTTAGGAAATTGCGGGCACCGCGAATGGCGGGTTCTGCACTTCGTCGGTCCAGACTTTGAAGCTCTTCAGGGTGTTCAGGCCGAAAGTGTTGCTGATGGGAACGTCGGCTGCGTCGCGGCCGCGGCCCATTAATACCCGGCCCAC
>Ga0137366_10001770_pt1 | contig 16161 bp, 14 predicted proteins | sample SagtaG_8_FD_104938 | JGI IMG/M metagenome (GOLD analysis project Ga0137366, IMG submission 104938) | Vadose zone soil microbial communities from Sagehorn Ranch, Mendocino, California, USA - Sage1_L_60_16 metaG | ecosystem: Environmental > Terrestrial > Soil > Vadose zone | place: USA...
ATGGCCTACTTCGACGCAGTGTCTTCCATCTTTTGCAGCTGAAGCAAAAGCCCGACGAATCCCAGCTTCGATTTCATCTGCACGGGGACGCGCCTTTCGTCGTCCGTGAGCCAGACCCAGATTTCTCCTTTGCCGGTCATTGGACCTGACACAGGCTCAGCTCTCACTCGCAGTGTTTGGAACTCTCCCATTGGCCCTTTGATTGTTTCGCGGCCTTCAACGTTGATCTTAACGTCCGTAGTCTTGCCGCCATCGTTAACGGGGAAAACCTGTGAAAAGCCAATCTGCAGCGGAAGTGAGCGGGCATAGAAAAATCCGCTGACCACGTCAGAAACGCAGGGTGGAATATCAAATTCGGAGTGCTTTTGCTTGCCGGTTTTCAAGTCTTTGTCATCAACTTGGCTCTTGGCGTGTGGATAGTCGAAGTAAATCCTTCTGTCCATCCGCCGCGATCCCTCTTCATTGTGCTTGGAAATTTGCTGAGTGCAAAAAGAACGCGCGTCAATATCGGCGTCGAATATGTCGTGGACGTGAAAGAGCTTGTTGGCTAGGCCGGCCGAATCCGCGGTCGAGGTTAGGTGCTCCCTCGAGCCTGATCGCTTCATGAGAATGCCGACGATCCCGGCGTTCAGCATGTGCCACTGCACGGAGTAAGTCAGTTTTTCGCCGCTAGGAAACCGATAAGGGGAGGCGGGCGGAAGAATGTGTGACCGTGCATTGCCAAGGGAAGCAATTTGCACCTGCGCCATCGCGGCGAGCGCGCATGCTAAGCCGGCGATCCCTACGTGAATAAATCGAAATCCGCGGATCATCACGCAAACCAGAATGCCTTGGCAACGAGCGCCGCTATTAACAGCGCGGCACCGAGAGCAGCGTTGTACTCACGGTGCTTCCAGTAGAGATGCCAAGAGAACGATTCTGAGCTGCTTTGGTGAGGACGGAGTCTCGGAAATAGTCTGGGCACATTACGTTCGTACTCGACGAATTCAGGGAAGCGGACCCGCAGGAATTCTTCCTCTGATTGGATTACGGGGATGTAGATGGTTGCAAAGATTACGAGCACGAGCAAACCAACCCACCAACTGCGCGACGCAACAGCGAATCCGGCGGCAAGCACCAGCGATCCGAAATAAAGTGGGTTGCGCGTGTACGCATAAGGGCCAGTGACTGTGAGAACTTCATTTTTCCGCACGTGTCCGGATGCCAGGGCGCGAATTGTCAGCCCTGCTAACGCCACAGTGCCGCCGATTAGGATTGAAAACTTCACCGGCCGTGCCAGCCAGATGTAAGCGCCGGCGGTCAAAAAGCCCACCGGCACGCGGATTCGCCGCGCGATATTGCTCCAGCTAGGCAGGAGTCGCCTCCAGCAAACGGCGGGCGGCGGCGGTCACTTCGTCGGTTGTGATGCTGAGTAGACCAAGATCCGGTTCGCTGGTGTGCGAGAGCGATGTGCGACTAGCCGGGGCGCGCAACACGATATTCCGTGTGCGATATGGGCCGTTGCGAGCGGGATCGGTCGGCCCAAAGATGGCGACAACCGGGACTTCGAGCGCTGCTGCCAGATGCAACGGCCCAGTATCACCTCCAATAAGCAACCGCGCGCGCCGGATGAGGGCAATGAGTTCGGCGATCGAACATGAAATCCTGCGTGCCGTGCCGTCGCTTGCGTTCTCTGCCGCGATGGCAAGTTCTTCTTCGCCGGGGCCAGAGTTGATCAAAGGAGTCAGCCCGTCTTTAGCCAGTGATCGGGCCACTCCTCCGTAACGTTTGGCGGGCCATTGCTTGGCGCCCCATCCCGCTCCGGGATTGATGAGAACGAACTGCTCGTTCGGTGCCACTAGCTTTGCTGCCTCGGATTCATTTCGGCTGTCCTGCGGGAACGGCGCCGGGCAATGCGGAAGCGATTGTCCCACGAATGCCTCAGCCAGGGCATGGTACTGGTCTATTACATGAGTTCCATTTGCGTCAGTCGCCTTCGTGTAAAACATTCGCGATGGCCACTCGCGTGGATTCTTCATTCCAACGACTGTTTTTGTTCCTGCCAGGTTTGCAATGACCGCAGACTTCAGCGCTCCTTGAAAGTCAATCGCAACGTCGTAATGCTGTTCGCGAACTTCGCGTAAGGCTGCTCCGATCTGTTGTCGAGTTCTGTTCGAGAGCAGTGATTTCCGCCAAGCCTTGGTATCAACCACATGAACGAAATCAATCAGTGGACGCGCCGAGTTGCGTGGGCCAGAGCGGGGAGCCTCTTTTGCACAAAGCAGCTCCGCCCATTGTTGCTCTATTATCCAGCCGATCCGAATTTCGGGGAGCGCGTTGCGTAGAGCGGCCGCGGCGGGAATCGTATGGATTACGTCTCCCATGGCGCCCAGCCGTACAACCAGCAAGCTCTTGGGAGGAGAACCGATGCTCACGACCGCCGTGACTCCAGACGGTTGCGAATAATATCAGTGGCGGAGTGGTCTTTGGGATCGCCGACAATTTCGACGCGGCCACCGCACTCAATGACCGTATTCCGCTCGGGTACAGTATCAGCCGTGTAGTCGGTGCCCTTGGCGTGAATATCGGGATGAATCTCGCGTACTAGGGCGCGTACGTCGGCTTCAGGAAAAACCACAACTGCATCAACATCCGACAATGCCGCGAGAATCTCGGCGCGCTCCGCAGCTGGCATGAGTGGCCGGCCTTCGCCCTTGAGCGTGCGCACAGATTCATCCGAGTTGATCGCAACAATCAATCGCCCACCGAGCTGCTTCGCCGCGTGAAGATAGCGCACGTGGCCGACGTGCAGCAGATCGAAGCAGCCGTTGGCGAGCGTGATTTTTTCGCCAGCGGCACGCCAGTGTGCAACGTGTTGTTTCAGTCTTTCGCGGTCAAGAATTTTGCTGTCGTGCAATCTTTGCGTCCTTTGCGATCTTTGCGGTTCAAAGTTTTTGGCCGTCGGGCGAGCCTCGACTTGTTTTCATCGGCTCCAATCGCTCGGAAAGCGAGCAGGACAGCCGAGGGCGGCTGTCCCCACGTGATTCGTTTTCAGTGCGATCTCGTCTGCGGCGGCACCGTTTGTATCGCTCGCAAAAGCTCTTGCTGCGAAACCGTGGCCGTACCGCGCTTCATCACCACAATTCCGCCTGCATAATTCGCAAGATGGGCGGCTTCTTCGGCGGTTGCTCCGGCAGCCAGCGCCGCGGTGAACGTGGCTATGACGGTATCTCCTGCGCCGGTAACGTCTGTGACCTGATCGGTGCCAGAAATCGGAATATCAACCGGCTTGTGCTTTCCGGAAAATGCAACCATGCCATCGCGCCCGCGGGTGATAATCAGCGACTGAAGCTTCATTCTCGTCATGATCTGGGTGCCCGCGGAAGACAGAGTATCCCAATCCCGGATGCGGATTCGTAAAGCTTCCTCTACCTCAGGTTCGTTGGGTGTTGCAGCAGTGATCCCGGAAAATTCCAGCATGCGATGGCGCGAATCGAGCACAACCGGAACGGCACCCGTATTTCGCGCTGCGTTCACAATGTCAGGGCTCGCCGCGCCGTACCCATAATCCGAAACCAGCAGGGCGTCCGACGCGCGCAGATATTGTCTGGCAGCTAAGGCCAGTTCGCGCCTTGCATGTGCAGCAAGGTCTGTGTCCGGCTCGCGGTCGAGTCGTACCACCTGCTGTCGCCATGTGTGGGGCATGCCGGCCAGAATGCGCGTTTTTGTCACGGTCGCATAATTCTTGTCGCGAAGAATGCCAGTAATCGGAACGCGCTTGTGGCGAAAGCTTTTCAGCAGCAAACGTCCCGGCTCATCGTTTCCCACAATTCCGACCGGCAGAACGTTGACGCCGAGGTCTGCAAGATTGTTTACCGCGTTTGCGCCGCCGCCAGGAACAACGGTGCGTTCGCGATGGCGAAGAATGAGCACCGGGGCCTCGCGCGACACACGAGAGATTTCGCCGAACACGAATTCGTCGGCGACCATGTCACCAAGCACGGTGACCGTGATGCGCGGAAAAGCCTGCACGATCTTGCTCAGCCGCTCGGCTTCTCTTGGGACCTTGCTCATGTTCAGACGAATTCTCTCACGCGGGGGGCTTGCGTTCACCGGTCGCACGCAAAATGGTACCCAAAGCAGCAGTGGGATCGCTGAGTTCCATGCGAACACGGGCAATGGATATGGCGCCTAATGCGGCAGCGTGGGATCCGAGATTAATTTGATCTTTTTCGGTTGTGATGAAGCCGTTTGCTCCAGAACGGTCGCGTAGCGCCAGCAGGTCGCGAATGTCGGATGCGCTATAAGCATGATGATCGCGATAAAACTTGGTGCGGGTGGGCTCAATCCCGGCCGCTTGTAACTGTTCAATAAATTTCTGTGGACGCGCGATGCCGCAAAAAACCATGGGACGCCCCGGAGGAGTTGAGATCTCAACTGAGCGCCGAATCCTCCAAACGGCTTTACTGGCGGGCGGCGTGAAATTCATTTCGCTCGTCATCACAACCGCGTTGGCGCGTTTCATAGACGAAACCGGTTCGCGCAGACGACCTGCAGGAAGCAGGCGATCGTCCAAATCTTCCTCAGTCAGCAGGACGATGTTGAAATCGCGTGCCAAGCTTCGGTGTTGGAATCCGTCGTCGAGAATGTGCAGCCTTGCTCCGTATTTTGCTTCCGCGTATAGCCCCGCATGGTAGCGGCTTTCACCCACGAATACCGGGCAACTCAAGCGACGGGCAAGGAGGAGAGGCTCGTCGCCGAATTCTTCTGGCGATCCATTGGGATCAACCTCGAGAACTCCTTGCGTTTTGCGTCCATAACCGCGCGAAAGAACGTCGAATGGGATGCCGCGCTCCTGCAGCAATTGTCCGAGCAGAATCACAAACGGAGTCTTTCCCGAACCGCCAACGGACAAGTTGCCCACGCTGATCACTGGACCGTGCAATCTCTCCGCCTTCAGCGCGCCGCCATCGTACAGGCGATTCCTGCCAGCTACGAAGGCCGCATACACAGCGCTCAGTGGGTTCAAGCGGTATGCGCCTCCTGCTCGCGGGAGGAGAGCAACACTTTGAGCTTCTGAAGAGTGACCGCGGTTGCGCCCTGTTTTGATTGCAGGGTTTGTAGGGCAGCGCGGCCCAAAGCCTGTCGCTCGTTCCTGTCTGCCAGAAGCCGTGAGACCGTCTTGGCAAGATCGGTTGCGTTGATGACAAGAACAGCGTCGCGAGAGCGAAACAGATTTACAATGTCGCGGAAGTTCTCGGTGTGCGGGCCGACAACGATCGGCACTCCATGTTGGGCGGGTTCAAGAATGTTGTGCCCGCCCGTAGGCACAAAGCTTCCTCCGATGATCGTGAGGTCAGCCAGCGCGTACAGGTTGGCAAGCTCACCGATTGAATCCACCAGCAATACGCTCCCGTTCAGCGGCGAGCCGCCCCACTGCGTGCGGAGCCAGAATTTCAGGTTCGATTCCTGCAAAAGGTTTACGACCTGACCGAAACGCTCGGGATGCCTGGGCGCCAGGAGCATAACGGCCGAGGGATATTGCGCTAACACATCCTTGAAAACATCGAGCAGGATTGTTTCCTCGCCGTCAACAGTGCTTCCACAAACCAGGACCGGGCCTGCTCCGGATTCTGCAAGCGACGACCTGAGCTTGCCTAAAATCTGCGGGGCCGGCGGCAGCACAAAGTCGAACTTGAGATTGCCAGCAACCGCTACACGATCCTCGGGCGCACCAATTTTCATGAGGCGGCGGGCATCTTCAGAAGTTTGAGCGACAAACAGTGACACGTCTTGCAATACGGGGCGGAGAATTTTCTTCCATCGCCGGTACCCGGGGAAGGACCTGTCTGAAATTCGGGCATTTACCACGGCTACCTGCGCGCCAGAATCACGGGCGAGGCGCAGGAAGTTCGGCCAGAACTCGGTTTCCGCAATCACGACCAGATCAGGTCGGATCGCTGCGAGATACCTTCGCATCGCGAACGAAAAATCCAACGGGAAGTAAAAGACGTTTCCGGCGCCAAACCGTTTGGAAGCGAGCGCCTGTCCGGTGTCTGTGGTTGTTGAGATCAGAATTCGATGCTGGGGAAACTCCACTCGCAGCTTTCCGATCAATTTGCTCACCGCAAGTACTTCGCCGACTGAAACGGCATGCACCCAGATTGACTGCCCGTCCGGGTCACGAACGGATATAGGGACTTTGCCAAGCCTTTGCAGCAGCCCTTTTCTGTACTTGCCGTGGCGAAGCATTTCGAGTAGCCAGTACGGGGTCGCTATCAGAAGTCCCACCGCCAGCAGCGCGCTATAGATCAGGTACATTCAGGAAGGGACATTCTAAATGCGGCAATCGCAGATTTCGCGGAGATCGACAAATACATGATGCGCAAGAAGCACCGAACCGAGCGTCTCCGCATCCTATAATTCACAGTCGTGAATCTAGAACCTGGAAAATGCGGGAACAGCCGTCGGCTCTCATCTGGGCAGTCAGACCCGACCTTTGTTTCGGAACACTCATGTCGAGCTACGCTCGACCGGACAGCCGAGGGCGGCTGTCACCACATTATTAAGAGCGTATTTTTTATCGTCGCAATTTTTGCCGTGCCGTTGCTCTGCCTTGCGGCAAAACAATTCTCTATGCCGAAGGTGCAACCGGCGTTCAGCTATCCGGCGCACGACCACCATGGAAATGAAAACGTCACGGTTGGACTCGATCCATACGACACCCCGACCAAGGCGAGTATCTTCACTGTTCAATACCGTGAGAACGAGCTGCTGCCTATCCTGGTAGTGATCACCAACGATTCCGAGCAGCCGGTTCAGCTGTCGGAGATGAAAATCGAGTTGGTCACCGCCGACCGCACCAAACTGACCCCGCTTTCTGAAGATGATATTTTCCGGCGGATTTCCCATCCGAAAGCCTCCGGGACTCGCTATCCTGTCCCATTTCCCACCCAGAAAGCCAAGGGCGGGGTGGATTCGAAGTCGCGCGACGAGGTTCAAAGCGCTCTGTTTCGTGCCCGGGCGGTCGAGCCGCGCAGTTCGCAGGCCGGGTTCATGTTTTTCGATATTTCCGATCTTTCAAGCCCGCTTTCGGGAGCGAACTTGTACCTGACCGGTGTGCGCGATTCGTCCGGACACGACCTGATGTATTTCGAAGTTTCTCTGGACAAATACCTCGACGCAGCGAAATCGCACTAGTCCCCCGACAACTTATAATCAGAGATCATGAAGCGAGTCATACACGCCGCGTGTCCCCATGACTGTCCCGACGCCTGCGGAGTCCTGATAACGGTGGCCGAAGGCAAGGCGGTGAAAATCCAGGGCGATCCCGCGCATCCGGTCACGCGCGGATTTCTCTGCGCAAAGGTCGCAAAGTATTTAGACCGCGTCTATTCGCCGGATCGCGTGCTGTACCCAATGCGGAGGGTCGCGCCCAAGGGTCCGAACCATTTGGGTCGGACACTCCTCTCCGACACCGGCTCGGACAAGAATGTCCGAGCCACACAACCTGTGCCAACCCAAGCTTTCGAGCGAATCACCTGGGACGAGGCACTCGACGAAATCGCCTCGCGACTCAAGAGCATCGCCAGCGAATTTGGCAGTGAATCGATCCTGCCTTATTCGTACGGCGGAACGCTTGGCAAGCTCGGCTTCGGCTCCATGGACCGGCGATTTTTCCATCGCTTGGGCGCATCACAGCTGGCTCGCAACATTTGCTCAGAGGCTGGCGGGGCCGGCGTCAGGTCGGTCTATGGCGCGAACATGGGTACCGAACCCGAGCAGTTCCGGCACTCGAAGTACATCATTGCCTGGGCGGCAAACATTCACGGCAACAACGTGCACCTGTGGCCGTTTATTGAAGAGGCGCGTCGCAATGGCGCAAAGCTGATTGTCATAGATCCTTACCGCACCCGCACTGCGGCCTGCGCCGATTGGCATATTCCGATCAATCCCGGCACAGACGTTGCGCTCGCCCTGGGCATGATGCATGTGATCATCAACGAGAATCTTTACGACGCTGATTACCTCTCGCGGCACACGGTTGGGTTCGACGAGCTTCGCCAAAAAGTTAAGGAGTATCCGCCTGAGAAAGTCGCTGGCTGGACGGGAATGTCGTCCGCGGACATTCTGAAGCTGGCGCGCGAGTACGCAACCGTTCGCCCTGCCGTGATCCGCATGAACTACGGAATCCAGCGCTCACAAAACGGCGGAATGGCATCGCGGACTGTCGCCATGCTTCCCTGCATCACCGGCTCCTGGAAAGAAGTTGGAGGCGGCTTTCAACTTTCAACTAGCGCAGCTTTCGGACTGAATGAAGAAGCTCTGAAGCTGCCTGAACTTATGCAGAGCTCGCTGGGCAGGCCTGCCCGTACAATCAATATGGTCGAACTGGGCAAAGCGCTGAACGAAGTCAACGATCCGCCGGTGAAAGCGCTGTTCGTGTATAACTCGAACCCAGCAGCGGTTTGTCCCAACCACAATGACGTGATTCGTGGGCTGCTTCGGCCCGATCTCTTTACCGTGGTGCATGAGCAGTTCATGACCGACACAACCGACTACGCCGATATCGTTATCCCGGCAACTACGTTTTTCGAGCACAAGGACCTGCAGTCGGCATACGGACACTACTATCTGCAAGTTTCGAACCGGGCAATCGAGCCTCTTGGCGAATGCCGCTCGAATGTGGATCTGTTCGCAGTTCTGGCCCATCGCATGGGATTCGAAGATGCGTGCTTCAACGATTCGGTCGAAGACATGATGGACCAGGCGTTGGATTCGCCGAATCCCTGGCTCAAGGGAATCACGCGGGAAAAGTTGGAGGAAGAAGGCCACGTACGGCTGAATTTTCATGGAAGCGGGTTTCATCCCACCCTAGTCGCAAACGACGCGACTAGAATGGGGCACCCAGGGATATCTTCTGAGCCGTTCCTGCCTTTCGCGAACGGCAATTTCCGTACGCCGAGCGGCAAGGCCTTGCTTTACAACGAGAGCCTCAAAGCTTCCGGGCTCGATCCGGTTGCGTCGTTCGTTCCGCCGGAAGAGTCGCGCCACACGGCCAATGCCAAAGCGTTCCCTCTGGAACTTCTCGCGCGAAAAGCTGACAATTTCCTGAACTCAACCTTTTCGAACCTTCCCGGATTGCAATCCTTGGAAGTAGCTGGGCTTCTTGAGATGAGTTCAGCCGATGCGAGCGCGCGCGGCATTCGAGATGGTGATACCGTCCGAGTGTTCAACCGTAGGGGCGAAATTCAACTTAGGGCCCAAGTTGATGGCAAGGTTTCCGGCGGCGTAGTTGCGGCGAAACTGAATTGGGCAAAACTTACACCCGGAAATCGGAACATTAACGTGCTCACCTCGGAAAAACTCACCGACATGGGCAACTCTGCCACGTTTTATTCCGTCTTGGTTGAAGTAGAGCTTTTTAGGCGGGCCGAAAATTGAGGGCAATTCGGGCACGCCTTTGGACGCTCTTCGCAGCTCTACCGTATAATTGCGGTTTTCCATTAACTCAAGCCATCTGAGGTAGTGACGATTCTCTTCGTTGATCAGGATAGCCCTGCAATTCTGTGGGGCAGCGTGCATGGGTGTCCGGCAAAATTACTCGCCGAGTTGGCATCTCTCTCATTCCGAAAGGCTTGGGCTCGAAGTCTTGCGGCTGCGCTCGTGGCGGTCATCGTCTTTCAAAACGGTCTGCTTGCCCAACAGCAACCCGACGTTATCACCGCAATCGAAATTCACGGCAACCGCAGCATTCCAGCCGACACCATTCGCGCCCATATTTTTACCCGGCCCGGCGACATTTTCGACCAAAATGCGATTGAGCGCGACTTCAACTCGCTTTGGAACACAAATTACTTCGAAGACATCCGGTTCGAGCGCGAGGCAACCGCCAAAGGCTGGATCCTGCACGTCTATGTCAAGGAACGACCGCGCGTCAAAGACATCAGCTATCTCGGCATCAATGCCATCTCGAAAAGCGACATCCTGGAGCGATTCAAAACGGACAAGGTCGGATTGTCTCCCGAGTCACAGTATGACCCGACCAAAATCAAGCACGCTGAGGTGGTGGTTAAGCAATTATTGGCGGAGCACGGCCACCAATTCGCGACCATCCGCACCGAAATTCGGCCCATTCCTCCTGCTTCGGTAGGTGTGACCTTTGTTGTCCGCGAAGGACCCAAGGTTAAAGTGGGCCGCATCAGGTTCGAGGGCAACCGGCATGTGAGCAGCCGGGAGTTGCGGCACGCCATGCACTTCCTGAGGCCGATTGGGGTCCCGCACTCGATCTTCCTGGAAGATCTCTTCGCCAAAACCTACGACGCCACCAAGCTCGAAGACGACATGGAGCTGGTCCGCGAAGCGGAGCAGAACCGTGGGTATTTCAAAGCAGTGGTGGGGGATCCGAAGACGCAGATTCGCGATACCGGTCGCACCGGATTCCACATTCCGCTCCTTCAACATGGGCCGGGCAAGGAAATTGACATTACCGTTCCTATCGAGGAAGGCGAGCAGTACCGGCTTGCGGGAATTACTTTCAGCGGTAACAAGACCCTCAACAACAACAAGGCGTTGCGCAACGTTTTTCAGCTGAAGGATGGCGATGTATTCTCCCGTCAGAAGTTCGCGAAGGGGCTGGAAAACCTCAAGACTGCTTACGGGACTCAAGGCTTTATCAACTACACGCCCGTGCCCACCCCGACGTTTGACGAAGCCAAGAAGACAGTTTCGTGGAACATCGAAATTGACGAGGGTAAGCAGTTCTACGTCCGCAGAATTGAATTCCAGGGCAACACGACCACCCGCGACAAAGTCATCCGCCGTGAGCTTACCCTTGAAGAGGGCCAGCAGTACAACGAGCAGTTGTGGAAACTGAGCTTGCAGCGGCTCAACCAACTCGGCTTCTTTGAGCAACTGAAACCCGATGATCCCAACATCACCGACCGCCATCTGGATGAGAAGGCAGGGCTGGTGGATTTGACCCTCAAGGTCCACGAGAAGGGCAAAAATCAGATCGGGCTTTCCGGCGGCGTAAGCGGCTTGGCCGGCTCGTTCATCGGATTAAGCTACAGCACCAACAATTTCCTGGGTCTGGGCGAGACGCTGACGGTGCAAGCCAACATCGGCAGCCTTCAGCGCGATATCATGTTTGGCTTTACCGAGCCATACTTCTTTGATCGTCCAATCACCGCGGGATTCACGGTTTATGGTCGCAAGTTGATCTACGATCAAGCGCGCCAGAGCGCGCTCATCACTGGCCAGGTTCTGAATGTATCTGCCGCCCAGCTGCAAAGCCTGCAGAACTACACCACAAAAAGCTGGGGCTTCACCGTGTCGGCCTCTTATCCCTTGCACCGGTCGTTCAAGCGGGTGGGAGTTACCTACTCTTATGACGTCTCGTCTTTAATTGCGCTTACCACCGCGTCCAAAAATCTATTCAATTATCTGGCGTTCAGCGGAATCAGCGGCCCCAGCGCGTTGAACGGGATTATCACCAGCAAAGTGCTGGTGCAATATTCGAAGAACAGCCTCGACGCGGCACTCTATCCCCACTCGGGCACTGAATATTTCATCGGTGGCGAAGTCTCAGGTTTGGGCGGCACGGTGCGGACGGTGCGTCCTATTGTTGAATGGAAGCACCACATCCCGGTGCAGAACCGCCGCAATACGATCGGTTTTCATTTTCAGGGTTCGTTCCTCAGCGGATTTGGCGGCCTTGTAGCGCCTCCGTTTCAACGCTTTTACATGGGCGGGGAGAACGACATTCGAGGTTTCGACGTGCGATCAGTATCGCCGGTGGCTTTCCTTCCGTCCTCCTCGTCGATCGCCCTACGAAACCCCGATGGTTCCTTCGTTCCCAAGGACCCGAGTAATCCGGCGAAAGGGAGCTATACGGTCCCAATTCCGGTCGAGCAGATCACGTTCCCGGGCGGAGACTTAAGCCTGGTTTCGAATGCCGAATATCGGATAACGATTGCAGGGCCAGTTGCGATCGCTCCTTTCTTCGATTTTGGTTTCGATCCCATCCTACGAAGCTCGCAATTGCGGATCAATAACGGACAGTTTACGGCCATTAACAACCAAGAGTTCGGTTGCCCAGGCCTTGATCCTTTCAATAACGTGTGCGTGGGTACCCAAAAATTCCAGTTCAGCCAGCAACTCTCCCCGCTGGGAAAATCAAACTGGCAGCCGCGCGGCTCAACCGGTCTGGAATTGCAGGTTTTTCTGCCTGTGGTGAACGCGCCGTTCCGAATCTACTGGGCGTATAACCCACTCCGGTTGGATGAAACAGCGCAGTCACCAATTCCCGTCACTAGAAACATGTTCCCTGCCGGCGCGGCTGGAGACTACACATTCAAGCTGGCGAAGAACACATTTTCGCCGCAATATCTTTTGCGTGAACCGCGAAAGACGTTTCGCTTCAGCGTGGGAACAACGTTCTGAGCGAGCTTTTAGCCTTTAGCTCTTAGCTAAACCGTGGTGCTTGCGGGCGCTGAACCATGGGGACCTGCAGGTCAGCGCTGAGAATGCGAAGAAGCTTTTGGTTCAAGCTAGAGGCTAAGAGCTAACGGCTAAAGGCTGTTTTCAAGGTTTGACGCTAGCAAGGCGCTATTTCTATAATGATTCATCCACACCAGAGTGGCTGGTCTTGCGCGGGAGTGGTCGCCCGCAATCGGATGCGAGTAGATCGGCCTGCCCAACGGATGCTCACACAAAAGGGTGTGGCGCTGATATCTCGGCATCTGAGCGAATCCAGATTTCTGAAATCAGATTTAAGAGAATTGAGAGCAGCAACCCAAGGAGTTGTTTAATCACATGAAACCTACGCTTATGCGTTCTTTAACCGCCGTGGCAGTGCTCGCGTCAGCAGTTGCCCTGGCCCAGACTGATCCTGCTGCCTCGTCGGCCGCGTTGCCTGCGGCTCCCAGTGCTGCCACTTCCTCTGCACCTGCTCCCGTGGCCGCGCCCGGGGGGAGCACCAGGATCGGAACCATCAACATTGAAGCTGCTATTTTTGCCAGCAACGAAGGCCAGCGTGACGGCGATGCTGTGGCCGAAAAGCTGAAGCCCAAACAGACTGAGCTGAAGGCAATGAATGATGAGATTGAAGGCCTGAAGAAGCAGCTCAACACGCAAGGAGCAAGTCTCAGCGACGATGCGAAAGCTGAATTGACGAAAAAGATTGAGCAGAAGCAGAAAACACTGGAACGCAACAATACGGACCTGCAGGAAGAAGTGCGAGGCCAGGAAAACGAGATAGCCCAGCGGATACTGCGCAAAATGGGGCCACTCATCGTGAAGTATGCTGGCGACAACGCTTTTGGGTTGATCATTGATACTTCAACCAACAATCAGTGGCCGAACGGTCCGGTGCTTTGGCAGAATCCAGCGATTGATATCACCAAACCGATCGTGGATGCTTACAACGTTCAGTCTGGCGTTGCGCCGCCTGCGAAGCCAAGCACACCATCGAGCAGCAGGCCAGGCGGTACGGGATTGAATAAACCTGCTACGCCGACAGCCCCAGCAACCAAGCCACCCGCTTCGCAGCCAAAGCAATAGCGGACACCGTTCGAGAAGAATTTGTTCCTAAGGCCGCGAGAAATCGCGGTCTTTTTATTTTTGCTCCGGTCGCTCCGGTTTGAGGTGCCGTGGTGTCTTTATCTCGCAGCAGAAACTTCTGCTGCGAGGCGCGCCATGTTTCCCGGATTGGACACGGTTGATGTACCACACGGCCGGCGATGGACCGCTCTGACTTCGTTCATCTTGCAAGGAATTCTCGTTAGCGCGGCGCTGGTGTTGCCGCTGCTTTATCCTGCGAACTTGCCTGAGGCATTCGCCCGGCATCGGATATTTTTGCCGATGCTAGGCGGTGAAGCGCGGATCAGACCTAGTCAGGATATTACGCAACACGGCGGTGGGGTGCACCTCAACCCCATTGTTGTTCACAACGTTTTCACCCTTTCATCTGGACGCAATCACGCTGCACAGGACGCCGACGCGACCACCCCAGATTTGCAAATCGGAACTGGGCAACCGGTCGGCGGCCCCGGAATCAGCAACATCTTGTCGACCGGGTACCCACCACCTTTGTTGAATCCAACCCCCGCGACAAAGCCACGCCCAATTTCTGTCGTGATGGAGGGCAATCTGATCCACCGAGTCGAGCCGCTGTACCCGGCCATTGCAAAGCAGATCAGGTTACAGGGAGTCGTCGAGCTTCGGGCGCTGGTCAGCTCTGACGGAACGATTCATCAAGTGCAAGTCGTCAGCGGGCCTGCGATCCTGGCGCATGCTGCGATAGAAGCTGTGAATCAATGGAAGTATCGGCCGTACTACCTGAATGGCACGCCGATACCCGTGGAGACGCAGATCACGGTGAAGTTCATATTGAATCAATAGCAGGAATCCAATGGAAGCGGAGTAGCCCGAGCGTAACCTGGGATCCATCGGCTCGGCAAACTATAATCGAGTACGTGGCAACCATCGAGATCGCGAAGCGCGCCGCGACGCGTCCCACATGGGCGGAAGTGTCTCTGTCGACGCTGCGCGAGAACTATCGCACTGTCACAAAATACGTTGGCAGTGGAGTAACAGTGTGCGCGGTAGTCAAGGCTTACGCTTATGGGCATGGCGCGGTCGAATGCTCCAAGGCGCTGGAGGCGGAAGGTGCCACCTGGCTCGGAGTGACGTCGCTCGACGAAGCCATTCCTCTTCGCGAAGAGGGCATCGCCACACGAATCCTGCTGATGACCGGCTTCTGGCACGGAGAGGAAGCAGAGATTGTCAGGCTCGATCTGACGCCGACGGTTTGGGAGATTGGGCAAATCGAATTGCTGGAACGCGCCGCCGCTCGGCTCGGCGTACCGCAACAATCAGTGCATCTGAAAATTGATAGCGGCATGGGACGGCTGGGCTGCACGCCGGAAGAATTACCTGGAATTTGCGCCGTCTTGAAATCATCGCGGCACTTGAAGGTGGAAGGCTTCGCCACACACCTAGCATCGTCGGAAGTGTTGGACGCGCCATCCGTCAGCGAACAGCTGAACGCGTTCGCCGAGGCGCGCCGCGTGCTGCGCGAGTATGGCTTCGATCCCCCGCTGGTCCACACCGCCAACACTTCGGCAGTAATCTCTCACCACGAGAGTTGGAACACGATGGTGCGTCCCGGCCTTGCGCTCTACGGTTACCACTTGCCTTTTGAGCGTGCCGGTCGCGTGGTAAGCGGCAGGGGGCTCAGGCTTTCGGTGAAACCGGTTCTGACTTGGAAGACACGAATTCTTTCGCTACGTGACATGCGCGCCGGACAGGCACTCGGCTATGGCGGTACCTATGTGACCAAGGCGCCTTCCCGGGTTGCGATCCTTCCGGTCGGGTATGCCGATGGCCTTAATCGCGGCCTTTCTGCCGGTGGCCGCGTCATTGTGCGCGAGCATTATGCGCCGATCGTGGGACGCATCTCGATGGACCTTACGACGGTGGACGTGACCGGAATTCCCGGAGTAGAAGTAGCAGATGAAGTGGTGCTGCTGGGTTCGCACGATGGCCTCAGCGTGGATGCGCGTGAGCACGCTGAATTGGCCAACACAATTCCCTACGAAATTCTCTGCGCGATTTCGAAAAGAGTGCCGAGAAGGTACTGCTGATAGACCCTCTAGCATTCAGCCAATCCAACGCTGCTGCCTACCCTGCTATCGGTAGACGAGCTTAACTCCCCGCCGCATCCAAGTACACCGAACGAGGTGCACAATGAAATCGAGCAATGGAAATGACCTATTCGGTAATTGGTTTGGAAAGACAGCCGCCAAGACCGCGGGCTGGGTCGGTTCGCCTTGGGCATTCATGTTCGCCGTATTAACAATCGTGCTCTGGGCCGCCAGTGGGGCCTACTTTCATTACTCTGATACATGGCAACTTGTCATAAACACTGGCACCACCATCATCACGTTCTTAGTGGTTTTCCTCATCCAGAACACCCAGAACCGCAACGATCGCGCCGTGCAGTTGAAGTTGGACGAAATAATCCGCTCCATTCACAGTGCGCACAACGAAATGATTGATATCGAAGAGCTCTCTGACACAGAACTCGAACAATTAGCGAAGCAATACCATCGGGTACGCGAAGAATGCGAACTGCGCGAGGCAAAGAAGAAGCGCATGGCTTCATAGCGAAGCTTCAGG
>Ga0137366_10001785_pt1 | contig 16116 bp, 11 predicted proteins | sample SagtaG_8_FD_104938 | JGI IMG/M metagenome (GOLD analysis project Ga0137366, IMG submission 104938) | Vadose zone soil microbial communities from Sagehorn Ranch, Mendocino, California, USA - Sage1_L_60_16 metaG | ecosystem: Environmental > Terrestrial > Soil > Vadose zone | place: USA...
ACCAGTGCGTGTCGCTCGCGCACTGGCGGGCCAGTTGCGTCTCGTAGGGCGCGCTCGACGAACCGATCACCGAGGAATACGACTTGTTCTCCATGATGATCCATATAACGTGCAAGTACTGGCGTGGCGGGGTGCTCGTGGTGCCACACGGACCGCCGGACACCGGTGCAGGAGTCGCCTTCGGCGTCGGGCTAGACGAAGTCGGGCTAGACGAAGGAGAGGGCGTTGTCCGGGTCCCTCCCGGCTGACCGCACCCGGAGAGCAGCCCGGCCAGGATCATCAGCGCTGCGCCGAGAAGACGGGAAGGGCGCACTTCACGTGCACGCCCTATTTGAATAGTGTCCACGGTCAATGTCTCCTCGCGGTTCATTGCCAGGGTTCTGTGGTCAGGCCGGTCGTGGCGAGACAGCTGTCGATCAGGTGCGGCCGGTACTGATCTTCTTCAGCTTGCCCTTGATGGTAGGGACCAGGCCCGCCAGGTCAGGCGCGGCGAAGTTGGCGGGCGAGACCGCCATCGGGGGCAGGCTGTCGGTCAACCGTCCGGCGGCGTGCTCAGCTCCAACCCGATCGGCGCCTCCGGCCTGCTCCGCTTCGCCGAGTCGGCGCTGCAGGTCATGGGTAAGGCCGGCGCGCACCAGGTTCCGGGGGCGCGGACGGCGCTCGGGCACGCGGACGGCGGCGGCTCCCAGTTCTTCTCGATGTGGGTGGTGTCCAGCATGCAGTGCTAGTCCGGACGATCGAACGTATAGGTCTGGACATCAAAGGTGTCCCCGGCTGCGTCGGTCGGCCTGACGGTGACCGCGTTGTCGTTCACGGTGACCAGCAGGAAATGGTGCACCTGGGTCGCCGAGGTTGGTGTGGGCGCGCGGCCGCACTTGCTGCCCGTGCCGGTGGACGGATCCCAGCCGATCCCGTACGCGTCGGTGGGTGCGCAGCCACCACCGCCGATCCTCATCAAGGCGCCGCCCGCGCCGCCGGTGACGTAGCTGATGACGCCGCCTGGTGGTGCGGTGTTGCGCTGGTAGATGTGGGCGTGCCCGTTGAACGCGATCGCCACGTGGTACTGGTTGAGCAGCCCTTCCAGGTGACGAGGCCCGTCCAGGGAGCTGTCCGACGGCTGCGAGGTCTGGTCGGAATGCAGCGGGTAGTGGAAGACGGCGAACTTCAGTTCGCCGGGGTGGGCGGCGAGGTCGTGTCGCAGCCACGTGTACTCGTCGTGCTGCGCACCGGGCGCCCAGTGCACGTCATAGTCGTCCTTGTACTGGCTGCCCGTCCCGAGATTGGCGGGATCCCATGCGGCGTCGAGGATGTAGAAGCGGGCGTCGCCTTCGTCAAAGGCGTACCAGCCCGTCCCGTAGTCCTTGGCGGCGATCCCGTCGACACAGCAGTAGGATTCCATCTGGTACTGCCCACCGGAGCTGGTCGTGACCACGTCGGCGGGCCACTCGGTCAGGAACGTCCTGGTGGGAGCGTGGTTGCCAATCGAGTTGAACATGGGGACGGACTTGCCCGGCACGGGCCAGAACCGCGGCCCGAACACGGTGCTGATGTTCTGCCCCGACTGCTGCAAGTCGCCGTAGCTCGTCTGGCTGCCGGCCGGGTAGCCGGTATCGCCTGTGCCGAGCACGAAGCGGGCGCCGCTGGCCGCGATCTGCTTCATGATGCTGGCTTGATCCGGGTTACCGTTGGCGTACGTCTGGCCCCAGTCACCGATAACGGCGAACGAGAACGGCTTGGCCGAACCGGCGGGCAACTGGGTGACGAACCGTGGCGACGGGTCGGTGCGTAGCAGGTCGATCTGGGATGTTCCGAAGTAGGGGCGGTAACAGTAGGCCGTGTGCGGCCGCAGCGGGGACAGCAGCGCCTTCCACTGATACTCGCCGACCCCGTTCACCATGACGCGTGTCTTCGTGGCCATCGTCGTGTGCGCGGTACACGACTCTGCCCCCGCCCGGCCCCACTTCACCACGGCTGAGTCGTTCGACTGATCGGTGCCGAAGTTCACCGTCGCATTCCGGCCAACAACGTCGGTCAGGTAGGGATACCGGGTGAGCTGTGTTTCTACCAGCAGCTCGGGCGAGTGTGCGCCTTCCCGGCTGCCGAATTCCGCGTTGCCGCTGCCCACCTGGGTGAGGGCAAAGCTCACCAAGCCGTTGCCATGCACCAGCCGGGTAACATCGGCGAACGCCCACGCTCGGCCGGCGATCGGGCCCGTCTCGCTAGCCGCGCTACCGATCGCCGGGGCATTTGCGGCGGTGATTGACTCCTCATCCCATGAACCATGGACCGCGTGTATCGCGACTCCGTGCGTGTCGGCCCGGTCCGACCACAAGCGCAGGATCGCCCGGGTGATGGGGCCGGATACCCCTTCTACCGAGAAACTGAGGTAGCTGCGGGTCTCCGGCCGCGAGGCAGTCCGCAGCACCGTCGAACTGCCGAGGCTCACGCCCGGCTGAGCGGAGGAAACCGAGGCGTCGCCAGCCGGCGGGATCGCGGTCTGCGCAACGTCGGGGAAATCGCGGTGCTTCGGCGGAATGGGATTACCTATGGTGGGCCGGGTCACCGCCCACCAGGCAAGCGTCACCGAGCAGGCGACAACCAGCGCGAGCAGCTGCCGCCGCCGCCGCGCGCGCTGGCCACCGTCAACCGCTGAATGTGTAGGTCTGTATGTCGAAGGTTCGTCCCATCTCGTCGGTCGGTGTCACGGTGACCGTGTTGCCGTTCACGGTGACCAGCAGGAAGTGGAAGACCCGGGTCGCCGAGGTAGGTTGGGGGGCGCTGCCGCACTTGCTGCCGGTGCCGGTGGACGGGCTCCAGCCGATCCCGTACGCGTCGGCGGACGCGCAGCCGGCACCGCCGATCTTCGCGAGCGCGGCACCGCCGCCGCCGGTGACGTAGCTGATGACGCCGCCGGGTGGCGCGGTGTTGCGCTGGTAGAGGTGGGCGTGACCGTTGAAGGCGATGGCCGCGTGGTACTGATTCAGCAGTGCTTCCAGGTGCCCGGGCCCGTCGAGGAAACTGTCGGAGTTCTGTGAGCTCTGGTCGGAATGCAGCGGGTAGTGGAAGACCGCGAACTTCAGCTGGCCGGGGTGAGCGGCGAGGTCGTTTGCCAGCCAGGTGTACTCGTCGTGCTGCGCCCCGGGTGCCCAGTGCACGTCGTAGTCCACCTGGTACTGGCTCGCCGTTCCGACGTTGGCGGCGTCCCACGTGGCGTCGAGGATGTAGAAGCGGGCGTTGCCCTGGTCGAAGGCGTACCAGGCGCTCCCGTAGCTCTTCGCGGTGATTCCGTCGACGCAGCAGTAGGAATCCATCTGGTACTGCCCGCCCGAAGCCGCCGCGGCGACAGCCGACGGCCAGTTGGTGAGGAACGTAGTCGTAGGCGCATGGTTGCCTTCCGAGTTGAACATCGGGATCGACTTGCCCACCACCGTCCAGTACTGAGGCCCGAAGACGGCGCTGATGTCCAGTCCCGTCTGCTCGAGATCACCGTAGCTCTTCTGGCTTCCCGCCGGGTAACCGGTGTCGCCGGTGGCGACCGCGAAGCGGGCGCCGCTGGCCGCAAGTTGCGCCATGACGTTCGCCTGGTCTGGGTTCCCGGTATCGTACGTCTTGCCCCAGTCACCGAGAACGGCGAACGAGAACGCCTTGGAGGAACCGGCAGGAAGCTGCGTGACGAACTGGGGCGACGGGTCGCTGCCCAGCAGGTCGATCTGCGAGGTCCCGAAGTAGAGCCGGTAGCAGTAGGCCGTATCCGGCAGCAGCGGCGAAAGCTGGGCCTTCCACTGGTATTCGCCGACCCCGTTCACGCTGAGGTTGGTCTTCGTCGCTGTCGTCGTGTGCGCGGTACACGATTCCGCACCCACCTGACCCCATTTCACCACCGCCGAGATCTTCGACTGGTCGGTGCCGAAGTTCACGGTGGCATTGCCGCCCACGACGTCGGTCAGGTAGGGATAGCGGGTAAGCGGAGGAGCCAGGCTGGCCGCGGCGGCCGGCGTGGTAGCTGTCGCTGCCGGTAGAAGCAAGGCTGCTGCCGCGAACACTGCGGTGAGCGCGCCGGCGGCTTTGCCTGGGCGCCGCCGGGAGTAATAGCTGACGGCGAGTCTTCGGATACTGTGATTCTTCATTTCTTCCCCCTAGCGATGACGCCTGCAGATCTGGCGCTCACCTTTCGGTTACGGTACCCCTATGGGTATTCCGGGTGGTAGAGGTCAATGCCGGACCGTTGTCGAGCCGGCCCAAGTGGCGAATAGTGTCGTCGGTCATCGTTACGGTGGGTTGCCGGTGGACTTGCCGGCGCTGTAGGTGTGGTAGTAGACGAGTTCTCCTGCCTCTCCGTTTGGCGCCGGGATCGGCAGGAAGAGGGTGAATACGAGGGCGGTGGCGCCGGATGGCCCGCGCAGGCTCGTCACGGTGGGGTTGCCGAAGCTGTGACTGCCCTGATGGGTCCGGATGTGCAGGGCGGTGGCGACGTGTGTTCTCTGGTCATAGAGGTACACCTGCCATCCTGAGCCGGTGCCTGCCTGAGCCTCGACCAGTTCGAGCGGTGCGCCGAGGAAGCTCACGGCGTCCCGGTCGCCGATCGCTCGTGACACGCCAGCCGCGCGCAGTGCCGCCTCGAGGGTGGTGTCGGGGCGGCCGGACCAGGAGGAGAAATTGGTGAGTACGCCGATCCCCGGCTGGTCGAGCCCATGCGGTCGGCGATAGTGGAAGCCGACCACGATACGTGAGTGCGAGAGGTCGGGCGAGAGCGTGGCCGAGAATACGTTCGGCGTCCCTTCAGCTTTGACGCTGCCGGGCGCGACGGTCAGGGGTGCCTCGTACGTGCGGTCCGCTCGGCCGGACAGCAGCGTTGCGAGGCTGGCATAGTGCCGGAAGCGCAGTATCCGGAGCTTGACTCCCCGGTTGATGTGCGCCTCGTCCGCGAGCAGGTAGCCAGAGTCGGAAAGCGCGGCGATTGCGGGCTGGGAGGCGTCACTATCCAGCGGTGCCCTTGATGTCCAGTGAAGCAGGTCGCGCGATTCCGCGACATAGACCTGGAACACCCCGTGCGGGCCATTGTGGTAGACGCCGAGATAACCGCCGCCTGGCTTTGAGATGATCTTGAGCGCGTCCATGCTCCGCCCGTGATCGTCCTGGGTGGCGTAGCGGTAAGCAGTAGCATCCGGGACAGCCTCGATGGCGGCGCGCAAGACTGCGGCCGCGGAGTGGGGCAATGGCGCGCGGGAACCGGAAGTCGTCTGTACGACCAGTTCCGGCGGGTGCGCGCCCTCCCTGCTGTCGTACTGCCCACTACCGCTGCCTACCTGGGTGAGCGCCATGCTGACCACGCCGTTGCCTGCCACGAGCGGGGTGACATCGGCGGTTACCCATGTCTTCGCGGCCACTGCTCCGGTAAACGCCACCGCCTCGCCCACGGTCGGTGCGTTCGAGGCGGTGATGGAGTCTTCGTGCCACGAACCCGGGGCGACATGCACGGCGACGCCGCGCAGGTCGGCCACGTTTGCCCAGAACCGCAGTGTGGCCGCGGTGACGGTGCCGGAAAGTCCTGATACCGAAAAGGTCAGGTAGCTCATGATCTTCGGCCGGGAGGCGGTCCGCAGCAGAGGGTAACTCCCCCGGTTAACGGCAGGACGCGCCGAGGAGACATACGCGTCGGCAGAGGCCGGGAACGGGATGGAGCTGGTTGACGGAACCGGGGCGGCCTCCGGGGGGCTGGGCCTGGTCGCGGCCCACCATGCGAGCGGCGTGGCCACCGCCACCGCCACCGCAACAGTCGGCGCTAGCCATCTCCACCGGGAGCGCCGGCGGACCGGCGGCACGCGGCTGCCAGCCGGCCCGGACTGGCCTGAATGCCCGGCGGCGTTCTTTCGCCGCGTACCGAAACTACGAGGCATCTTGACTGGCAACCTGCCGTGTGCCTTGTCGGATAGTGAGTTTGACATTATCTCCGCCGGATGACGAGGTTCTCTTCGGCGGTCTGGAAGAGCCCGGATTTGCTGGCATAGATATGCACAGTGAAGCTGCCGGGCGCGTCCAATGCGACCAGCTTGAAGTCGGCCTGGCCCAGCATGCCTGTGGACCGGGCCTGCCACCGCACACCCAGCCCTCTGCTGTTGGTGATCTCAGCGAAGAGGTGGACCAAGCTTGCGCGGACGGTCCGGCCTGATGGGCCTATGGTGCAGAGCACCTTGATCGTGAACGGCGCGCCTACGGTCACCATGTGCGGCGCGGTGACCTTCAGCACGAGCCGGCCAGGTCCCGTCACGGACCGAGCCGATCCGCCTGGCGCGCGCCCGGCCAGGGCGGTCGATGCCGCGACGATGCGCCACGCCGGATGCATCTCGGCCCGGCCGTGCAGGTTCCTGTTGAGCACCCAGGCGCCGTAGAAGGTGGCATGCTGGCCAAGCGCGGGCAGCGGGACGTGCGCCAGGTCGGCTGGAATGACCCGCACCGCCAGCAGGCCGTGATCAGCGGCGGTGAGGAAGCCCCGGTACCGCGGGTCGGGTGCGATGGTCACCTGCCAGTCACCGTCGCCCGGCTTGTACTGCACTTGCTCGACGAGGCCGCTTACGGTCGCGCAGTTCGCGACCAGCTTGAGACGGCCAGGGTCATGGACGTGCGTCAATGGATCAGCGCGGCATGCTATGACTCCAGGCCGCCACGCGGGCGCCCCCACCGGCTTTCGCAGTACGCCGGATGGGCCGTACAAGGCGTACCCGACGGCGGCTCCGGCGATCAGCAGGACGGCGATCACGATTGCAAACTGCATCCGGGTAAGCCGATGAGCTTCGGCATGGCTGGCGGCTGCCGCCTGCCGGGCGGCCTGGTCCGGTTCTGTGGCGCTCACCGGAGTTGTCCCATCTGGATCGCCGTCGTGTAACGGTCGGCCGGGTTCCTGAGTTCGAGAAGCCACGACGGCTTCCCTCCGCGCGGCAGCACGAACGACAGCGAAATGGAACCGCGGGCATCGGCGCGGGTGCTCGTCATGAACCGGCCGTGGTAAACCGCGGTCACTAGAGCTCCGGGCCTGTAGCCGGAACCATGAATGATCATCCGGCCTCCAGAGATGGTGTAGCTCAAATTTGGGTTGGGCAGCAGGAGTGCACTGCGGTTGCCCAGGCGATCGGCTACCACGAGCTGCCAGTGAGCGAAGATGCGGACGGGCGGGCGGAAGGACACCGACACGCTGCTGTCAGCGGCCGACCGTCCGCGCGCGATGACAGCGCCGTGGTAGGTCACCGTTATCGGCGAAGAACTCTGGAAGCCAGCCGCTGTCACGGTCGCGATCCCGTCCTCCGTACGGTACGCGATGAAGGGCTTGGGCAGCGTTACCGATGCGTACCGGCCTTCCGCATCGGTCATGGTGAGCGGGTAGCGGGGGCGCGGGCGGCCTGGGTATCGCACTGACAGGGATACCGAGCCATCCGGTTGCGATCGGCCGCGCGCGATCTGGTGCCCGTTGTAAGTCGCTACCACCTGAGCGCTTTCAGTGAAGCCGGCACCGTGCAGCGTCAGGGCAGAGCCGCGGACGGCGTAGGACAAGACGGGGTGCGGCAGCCTGGCGGTCAACCGGTAGACCCACGCCCTGCCCTCGTGGTGGTAGTAGACCGTGTGCACGAGCTGCCCACCGTAGCGCTCGATGAGCAGCCGGAACTGGTGCTGGGCGGAGGTCTCGACAACTTGATTCTCCTCCGGAGGGTCGTCCGCGACCGTGGTGTAGTACACGGCGTAGGAAACCTGGCCGTTCCTGATCAGCCGGTCGGGCCAGCCGTCTATCCAGTCCCGGGGCGTCCGCGCTCCCGGGGAAGGCGCGGAGGCAGGGACGATCCGGCCGCCGGGCAGCACCGTTGCGAGGTTGAACCGGCCGAACGGATAGGAGGCGCGGTGGGCATAGAACGCGAAGACGTACTGGGCCGAGCCGCGCGAGATTGTCAGGACGCCCGAGCCCGGCGGCGTTGACGTGGCCATCCACGTAGCCGCCTCCTTCAGGCCGACGTAGCTGTTGTCCCGCCATACGTCCCACAGGTACGGGGCGGCAGCGCCCACAGCCACGATGGAAAGGGCGGCAGCGGACAGCAACCGCAGTGCGCCTGGGCGGCACCATTGGACCAGGGCGTCGAGGGCCCGGCCCGCCAGGATGGATAGCGCCGGCACGGCCGGCAGCAGATAGTTAAACGCTTTGAGCGGATAGATCTGGTAGAAGACCACCACCGTCAGGAGCCAGAGGAGGGGCAGCAGGTCCCCGCGTGACCGGCGGCCTATGGCGAACGCGATGCCGAAGATGTAAAGGGCAAGAATGAGCGGACCGTCGTGGGCGAGCAGGACCTTTCCGTAGTAGTACCAGGGCACGGCGCTGGCCCGCCGTATGCTCGTCGACAGGAAGTTCGTGTACAGCTCCCAGTTGGCGGCAAGCTGAACGAGCATCGGAGTCAGCGCGGCGAGGAACACAGCCGCGCTGATCAGCAGGCGGCGCCAGGTGATCTGCCCCGCGGACCGGCTGATGAGCAGATAGGCACCGACGACAAGCAGGGCGAGCCCACCGACGATCTTCGCCTGGACGGTGAGGGCGGCAGTCGCGGCGAAGCCATACAGCCAGCCGCTCCGCTTCGTCGCGGTCCACTTGGCCGCGCACAGCATGGCCGTGGCGAACAGGAACGTCAGTGTCGAGTCGAGCAGGGCGAGACGGCCGAGCATCACCGAGTAACCGCTGACCGAGAGCAACAATGCCGAGAAGAGCCCGGTACGCCGACCGAACAGGGTCGCGCCGATCCCATAGACCACTATCACCGTCAGGATGCTGAAGGCAGCTGCCACAGCGCGGGCAGTCACGTCCCCGACTCCGGCGACGCGGTAGACCACGGAAACCACCTCCTGAAAAAGGAGGAAGTTAGAGTCGCCACGGCTCTGCAGGATGAAGTACCGGCCGAGGTCTTTCGCACCGGCCAGCACGGCGGCTTGACCGGCGTACACAGCCTCGTCGCCGCGCAGGCCGACCCGGCCAAGCTCCCAGAGCCGGAGAAAGGCGGCGAGCGCCGTGATCGCGATCAGCGGCAGGTCGAGCCGCCGGAATGCCGCAGGGACATGAGACTTCCGGCGCTGCGGCCGAAGCTCAGCAGCGCCTTCCCTGCGGCTAGCACGCCCCCGGGATTGTGTCTTCACCGGCAAGAGGCTCATTTCATCCCCCTGCGCCGTGGCATTGAGCTGTCCCGGAGTCCTGGAATGACCCGCCTACCGACTCGAAACGCCAGCTGTAGCTGTCCGGATGCAGGGTCATGACCAGCACGCCCGATGCTGTGACGTTGCGGGCGATGCTGTTCGGCTGGATTGTCCTGAACCCGTAATGACTCTTGCCGCCCGTCCCCACGACGAATTCGCGGATACCGGACCGATCAGCGTGCCCGGAGGGGTCTTGCGAGGCGAAGCGTTCGTAATCGTGGTCATGCCCGTTGAGCACGACATCGGCGTGGGCGCCGAACAGATCGCGCCAGAACGCGTCATAAACCGGCCCGTCACCGTGCTGGCCGGAACTGAATCGCGGTTGATGCCAGTACGCGAGGACGCACGCCGCGGGGTGCTGGCGCAGGTCGGCCGCGAGCCACCGCTCTTCCGCAGAGCCGGGCGCACAGCCGCCGATGAACTCACATTCGGCATTCAAGGCGATGAGATGCCAGTGCCCTAGGTCATAGCTGTAGTAACCCCGGCTAGGGTCGCCGGCGGCCGTGCCGAAGTAGCTGTAGTAGCCATTGGCACCCCGGCTCAGATACTCGTGGTTACCGGGAACCGGGTGGCTGATCGAATCGAAACGCCCCCAGCTGGCAGCGAAGTATCGCTCGTAACTCTTGTACCGGCCGACCGGGTACTGGTTGTCGCCGAGCTCGAGTACCGCGGTTGGATGGATCGTCAGGATAAGGTTGCTGGTGGCCATCTGGCGGCAGACCGACACCTCGCCGGAAGTGTCGTTAGTCAGCTGTGGAGTGTCGTTAGTCAGCTGTGGGTGGTCCGTCGGGCCGCAGGCGATGTCGCCGGCGGCGACGATGACGGGACCGCCAGACGACGGTCCCGAGGAGCTTCCCCCGCTCTGGCACCCGGCGAGTCCTGCGACAGCCATGATCACGAAGATGGAGAGCACCGTCACAGTGGTCCGACGCTGACCCAGTACCAGCCTCCGTCCTGGTGTCAAGCCATCCACCTCGCTGCCAGACTGGACGGCGCTTCGCTGCTGGTGCGCGGCGCCCCGTGCCCGTTGCCCGATGCGCCGTTGCCCGATGTGCCATTGGCCGATGCGCCATTGGCCGATGCGCCGTTGCCCGATGTGCCATTGGCCGATGCGCCATTGGCCGATGCGCCATTGCCCGATGCCCAGGACGAGCGAGAATCGCCCGCCTCCATGAGGCGCGAGCTTTGCTCAGCCCAGCTGAAGCTGTCCGAGGCGCCGTTGCCCGATGCGTCGGCCGGGTCGGCGCTCGCCGCGATCAGGTGCGGGATTTCATCCGCCCAGCCGAACGTGTCCGAGGCGAGCGTCCGGACCCGGACGTTGGCGAGGAAGCCGGCCAGGATGTTCCGCTCGGCCGCCCGTAGCTCGTGGTAGTCCTGGGAACCGATGCTGATGGCGGGCGCGAGGTACCGGAAGGGCGGGAAGCCATAGGCATCGTCGGTGTTGGCCAGCAGCTGGGTGAGCGCGTCGCGCTTGTCCAGGTCAGCGAGGCGCGGCGAGCCGCGCTCGATGATGAACAGCTCCCTGACCCGGGCGGCGTCGGCCAGCTGGCAGGGCACCAGCCGGTCCACGGTGTACTTGGGCGGCGGGATCAGCATCTGGGTGAGGGCGTTGATGCCCATGATGGGCAGGTTGAACCGGCTGAGCGCCATGCCGATCGACCGGCCGCCCCTGGAGTGCAGGCGGCTCTGAACCTGCAGCCGGCGCCATTCGGAACGGGTGAGGTCCTCGGCGGACACCGCGCGCAGGGTGTGGGCGCTGATCGTCAGCGGTTTGGGGAACCAGGAAGCATTGCCGCTGCGGTCGATGACCGTCATGTCATCCGACAGGAACCTGCCCCCGTGCTCGCGGAGCAGGCGCAACACGGTTCCGGTTTTCCCGGTGTCCGTCAATGCGGAGAGCATCACACCGGTCCCCGCCAGTTCCACGCATGCGGAGTGAAGCAGCATCCGGCCGCGGGAAACCAGGACGAACCGCAGCAAGGGCTCGAGGATGTTGGTGTACACGACATGGCTGGACCGTGCCAGCAGCGGACCCACGTCCACCGTGATTTGATCGTCGATGCGCGCACGGAAGTTGGCACCGAGCCGGCCGAGGTGCTCCTCGTACCGGATCACCGTGGGATAAGAGGACTCGATCATGGCCGCGCGCCGGCACGGCCGCTTGTTTCCCACATCACCAACTCGCACCGCGATGTCCACGTCGCTGTCGGCGATGTGCTGCGCGCGGAAGAACTCCAGTTCCGGCAGCATGATCTGGGACCCGATCGTCACGACGCCGGCCACGTCATAGCGGTAGGCCAGATACCGCGACCGCTTGCGAGCGGAAGCCAGGCCATCGGGCTCGCCGCCGTCCGACGCGGCCAGGTCGACGAGCACGCGAACCGGGTCACGGCGAGTTTCCTGCTTGGCCGACGCGAAGATGGCCCGGTCGCTCAGCACGAAGCGGACGACGAACAAGAGCACCAGGGTGATCCCGTTCGCGACCAGGACGTCCAGGCCCCGGTCGATCAGGAACTGGAAGACCGGGAGGCGGGCCAGCAGCAGGACGTTGTTCATGATGAAGAACCGGACTGCCCGGCCGAGGCGGGTGCCGTGGGCGCGCTTGCGGTAAATTATCGTGTCCACCAGCACGAAGTTCCATGTGGTGGAGACCTGGGTGGCCAGTGACGCCCCGAGCAGGTGGTTCCAGCCCAGGGTGTGAAAGAAGAACCAGAGGGCGGCGCTGTTGACCACGATGCCCGTCGCGCCGACCAGCCCGAACGACACGAACCTCATGGCCTGGCTGATCCGCTCGCTCCTGGTGGCCGGCCGCTCCCGCAGCTGCTTGGCCAGCCGCGCCGCGCGCAGCCTGACTAGATGGCGCAGGAACATGACGCCCTGACGCAGCGAGGCCTTAGAATCGCCTGCCGCGCGCGGTTCGAAACGGTAGGCCACCTCGGCCACCCGGGCGACCGGGTTGCGGACCAGGATTTCCAGCAGCACCTTGAAGCCGGTCGGCCTGAGCCGATCGAGGTTCACGCTGGTCCGGCGGAAGGCGAAGAGCCCGCTCAGCGGATCGCTCACCATCGCCAGCCGGCGCGGGAAGACGTTCTTGACCAGCCGGGTGGCGGAAGAGGACACGAAGACCCGCCCGGCGCTGCCCAGGCCGTCCGCCGCGGACCGATCGCCGGCGTACCTGGTGCCCACCACGATGTCGCAATCGTGGCGCATGGCCGTGCTCGCCAGCACGGCCGCGGCCTCCGGCGGATGCTGCAGGTCGGCGTCCATGACCAGGACCCAGTCACCGCGTGCGTGGCGCGCCCCGGCGACGACGGCACTGCCCAGGCCGCCCTTCCTCGAGCCCGGCGGCCGGTGCAGGATCCGAATCGGGACCGGGCAGGTCCGGGCCTGCTCGGCCAGCACGTCCGGCGTCTCGTCATCGCTGTCATCGACGAAGATGAGCTCGGCGCCCAGCGGCGCGACGGCCGGACCGAGCCGCGCCAGCAGCACTTCGATGCTGTGCTTCTCGTTGCGGGTTGGAACGATAACGGTCAGGCTGGGCGTTTCGCCATTGCTGGCGAAACTGAGATCGGCAAGTACAGTTGGCACGTCAAACTCGGTCGACATAGAACCGGTCCCCTTCGCCGAAGCGGTCCCCATCGCTGGCACGGCGCAGCCAAAAATGACAAGCGGAAATTGAATTGGCGCACGAAACCAGACGTAAACTCCCTGCGGTGGCATCGGAGCGGCTACAGCACCCAGTACGCGTCAGAAAATGACCAGCGGGAAAGTATGGGTGATCAGGGCAACAGTTCGCCAGCCCTAGCTCAGCTGCAGGTAAATAGGCATAAGAGTCGGCGGCGCGCAACCAGACAGGTCGCGCGCCAAGTATTCACCTCCCCCAGGCGGAAAGCCCAGGCCGCTCTCCAACCAGCATCAGAAAACGAGAACCTAGAGGCGAAATTCGCAGGTTCGCCATGAGTCGTACGCTCGTCGCGAACCCGCGATCATCACCCTCTGTTCACTCATAGCAGGACATTAGCAGACATCCGGTCATATGCAAGACGTCTGGCGTTCGTCTTCTGTTAAGACTTAATTAACCTCGTGGATCACGTTGGGCGGCGGCAGACGATCTTTATGCCAGGGACGCCAGGTGACATGGAGATAATCGATACCGCGCTTATTCCAGAGGCGCCAAGTGACGGAGAGGCAGCTGATGCCACGCTGATTCTAGGGACGTTACGTGACAACAGGGACAGTCGATATCGCGCTGATTTCAGGGGCGGTAGGTGACGGGGAGGCACTTGATGCCGTTGATCCAGCCGGAGCGGAGGCGGACCGGGTCGCCGGCCTTGGCGATGTCCGGCATGGCGTCGGCGATGGCGGTGAAGATCAGCTCGATCTCCAGCTTGGCGAGGCTGGCGCCCAGGCAGTAGTGCGTGCCCAGGCCGCCGTAACCGAGGTGGGGGTTCGGGTCGCGGCCGATGTCGAACCGGCCGGGCTCGTCGAAGACCTCCTCGTCGAAGTTGGCCGACCGGTAGAACAGGCCCAGCCGCTGCCCCGCCTTGATCTGCTGGCCGCCGAGTTCAACGTCGCGGGTCGCGGTGCGCTGGAACACGGTGATCGGGGTGGCCCAGCGGACGATCTCGTCTGCCGCGGTGTCCGGGCGGGACGCCTTGAACAGCTCCCACTGCTCCGGGTGGTCGAAGAAGGCGTTCATGCCGTGCGTGATGGCGTTACGGGTGGTCTCGTTGCCCGCCACGGCCAGCATCAGCACGAAGTACCCGAACTCGTCGTCGGATAGCCCGTGGCCGTCGATCTCGGCGCTGATCAGCTTGGTGACGATGTCGTCGCGGGGGCAGCCGCGCCGCTCCTCGGCCATGGTCATGCTGTAGCCGAGGATCTCGATAGCGGCCATCTCGCCGGAGTTCTCCTCGCCTGGCAGCTCGTCGTCGTAGCCGATCATCCGGTTGGACCAGGCGAAGATCTTGCCGCGATCCTCCTGCGGGACGCCGATCAGGTCGCTGATGGCCTGCAGCGGCAGCTCGGCCGCCACGTCGGTGACGAAGTCGCCGGTGCCGGCGTCCAGCGCGGTGGCCACGATGCGCCGGGCGCGTTCGGTCAGGACCTGGCGCAGGTTGCCGATGGCGCGCGGGGTAAACCCGCGGGAGACGATGCCGCGCATCCTGGTGTGCTGCGGGGGGTCCATGTTGAGCAGGATGATCCGCTGCATCTCGATGGACTCGCGGGGGATGCCCTCCTTGAACCGGATCAGCGCGGTGTTCTCCTCCGAGGAGTAGACGTCGGGCGCCTTGGACACGGTGAGGATGTCGGCGTGCCTGGTGACCGCCCAGTACCCCTCGTCGTCGAAGCCGGCCGAGCCGCGGCGCTGCGGCACCCACCAGACCGGGGCGGCGCGGCGCAGCGCGGCCAGCTCCTCGGCGGGCACCCTGGTGGTGTAGATCTCCGGGTCGGTGAGGTCGAAGCCAGGCGGGATGTCCGGAACGGTCACGGCTGCCTCCTTGGCTGATAGTGAAACGTGTTCTAGTTTTGATTAGACCATGGATGGCGGAGGTGGGCTATGGGGACCGCGGTGATCGTCGAGGCGGTACGGACCCCGGTCGGCAAGCGCGGCGGCGTGCTGTCCGGCGTGCACGCGGCCGAGATCCTGGGCGGCGTGCAGAAGGCGCTGATCGACCGGGCTGGCATCGCGGCGGCCGAGGTGGAACAGGTAGCAGGCGGCTGCGTCACCCAGGCCGGCGAGCAGTCGAACAACGTGACCAGGACGGCCTGGCTGCACGCCGGGCTGCCGCATACGGCCGGCTGCCTGACGCTGGACGCGCAGTGCGGTTCGGCGCAGCAGGCCGCGCACCTGATGGCCGGGCTGATCGCGGCGGACGCGATCGGCGTCGGGATCGCGTGCGGGGTCGAGGCGATGAGCCGGGTGCCGCTGGGCACCGCGGCTCTTGGGGGCAGGGCTGACGCGGGCACGCCCCGGCCTGGATCCTGGGACATCGACATGCCGAGCCAATATGTCGCGGCCGAGCGCATCGCGCGGCGCCGCGGGCTCTCCCGCGCGGACACCGACGCCTTCGGCCTACGCTCCCAGACCCTAGCCCAGGCGGCCTGGGCGCAGGGACACTTCGATCGCGAGGTGGTACCGGTCAAGGTGGGTCCCGACATGGTCGACCGGGACCAGGGACTGCGCGAGACCAGCCTGGAGGCGCTGGCCCGGCTCAAGCCGATGGTCGAGGGCGGGCTGCACACGGCCGGCTCGTCCTCGCAGATCTCGGACGGCGCCGCCGCGGTGCTGCTCGCCGACGCGGATCGGGCCCGGCAGCTCGGGCTGCGACCGCGGGCCCAGATCCTGGCCCAGTGCCTGATCGGCGCCGAGCCGTACTACCACCTGGACGGCCCGGTCCAGGCGACCGAGCGGGTGCTGGAGCGCAGCGGCATGGGCATCGGCGACATCGACCTGTTCGAGGTCAACGAGGCGTTCGCGTCGATCGTGCTGTCCTGGCTGGCGGTGCACCAGGCCGACCCGGACCGGGTCAACGTCAACGGCGGCGCGATCGCCCTCGGCCATCCGGTGGGCAGCACCGGCGCCCGGCTGCTCACCACCGCGCTGCACGAGCTCGAGCGGCGCGGCGCCGGCACCGCGCTGGTCACCATGTGCGCCGGCGGCGCGATGGCCACCGCCACCATCATCGAGCGCCTGTAATCCGGCGGCCGCGCGGGCTCTGGCACGCCGCCACGCCCGTCACCTCAGCCTCGGCCATGACACCAAGCCGGGGTACGCAACCACGGCGATGTGATGCGATGAAGGAGCGGGCCTCCGCTCCTGGCGGATGCTGGAAGTTGCAGCAATCCGTCACCTACCAGGGAACAGGAGGCCCACGATGACGGAAGCATATGACG
>Ga0137366_10001787_pt1 | contig 16103 bp, 18 predicted proteins | sample SagtaG_8_FD_104938 | JGI IMG/M metagenome (GOLD analysis project Ga0137366, IMG submission 104938) | Vadose zone soil microbial communities from Sagehorn Ranch, Mendocino, California, USA - Sage1_L_60_16 metaG | ecosystem: Environmental > Terrestrial > Soil > Vadose zone | place: USA...
ACGGGCCGCTGCGTTCATTCAACGCTGCTGCCAAAAGCGTGCGCAACTCCGTCACCTTCACCAAGCCGCCGAATGCAGTGCTACAAGAGCTGACATCGATGTTGGAGAGAATGGCGGACTCGCTGGAGCGCGGCCAGATCACCGAAGCCGGAAGCATCGTGGAGTAGCGAAGCCCTTCTGGTGTGGGCCCGAGTAATCTGGCCCAAGTCACAAGTCAACTGCCCCGAACCAAAGTAGGCTGAAATGGGCAGCCTTGATCGCTCTTACAACATTGTTCGTCCTGACATCGTTCGCGCAGAGGGCAACATCGTACCTGCGAGCGATGGTTTGCGCTTTGCGCCGTAGATGGTTGGCTCTAAGATGGACAGCCCGCTTGCTCAACTTGCGATCCGCTTCTTCGTCGGGGGCGCCGTAGTTTCGGCGTTCTCGCTTCTCGCAGACCTGTTCAAACCCAAGAGCTTTGCCGGACTCTTCGGCGCCGCTCCCTCCGTTGCTCTGGCCTCGCTCATCCTGGTCGTACGCACGCAGGACGCGGAGACCGCCACCATCGAGGCCCGCTCCATGCTGATTGCCGCCTTCGCGCTGCTGCTCTACGCCTCGCTGCTGAGCCACGGATTGCTGCAATCGAAGTTCAGCGCGCTAAAAGGCTCGGTGAGCGCGCTGCTGGTCTGGCTCGCCGCAGCGGTGGGCTTATGGTATGCGGCGCTAGGAGGTTGACCCACGATTGTCTCGGTAAGCAAATCCGGATTTCAGCAGGTGCGGTGGCACGAGTATGTGATTCGATTTGCGTTGGGCGGACTGGTAACCGCGTGCGCCGGACTTCTCGCGGGCAAGTTCGGCCCCAGCTTCGGAGGCCTGTTCCTGGCATTTCCCGCGATCCTGGTGGCAAGCACCACGCTGGTGGAAAAGCATGAGCGCCAGCGCTTCGAGACCAAGGGCCTTGCAGGACAGAACCGCGGCAGGCAAGCGGCCGGGGCCGATACCGCTGGAGCGGCGATGGGCAGCCTGGGGCTCATGGCCTTCGCAGGCTTTGTATGGAAACTTATGCCCGGCCACAGCGCGGGGATCGTTCTGCCCGCCGCAACCCTGGCCTGGGCTGCCGTCGCCGGCACGATGTGGTGGCTATGGAAACGGGACTTTCCACGCAAGCTGCGGGCCATGCCGGCACGCTGGTTGGGAACCAAACCGTGACGGACCGTAGATGAGATGCCCCACATCTGCTCGACCTCAACAGATGTGGGGCTGGGGCCTCCGCGAAAGTTGGGGCCTGATGCCTTCGCAGAGGGTGTAACGCCCGTTAGAAGCCAAGCCCCGTGCCGCTCTTCCGAGTGTGAGCCTGACGGCGCGCGGCGCAAACCTGCAGGCCGCTGATCAGGCGGCGAGCAGTCGATCGAAGAACGTTCGATAGCGGCGCAGAGACTGCCTCAGGACCTCGGTCGAAACGTTATCGCCGCTGTTCCACTGGCGAATCACGCTCGAGCGCTCTTCGGCGAACTGCTCCGAGAGCTTCTTGATCGCCTCACCGAGGAGGTTGTCGGCGTCCTCCACTGCCTGCCGCGGCTGGTCGACGAATGCACCCTGGATCTTGTCCCAGCGCGCGCGCATTTCCTGCGAATCGCTTTCCGCAAAGAAGCCCGCTTTCTTCGTCCCGCCCGGCCCTCTGGACTCTTTGCTCACAAGCCGCGGCCCGCCTGCCTTGGGCTCCTCCTTGGGCTCCTCGGCTTCGCCTTTGGGCACCATGGCCGGCATCGGTCCCATCGGCACACTCAAGCGCTCGGCCCTCTTCGGCTCGGGGTACGCCACATCATCGGGCTGTCCTCGTTCAAACTCGGCAGCCCGTTCTCGTTCAAACTCGGCAGACTCGGAGATGTCGGCCGGCATCGGTTTCTCGTTCTTGAACGCTTTCTCGTCCTTAAATTTTTCGTCGAATTTTTCGTCGAATTTTTCGTCTTTTTTGCGAAGCGGGTCCATCAGGCCACCTCCCTGCCCTCCGGTTCGGATTCAATGAGTTGTTCAAAGAGGAAGCGGTAGTGAACGATCGCTTTGCGCAACTCCTCCGTGGTTGCCTCGCCGCCTCGCTCACGCAACGTGATATCGTGCGCCACCCGGTAGTTTGAGACCAGCAGCGGATGCTCGACCGAGATATCGGCCGCGCGCTGCTCGAAGTCTGCTACTGGATAGCCTTCCGCATTCATCACCTCGGAGATCAACTCGTCGGCGGCGAAGACAGCACCCTTCGGGTCGTCCACAAAGCGCCGTTGAATTTCCATCCAGCGGTCGAGGTAGCTGCGGCGGGCCGATTGCGAGAGCGGCTGCAGGCGCAAGCGCTCGACCCGCTTCACGCGGTTCTGCAGCTCCGCCTCGGCGCGGCCGGTGCCGCGTTCACGCACAATTCTTTCGTACTCGGGACCGAATCGCTCGCGGAGCTGCACGGAACGGCGCCGGCGCGTGTAGAACAAAACCACCAGCAATACCGCTAGAGCCGCCACGGCGATCAAGGTAAAAATGAGCCTCGTATCCATAGTTTTTCACTGCTCCTGAGCCATGGGTTTTCGCCCCAGCAAGCCACTACGGGCTTGACGGGGACGCCGTTTAGAGTCACACCACCGTCCGCCGGCCGGTCACCAGTTGCAGGATCAGCACAACTAATGCAGCCACCAACAGTAGATGGATGATGGAACCAATCTGATAGACGCCAACCAGACCGAGCAACCAGCCGATCAGCAGGATTGCAAAAATTGTCCAGAGCAAAACTGCACCTCCTACTTGTCCAGGTAGAGGAGGCAATTCCGTGCCCCTTCCAGTGCTCCCGGCCAAATAACAAAGCGAAAGGCTTATCGGACCAGCTGCCGAGAGCTCAATCGAGCTCATGTAAATTTTCGCGAGCGCCGGGTAAAAGTTTGCCCTGAGCGGGGCTGCACCCCAGCAGCACAGCTCTCAGCGCAAACCTGTCATCGCTTGCTTTGTTGAGAACAGCGGCGCAATGCGAGCACGCAGGTTGGATGCTGCGGCACAGGCCCGCATTGTCGCTGGATATTTCCTTCTTCGCTGCCAACCCGAAACTGGGCGCCACCCTCTCTTTGTAGGGGCCGCTCATCTGCCAACACAGGCGAACGGGGCCCGGAGGAATACAGAATGAACGCTGATCAGCTGAAAGGAAAATGGACAGAGCTCAAAGGCGCGGTGAGGGAACGTTGGGGCAAGCTGACGAACGATGATATCGACGTGATCGCCGGACAGCAGGAGCAGTTAATCGGCCGCATCCAGAACCGCTACGGCATTGCCAAAGAGGAGGCCCAGAGGCAGGTAGACGAATGGATGAGGATGGACGATTTCACACGGCGCAAAGCAGGCTAGATCTGTTATTTCCAAAGCAGGCTAGATCTGTTGTTTCATTGATACAGGGAGCCTCTTCGGCTCCCAATTTTTTTGAGGTCGAAAAGCGCATCATGCACAAAACTCCAGCCGGCAAGAGGACCGGCAAAAAATCGATGTCCACGGGACGTCCGTCTCTAAAACAGACGGGCCGCGGCGAGGTCCACGAGATGCCGCGGCGTTCTGTAACTTCCGAAGCGTCTTCCGGGGCGTCTTCTGGAACGACAAGAGTATTGCACCAGCCAAAGGCGCCTTATCCAAAGCAAAAACAACCGAAGCCGGGGAGTGAGGCGAAGATGCAGCCACGCCCGCGCTATCAGGCGCCGGAGTACAAGGCTGCAGGAAAATTACGGAACAAGGCCGCGCTGATCACCGGCGGCGATTCCGGAATCGGGCGCGCGGTCGCCGTACTATATGCTCGCGAGGGCGCCGACGTCGCCCTGGTGTATCTGCCGGAAGAGCAGCACGATGCCGAGGAGACCTGCCGCGCGGTGCAGGAATCCGGGCGCCGGTGCCTGCTGATCCCGGGCGATGTCGCCGACGCGGAGTTCTGCGAGCAAGCCGTGCAGCGCTGCGCGGATGAGTTCGGCAAGCTCGACATTCTGGTGAATAATGCCGCCTTCCAGCAGCACACGGAAGAGGTCGACGAGATCAGCGACGAGATGTGGGACAAAACATTCAAGACCAACATTTATGGCTATTTCCATATGGCGCGCGCCGCACTGCGCCAGATGCGCGAGGGCTGCACCATCCTAAACACCGGCTCCATCACTGGTCTGGAGGGCAGCAAGCACCTGCTGGCCTACTCCTCGACCAAGGGCGCCATCCACGCTTTCACGAAGTCGCTGGCGCAGATGCTCGTCGAACGCAAGATCCGCGTGAACTGCGTGGCGCCGGGCCCGGTGTGGACGCCTCTAAACGTGGCCGATAAGGAGCCGGAGCAGGTCGCCAAACACGCCGAAGCCACTCCGATGCATCGCGCGGCGCAGCCGGAAGAGGTCGCTCCTGCCTTCGTCTTCTTCGCCTCGGAGGCAGATTCAAGCTATATCACCGGCGAGGTGCTGACACTGCTAGGAGGCGAGGTCACGGCCGCCTGATCCGCAATCCACAGGTCAGCGCCGCAAATTCTGGGGCCCCGGCGTGCCGGTCTTTGACTCGCTGGGTTTGGGCTCGCTGGTTTGAAGGGCACGGCACGGAACCGTGGGGCAATCGATGCCTGTCACTGGATCGACGACGAAGTGGACGTCAAGTCGTCGGGGCGAAAAGTCTTCAGTGCCGGCGCCGTCTCGGCGACCCCAGCCGGGACCCGCGGCAGGTAGATCGTGAAGGTCGCGCCCTGTCCAAGGTCGCTCTCGAGGAAGATAAACCCGTTGTTCTGCTTCACGATCCCATAAACGGACGAGAGCCCCAGCCCGGTGCCTTTGCCGACCTCCTTGGTGGTGAAGAATGGCTCAAAGATGCGGCCCTGGATCGCCGGATCGATGCCCGTGCCCGAATCACTGAAGGTGAGCGCGACGTAATCGCCCGGGGCCATCGGCACCAACCTCGCGGCCTGTTCGTGGTCAACCACGGCATCGGAGGTTCGAATCAGCAGCCTGCCTCCGCGCGGCATGGCATCGCGCGCGTTCGCCGAAAGGTTCATCAGCACCTGCTGGATGTGGGTCGCATCAGCCTTGCAGCGGCCCAGGTCTTCTTTCAGATCGAATTGCAGTTCGATATTTCCGTCGAGCAGCCGCCGCAGCATTCCACTCATGTCGCGGACCACGGAGCTCAGGTCCAGCACCTGCTGCGAAATCGGCTGCCTGCGGCTGAACATCAGCAGTTGTTTTGTGAGCTCGGCGCCCCGCCAGCAGGCCTCCAGCGCCTCCGCCGCATGCTTGCGGTGTGCCGGATCGGGGACCTCCTCGGCGAGAAACTCGCAGTAGGAGGTGATCACCATGAGCAGGTTGTTAAAGTCATGCGCCACGCCGCCGGCAAAGCGGTTGATGGCTTCCATCTTCTGCGCCTGGAAGAGATGCTCCTGCAGGCGGCGCACTTCGGAGATGTCAAGCACGGTGCCCTGCAACTCCAGGCTGGTACTCGGAGACGGCTTCTCGTCGTTTGCGGTGGGGCCGGCAACCAGCGTCACCGTCACCAATGCCACCATCTCCGAGCCGTCCTTGCGGCGGAAGCGTACCTCTTGATTAATTACCTGGGCGCCCGCGAGCAGGGCTTCTTGGATGGCGTGCCGCTCCTGCGGGTCCACATAGAGGAAGAACGCATTCTGGCGCTGAAATTCTTTGGGCGAGGCGTAGCTGAACAATTTGCAGAGGGCATCGTTGCAATCGACCAGCGTGCCGTCGAGTCGCGAGCGGAAGACGCCGGCCAGGTTGCGTTCGAAGAGCTGACGATATCGCTGTTCGCTCAGGCGCAGTACCAGAGCGCCGCGGAGGCGGCAATCTCCCGCGGAAGCGTCCTTATCTGGGAGGCGAGACTCGTGCTGCTCCCGGCCAGCATCGAGGCGACGTAGATGGCCAGCGCCGAGGCGAGAGCGGCGATGGTTCCCGTGCGGGCGACCTCGTCGTCCCTCCCTGAGTTGCGAAAGGCCTCAGCGCCGGCAATCAGCAGTGGAATGTACAGCAGGCCCAGAATGACTGAAACCAGAAGCGTGAAGTTTCTGAGGACCGGGGAGCCCCAGTTCATGCACGTCAACGAAAGCGTGACCGCCAGGTTTGCGGCGTGCGCCGTCCAGGCCCACGTCCAGCGGCAGAAGAACGCCTGCGAGCGGAAATATGGGCTGATGGCGATCAGCACCACGACCAAAAACGCGGTAAAGCCCGCCTCGACAAAAAGAAACAGCTTCAACAGCCAAAAAGAATCAACCATGGGGCCCGCGTACTGAATTTCGACACGTGTCTCTGGAATTATCGTCAGGGGGTGCTGGTTTCTTCATTGTGAATCCAGAGCACAACTTCAAGAAATAGGGTCTTCCACCTAGGGGCCGAATCTGGAGGTAACATGCCGCGCGCAGCGCGCTCCCAACCCAGCACGCAAAGTCGGCGCGATGGGCACCCTCAGTGAACGAAGCCTTTCTTGCGCAGGATCTCTTCGATGCGGGCGTAATGGGCGCTCTCCCATTGATCCAGGCTCTGTGAGGCGTCTTTGGCGGCACGCTTCTGCGCGGCCTCCAGCACCTCGGCCGCCCGGATCGTGGGCACCACGACGATCCCCTCTTCGTCGGCCACCACAATGTCTCCCGGGGAGACCTCGACCCCGCCGCAGCGCGCCGTCTCATTCAGCGAGCCGATCCTGTCCTTCGCGCCGGGGATCGGGACCACGCCCCGGCCAAAGACGGGAAAGTGCCGGGCGCGGGATTCGGCGACATCGCGCAGAGCCCCATCGAGGACAAAGCCCGCGATCCCGTGCCGTTGGGCGACGGCGCAGACGTTTCCCCCGGCCAGCGCGTAGTTCAGGTCACCGGACTCGACCACGATCACCGCGCCGGGCGCAGCGCGATAGATCGCGGCGTGCAGCATGAGGTGGTCGCCCGCCGGGCATCGCACCGGATATGCAGGTCCCGCAATGCGCGGAATCGGTTGCCACAACGGCCGGATGCCAATGTCCATGACCTGTTCGCGGCTGAGAAAATCGGCGAGTGTTGTGGGCGACAGCTCCAGAAACGCGGCGTAGTCCATGCAAGGCCCTCCATCCCGGCAAGCAACGCGGGTTGCCGGGGGAACCCAATCTTCACCCCAGCAAAGCGATACCGCGCTTGCCGGGAACCCCAATGGGAGCTTCTGCGACTCTCGCCCCAACAAGCGGCTTCGGGCTTGCTGGAGACCCGCTGAGACTACGAAATTATACTTTCCGGGATCTCTCCCACAAGATGAAATTCGGTCTATCTGTTGAAGGAAGCGGCGCTTGTGGGGTCTCCGTTTGGGCCGCGGATTGCGCTACAAATTTGCGTGGGGAGGGGGCTCCGAATGGGGCCTCAAATTAAGCAACGCGCTTCTCGCCTTTGGGGCCAATCCGCTCCGGGGCCATACGCTCTGCGGCAGACGGCTCGGCGCCGAGCGGTTGAACATTGATGTGGAAGCAGGCGCCATGCTGCCCGAGCCGCGGCTCAATCATCCGCGTGATGCGTTCAATTGCGGTGTTCACGTCGCTCGTGACCATCTGCTTCAGTTCAATGGTGAAGGTCAGGTCGAAGCACATCGCGTTGCGCGAGGCCACAGATGGACCCGGCAGGGGCGAGCCGCCCAGCAACTGGCCGATGTTCAGTAGCGACCGGCTGCCGCAGACTGGACAGCAATCGATCCGGCCATTGGTGATGCACTCGCAGTCGAGGCACAGGACCGCGCCCTGCAGGGGGACTGCGCCTGCCTTTTGCATTCTGGCTTCGCGATTCATACAAACCACCAGCGGCGATAGATTTCTGTTCAGACGTTCTGTTGAATCTCCGGCGTTGCCTGCTGCCGCGCTCGCTGACTGAATTTCGTGCGCCAATCGAGATCCGTTGGATTGGATGCCTGGCGCCAGCAGGAGATTCCGTCAATTCCGGCATGGAGAGACAGGGTTCCGGGCCCAACTCTGGAAAGCTTCCCGCCTCCGTTTACCGGATTGGTGCGCGGCGGCCATTTTTCACCGGCTTAAAGCGAAAGTCGTGGAAGATAGCAGAAGCCTGGTGGGGGACTCCGCCATGGAGGTCTGAGAATGCTCCAGTTCGTTGCTTCGCTCTTCGGTTGCACTCACCATCACTGCACCTTTCCCATGACGTCCAGGGTTCGCCGGGCGACGCAGGAGGGGACGCAGCCGGCAGGAAAGCCGTCCCCAAACACCTACGTGGTGTGCCTCGATTGCGGCAAGGAATTTGCCTACGACTGGCAGAAGATGAAGAAGGTTGCAGCCGCCCGGGTTGCGTAAGCCATTGTTGATGTAAAGCATTGCGCAATGTGTTGCATAACGAGTTCAGCGGCCACACTCTGCCGGGACCGGGGACGGGTGTGTTGACTCTGATCTTGGTTTTGCTCTGAACGTTTTACTCTGAAACTCTGACCTTGAGACTTTGAAACCTGACTCTTCAGCTCTGCCAGGGATCCTTCATCTGCGTCGGCGCCTTCCTGGGACCAGACCCAATACTAGAGAGCTCTTCCTCCAGTGCGAGTTCCTGAGCGCGCCGCGCACGGGTATCCTCGTCGAGCAGGTTCATTCGCTTTTTCATGCGGAGCATCTGAAAGAGGCCAAAGCCCAGGGCAAGCACCAGAAATACGATGATGAGGCAGCCCGCCACGACGGTCCCCACTGAAGCGCCCTTCGGAAGGTATGCGGTAAGCTCCGGGAAGGAGAGGATGATCGTCATGTGTTTCTCCGGCTACGGCCCCCACCTCTGCCGTCTTGGGCAGATGTAGGATGGGAGTTCTGGCGCTGCACGCTCCGTCCCGGCCTCAGGCTCGGACGCGCTGCATACGCTTGCATTGTACTCTGGATTTTCCTGGAAGGAACGACTTGGCTTCAATTGCACTAAGGTACTAGCACCAAAGTACCCGCTCCTGAGTAGTCCCCTGGATCTTAACGAGCAATTTCGTTTTCTTTGGAACACGTCCTATGCCATCGGATCCTCTGCCTTTGGACTGGAGCACCGGAGAGCTGGCCGCCGGGCTTAACTGCTACCAGCGAGAGGAGTTCTTCGACGCCCACGAGCACTGGGAGAACATCTGGCGGCAGAGCCAGGGGCGGGAGAAACCCTTCCTGCAGGCCCTGATCCAGGTGGCGGGCGCGCTGCACCACTACCGCAGGCGGAACCTGCGCGGCTGCCAGGCCCTGTTTCGGGGGGCCGTGCGGCGGCTGGAGCCCTACCCGGATTGCTTCGGAGGCGTGTTGCTGGTCCCGCTCCGGCAGGAACTGGCGGCGTGGCAGTTGGCCGTGGAGAAGTCGCTGGCGCGAGAGTCGAAGGTCGAGGGGCAGGGGCTGATCGCGACCGGTGCGCCTGTGCCTTCGGCCGCTCTGGTGAGTTATCCGGAGTCGTATCCGAAGATCCACCTCGCAATCAGCGATGCGAAGGACCAGAGAGATTCAGGTCCGGCGAATTCGCAAGAATAGCAGTCCAGCGATTCGCAAAAATCGGCACTCCAAAGCCCCAAAGATAGTCTAGAATTGTGAGGTACGGCACATCATTCCTGCCGGCCCGGCAGCTAACCTGATGAGGTCGCGGGTGGACGCCCGGAAAGCTGACGCGGGCGCGCACTGAAAAGTTTTGGAGGCAACGGATGTTTGAAGGACTTATGCAACCGATGCACCTGCTGGTGATCCTGTTCATCGCCCTGCTCTTGTTCGGACCGAGCAAGTTGTCGGAGTTGGGCAAAGGACTCGGCCAGGGCATCAAGAATTTCAAGGACGCCGTGAACGACGGCAAGCAGGACCAGACAGCTGCCGCCAAGAAAGACACGCCGACTCAGACGCCGCAAGCCTGATCAGGGCGCACTCTGGGCCTTCCCGCCCACAACGGCAGAGTTCTACCGAGGCGGAGAGCGTTGCGCCTCGTCTTTTTATCTCTGCAATCTTCACGGTTTGAATCTAATCCAGTCGTGCGAGTAAACAAAACCCCCGTCGCCGGGGGTTTTGTCTTGAAGCTCGATGCCCCCCGCCTCGCCGCCTAAAATGGCGGCGGGAGGCGGGGCACCATTGGGACCAGGATTCAGCTAGACGTTCTTGATCTCCTGCGCCAGGTGGGCGAGTGAGGCCTTCGCGTCGCCGTAGAGCATGCTGGTGACCTGCTTGTAGAAGAGCGGGTTCTCCAGCCCGGAGAAGCCCCGCCCCTGGCCGCGCTTGAGCACGATGACCGACTTCGCCTTGTCGACTTCGATAATCGGCATGCCGGCGATGGGGCTGTTCGGATTGTCGCGAGCATCCGGGTTCACCACATCGTTGGCACCGACGACGACGGCGACGTCAGTGGAAGCGAGCTCCGGGTTGATCTGGTCCATCTCATACAGGTCGCCGTAAGGAACGTTGGCCTCGGCCAGCAGCACATTCATGTGTCCGGGCATGCGTCCGGCGACCGGGTGGATGCCGTACTTCACGGTCACTCCGCGCTCTTCCAGGGCGCTGGCCAACTCGCGGCAGGCGTGCTGCGCCTGCGCGGTCGCCAGACCGTAGCCGGGAACGAAGACCACCTTATTGGCATAGGCCAGGCGCACGGCTGCGTCGTCCAGCGAGATCTCATGCATGGTGCCGCCCGCGCCGGCAGCCGCCGTGGCGTGCACCGCGCCGAAGCCACCAAAGAGCACGTTGGTGATGGAGCGGTTCATCGCCTTACACATGAGGATGGAAAGGATGAAGCCGCTGAAGCCATCCAGTGTGCCTGCGATGATCAGAATGTTGTTGCCCAGCACAAAGCCAGTGGCGGCAGAAGACAGACCAGCGTAGCTGTTCAACAGCGACATCACCACCGGCATGTCGGCCGAGCCGATGGGGATGACCAGCATGACGCCGAAGAGCAGTCCCAAGGCCACCATGCCGTAGAAGAATCCCGAAGCCTCGGGATGCTGCAGCGAGTAGCCGAAGCAGCCGATCATGACAAAGAAGATCAGCAGGTTCAGGTATTGCTGTCCTTTGAACTGGATCGGCGTGCCGCGAATGGTGCCCTGCAGCTTGCCGCAGGCGATGAGCGAGCCGGTGGTGGTAAGCGTGCCGAGCATCACTTCCAGTCCCAGCGCGCTGCGCGTGAACGTCGACATCGTCTCCGCGTGCATCACAAATTCGGCGATGCCGACCAGGGCCGCCGCAATGGCGCCGAAGGCGTGCGAGAGCGCGGTTCGTTGCGGCATGGCTGTCATCGGGACCCAGATGGCGAAGGCCGCGCCCACCAGCGAGCCCAGGATCAGGCCGGCGATGATCCAGCCAAAGAAATGAACGTCAGGATGGAACAGCGTTCCGATGATGGCCGCCGCCATGCCGCCTTCCGCCATGAACATGCCGCGGCGCGCGGTATCCGGGTGGCTGAGCCCCTTGAGTCCGAAGATGAACAGGATCGAGGCGAGCAGATAAGTGAACTCGAGAATGTAGCTCGGCTGTATGAAGTGCTGCACTGCCTGGGTAGCGGGCTCCATTACTTGCTCGCCTCCTTCTTCTTTACGTCCTTGCGGAACATCCTCAGCATGCGGTCGGTGAGGCCGAAGCCGCTGACCACGTTGACCGTGGCCGTGAAGACCGCGACAAAGCCCATCAGCGTCGCCCAGGACTCATGTGCCTCCAGGCCTCCGGCCAGCAGCTTGTGGCGGTTGAACTCGTAGGCGCCGGCGATGACGAGCGAGCCGACCAGCGAGATGCCCGAGATCGCATTGGTGGCCGACATCAGCGGCGTGTGCAGCAGCGGCGGAACGCGCGAGATCACCAGGTATCCCAAAAACGCGGCCAGCGCAAAGACGTAAAAGGCGGCGATCAGGACCTTGGGGTCCATCAGTTGAGACGCCGACGGCTCGGTGGCGAACATGGCAATCAAATGCAGTGGACTCACAATCTCCTCCGTTGGTGCCCGGTTTCTGCCCGTGTTTCACCCCTGCTATGCAACTGCAGGCTTCCACCGCAGCGGCCAAGCAACAGGCGCAGTGGCGAGCCGCACTTGCCGGGCCCCGGGCAGAAGTGGTTTAGGCCGGCTGGGCCGTGGCAGCCGCCACGCGCTCGTTGACGATCTCGCCGCCAAAGGCGACGCAGGAGCCGGCAATGATCTCGTCGGCGCGGTCGATCTTCAATTCGCCATTCTTCAGGATCAGTTGCAGGAAGTTGCTCAGGTTGCGCGAGTACAGCATGCTGGCGTGCACCGGCATCTCGGCCACGATGTTGGCGGGACCATAGATCCTGACCCCGTTGTGCACCACGGTCTCTCCCGAGCGGGTCAGCTCGCAGTTGCCGCCCGAGTTTGCCGCAAGGTCGAAGATGATCGATCCGGGGCGCATCCCTTCCACAGCCGCGCGGCCGATCATCAGCGGCGCACGGCGCCCCGGAACTTGCGCCGTGGTGATGACCACGTCGCTGGCCCTGGCGGCCTTGGCAATTGCCTGTCTGCCCAGCTCAAGGGCTTCGGGACTCAGCTCCTTCGCGTAGCCGCCCTTGTCCTCGGTCTGCAGCCCGCCCAGGTCAACCTCGATGAACTTTGCGCCGAGCGACTTGATCTGCTCGCCTGCTGCCGCGCGCACATCGTAGGCTTCCACCACAGCGCCCAGACGGCGAGCGGTTGCGATCGCCTGCAGGCCGGCGACGCCTGCGCCCAGCACCAGCACCTTCGCCGGCGGAATCGTGCCCGCCGCGGTCATCAGCAGCGGAAAGAGCTTGGGCAGGTGGTCGGCGCAGACCAGCACGGCCTTGTAGCCCGCCACCGTCGCCATCGACGAGAGCGCGTCCATCGACTGTGCGCGCGTGATGCGCGGCACCAGCTCAAGGCTGAACAGCGTGGCCCCGCGTCGCACCGCCGTGGTCAGCGCCGCAGGCTCATCCAGCGGACGCAGGAAGCCGATCACAACCGCGCCGCTCTTCAACAGCTCCTGGTCATTGCTGGGAAGCACGTTCACTACGGGAAGGACATCGGCCGAAGACAGCAGCTCGGCGCGCGAGGTCGAGATGCCGGCGCCGGCGGCCTGGTAGTCTGCGTCGCTCGCACCCGAGGCAACGCCCGCGCCGCTCTCTACGGCCACCTGGAAGCCCTTTCCGGTCAGCGCCTTCACCGACTCCGGGGTGAGCGCCACGCGAGTTTCGTCCTGCCTCGCTTCTTTCAGAATTGCAACAAGCACACGGCTCCTCCGTAGGGTTCAGAATGGGACAGGCGGGTAGATGATAGCAAATGTACAACATAGGGGCACATAGCTGCAGCGATATTCGCCAGTGCGGCGATCTGCGCGCCAGTCCCATATTCCTGTTGTCTGCATATGCATTTCTCAGGTATTCTGAATTCAGCTACTCACGATTTCGCGACCGTGTTAGCGTTGCCCGCGGCTTTGGGAAGCAACAGAACGATCGCGCGCGGTCGCCTCTTTTTCTCTAGCGCAGCAAAAACCAGAGTTCCTTTTTTACAAACGCCTATGGATTCCAAAGACTCGCAAAATCCCGCAGGACAAAGGCCGGCCGGCTTTGCGTCCTCATCGGCAGGCGCAGCCACTGCGCCGGCTCCCGCTGCGCCGCCTGCCGGCTCAATGCAGAAGCGCGAGGCATCCTACGCTCGCCAAATCAGGCTTGGTGTCACCCGGCTGCTGATCCTTCTCGCAGTGGTCTTCACCGCCCGATATCTCTATTGGCGCACCACCGAAACGATGAACCCGGCGGCGCGCTGGTTCTTCTATGCCTTTCTCGTGGCCGAGGTCCTCAACATTCTGGAGGCCCTGCTGTTTTACGTCACCACGTGGGCCCCTACGCGTTATCGCACGCAGGCGCCGCTCGAGGGCCGCACAGTCGATGTGCTGATCGCCACCTACGACGAGCCGCTGGAGATGCTGCGCGAGACGGCGTTGTGCTCGGTAGGCATCCGCTACCCGCATAAGACCTTCCTCCTCGACGATGGAAACCGTCCCCAGGTCAAGCAGCTCGCGGAGGAACTCGGCTGCGGATACATCGCTCGCACTGAGCGGACCCACGCCAAAGCGGGGAATCTCAACAATGCGCTCAAACAAATCACTGGCGAGTTCGTCGTGACGCTCGATGCCGACCACGTCCCCTCGCCCGATCTGATCGACCAGTTGATCGGCTTCTTCCGCGACGACAAGGTAGGGGCCGTCCAGACTGCGCAGGATTTCTACAATCTCGATTCTTTCCAGCACCGGATGAACTGGCGCTCGCGCATCGGCTGGCAGCAGCAGGAGCTGTTCTTCAATGTGATCCAGCCGGGCAAGGACCGCTTCAACGCCGCCTTCTTCTGCGGCAGTCCTGCCATACTCCGGCGGTCGGCCCTGAACGATGTGGGCGGATTCGCAACCGAGACGATCACCGAGGACATGCACACCGGCCTGCGCCTGCAGAAGAAGAAGCACAAGCTGATCTATCACAACCAGACGCTGGCCTTCGGACTGGCTCCCCAGACCTACCTTAGCTATTCCACGCAGTGGCAGCGCTGGGGCTACGGTTGCATGCAGGTGGCGCGCGCCGAGAAGCCGGTCTTCGGACGCGGCTTGAGCTTCGGGCAGCGGCTTTGCTACTTCTCGTCCGTATATTTCTACTGGATGAGCTATCAAAAGCTCTTGTTCCTGTTGACGCCCATCGTGGCGCTGCTCACCGGCGCATTCCCGCTGGTCACCACGCCGGAGAAGTTCCTCTCCTATTTCCTTCCGTTCTTTGTGCTGAACGTCGCGGCTTCGGCAATGCTGCAGGGAGGATTGCGCAGCTACATTCGCAGCGAACAGTTCAACATCCTGAAGATGCATGTGCTGCTGAGCACGATCAAGGGACTATTCCGCTCAACGGCGGCATTCAAGGTGACTCCGAAGGCGCGCTCGAATGCGGCCTCGCTCTCCGATGTGCTGCTGCCGACAGCATTGTGCGTGCTGATGATCGCCGCCATGGTGCAAGGCGCGCGCAGCCTTACGCACACTACGAATGAATTTATATTCTGGGCTCTGTCCGTGAACATCGTCTGGGCCGCGTTCTACCTGTTCATGATGGGCTCGGTCGTGCTGACTGCGCTGCGCCGCAAGGAACAGCGCATGAGTTACCGCTTCCCGGCACGGCTCGATCTGCCGGTCACCGCCCGGGTGAAGAACTCAACCTCCGCGGATGACCTGTTCACCGGATTTGCGCGCAACCTGAACCGCTCCGGCCTCTCGTTTACGCTGGACAAGGCGGTGGAAATCGGCACCACGCTGACGATTGATATCCGATTCCCGGCGAGGACGATTCAGGCTGACGGCGAAGTTGTTCGTCATGGCTTCTACAAGCTGGGAAAGACAACTCGCGTCGCCAACGGAATCCGGTTCACCAGGATCGATCCCAAGGACCAGGATGACATTTCCAAATTCTTGTTCTGGCAGATCGCCCCGCAAGAGAGCGCGGCGCTCACACTGACCAGCCTGTCTCAGCGGGAGGACTAATCGATGCGGAAATTTTCAATCTTGCTCGTCCTCCTTGGGTTGACGCTCGCGGCCTTCGGACAGCTTCAGCAGGCCCGGCAGCAGTTTGAGGCTCACAACTACAACGCTGCGGCTGAGCTGTATCGTTCGGCCGCCGCTGCCGAGCCGGACAATGCAGAAGCGCTGGCCGGCCTCGTCGACAGCCTGGAGGCGCTGGGCCAGTGGCGTGCCGCCCTGCCTGCGCTTGAGCATCTGACGGCTTTGCAGCCAGCCAACGCGCGCCGCATCCATCAGCTCGGCCGCTGGAGAAGCTGGGCGGGCGACGCACGGGCAGCGGATTCGCTCGGGCAGGCCTGTTCACTGGAGACGTCGCAGCCGCAATACTGCACGGACTACGCTGAAGTGCTGGCCTGGAAGGCGGAGACGCGCGGCGAGGCCGTAGCGCATCTGCGCGCGGCGCTGGCAGTTTCGCCCAACTACGTCCCCGCAATGGCGCAACTGGCGAACATCCTCAGTTGGAACAAGAGTTCGCGCGCCGAGGCCGCGAGGCTGTTCGAAGCGGCGCTCAAGATCGAGCCGCAAAATATTGAGCTGCTCAACTCCTATGCGGAGATGCTGAGCTATGACCGCAGTGGGCGCGTGCTCGCGCTCAGCCTCTATGAACGCGTATTGCGAATCGATCCGGAGAACGCCCGTGCCTTG
>Ga0137366_10001790_pt1 | contig 16096 bp, 13 predicted proteins | sample SagtaG_8_FD_104938 | JGI IMG/M metagenome (GOLD analysis project Ga0137366, IMG submission 104938) | Vadose zone soil microbial communities from Sagehorn Ranch, Mendocino, California, USA - Sage1_L_60_16 metaG | ecosystem: Environmental > Terrestrial > Soil > Vadose zone | place: USA...
AGCGGCTTCGGCATCACTGACCGCGTGGGGACGCGATGGGGCAAAAGGGCGGAAAGACATCATTTGCCCGGACAACATCGTATACGAGCCGCACTCGTATCGGTTTGAGCCGCCCTTCCAGAGTCCGTTCACGGTGACTGTCGATCGCGGCAGATTGTCGCCCCTGATTGCGACGGTGCAGGTACAGTAGCGCCGAGGCAAACAGATCAGCTGACCTGCTTGGTCCTCTTCATCTCCTGAGGAAATCTCCGGAACCAGGACGAGAGCAACAACAGCTCGTCGATCTCGTGCGTTGGAACCTGCGCGCTGGGAGACGCCGGCTGCGAGAAAATATCGTCCACCAGCTGCCTCATCGTACGGCGATCCTTGGACGAGCGCGGCTTCGCGACTTCAGCTCGAACAACACCGCGCCGAATGAGATAGACCTTGTCCTCACCTTCGTGCCCCGGGACAGTGTAGACGAACGAGAGGTTCTCCACCGCAAAGCGTAGCCGTCCGAACTGAGCGCGCAGGGCTTCGAGTCGCTCTACCTTGTCGCGATACACCGCAGCTCTCTCGAACTCGAGCTCCGCGCTCAATAGCTCCATTTGCGTCTTGAGGAGGTTGATCGGACTGTCGTCCGATCCATCGAGAAACGCGCGAGCAAGCGCGACGCGCTCGTCGTATTGACCTGCCGAGCAGCCTCCAACGCACGGACCGAGGCACTTGCCGATCTCGTGGCGGATGCAGCCCGGTGTGCGCGCCAGCTGAAACAGCTCGGTCTGATCGCTGAAGAACATCTTCATGTCGGTGCGGCAGTCGCGGAGCATCAGCGCGTCGTTCAGCTCACGAAGAGCCTCTCCCACTCGCAGAGCACCAACGAACGGGCCGTAGTAGATGTCCGCATCTTCGCCCGTCGGACCTCGCACCACCAGCAGCTTCGGTGCGGCGCCCTTCGTCAACTTTATGAAGGCGTAGTTCCTTCCGTCGCGCTTCATCGCGACGTTATAGCGAGGGCGAAAGCGTTTTATCAGTCGCAATTCCTGAAGCAGCGCCGCGAATTCGCTGGGGGTGTATTCCCACTCGATCTTGTCGGCCGAGCGGAGAATGCGCGCGCCTTTTTCTTCGGGATACGCGCAGCGAAAATAACTCAGCAGCCGCGACCGTACGCGTTTCGACTTGCCCACATACAGCACTTCACCGTCGCTCGACAACATCCGATAAATGCCGGGCCGATCGGCAGCGCCGTCTCGTACTGTAGACCGCATAATCGCCAGCTGGGCATCACTCGTCGTCTGATGCTCGAGTCGCAAAGAGGTCATCTCAGTGTTGGCACCTCACGCACATCGTCGTGGCGCGCCCGTCGATCGCGTGCGTCGTGATCAGCTTTGAGCCGCATCGTCGGCAGGGCAGACCGCCGCGCCCGTATGCGTCGAGCTTTTCCACGAACGAGCCGCGCTTTCCACTGGCGTCGCGGTAATCACGAAAGCTCGTGCCGCGAGCCTCGATCGCTTCGCCGAGGACGCCGACTATCGAATTACGCAGCAGCTCTGTCTCCTCGACCGAAATAGACGCCGCTGGCCGCGACGGGTCGATGCGCGCGCGCCAGAGCGCCTCGTTTGCGTAGATGTTGCCGATGCCTGCAATCTTTCGCTGCTCCATAAGTACTTTCTTCACGGGCTGACTCGTCGCCCGAAGAACCGCCGATAGATGCGTGGCCGTGAACTCACGGTCAAGTGGCTCGACGCCGAGTCTGCCCGAGTACTCTTCGAAACGACGCGGATCCATCAGCGCAACAGTTCCGAGCCGCCGTACGTCAGCGTAATGCAGAGCTCGTCCATCGTCGAGATCGATGCGCAGCGTGGAATAGTCGAGCTCTGATCCGCTGAAATTGCCGCTGTCGATCAAAAGCGCGCCTGTAAATCGTGGCTGAACCACGATCCGATCACCGGTGTCGAGATCGATTACTACCAACTTCGCGCGGCGCCAGCTGCGCAGGATTGTTGCGTCGCGCAGTCGCTTAGCCATCGAGCGCGCACTCACTTCACGCAGGACGTCGGCTTTGCGAACGGAAACGTTCCTTATCTTCCGCCCGCGGATCGCGCCGTCCAAATCGCGCGCGATCGTCTCTGTCTCAGGTAACTCGGGCACTGCGAGTCATCTCGCGCCATCCAATGTCGCGACGCAGCTGCTTTCCGCTGAACGACACCTGCTCTGCGTGCGAGCGCGAGAGCTCGGCGGCTTCGATGAGGGTAGAGGCTACGGCGGTGACCGATAACACTCGACCGCCGGCTGTGAGGAGGTCATTCGTCAGCGGATGCCGGGCTGTTCCAGCATGAAAAACCTCGACACCCTCTTCAGCGGGCGGAAGGTGGATGACGTCGCCAGTCCGAACTTTGTTGGGATAGCCAGCTGCGGCGACCACGGTCGTAACGGCACAGAGCGGTTTCCAATCGGGATAGCGCCTGCGACTGAGCGAGTCGCCCCGAGCGACCGCGACGAGCAGCTCGAGCAGCGACGAATCCATGAGCGGCAAGATCGTCTGCGTCTCCGGATCGCCGAACCGGCAATTGAATTCGACGACCTTCGGACCCTCGTCGGTAATCACCAGCCCGGCGTACAACAGTCCCTTGAATGGCGATCCCGCCTCGCGCATCGCCGATAGCGTCGGCCTGATTATCTCCGTCATTGCTCGCGAGATGAGGTCCGGTGTCGCGATGGAAGTCGGAGCGTACGCTCCCATTCCGCCAGTGTTTGGGCCGAAATCGCCTTCGAGCAGGCGCTTGTGGTCCTGCGCTGCCAGCAACGGGAGAGCCTGTTGCCCATCCGTGATTGCGAACAAGGAGAGCTCTTCGCCTTCCATGAACTCCTCGATGAGTATCTCTCGTCCCGCAGCACCGAACACACGATCGCCGAGCATCGCGTCGATGGCCCGCTCTGCTTCCGCTGTACTCTGCGCCACAATGACGCCCTTGCCGCCAGCAAGCCCCGAGGCCTTGATGACAACCGGCGAGGCGAAATTGGCGAGTGCCGCCTTTGCTTCCTTCGCGTCGCTGTGGTGCGTTGCTCGAGCGGTCGGAATTCCACCGCGAACCATCAACTCTTTGGCGAATCGCTTCGACGTCTCGATTCGCGCCGCTTCGCGCGTCGGACCAAAAACCGGGAGCCCGTGCGTTTGAAAGAGGTTTACTATCCCCGCCTCAAGGGGTGACTCCGGCCCGACAACGGTCAGGTCGATCTGCTCTCCGTCGGCGAGGTTTACGAGGTCCTTGAGTTTGTCGGCTCCGATCGGAACACAGCGCCCGAGCGATTCGATCCCCGGGTTTCCAGGGGCGATGATCAGCTCGATAGAGGGATCATCGCGGCACAGCTTCCAGGCGAGAGCGTGCTCCCGTCCGCCGCCGCCCACAATCATCACTTTCATGAGAAAGCTTGGTCGAGATCGGCGATGAGATCTCCAACGTCTTCGACTCCGCACGAAAGTCGAAGGAGGTCATCTCTCAGGCCCAACGCCGCACGACGCTCTGCCGGAACCGATGCGTGTGTCATCGAGGCAGGGTGACTGATCAGGCTTTCGACACCGCCAAGTGATTCAGCGAGCGAGAAAACGCGGACTTTGCCGAGTACCTTGGCCGCGTTTTCCTTGCTCCCGGTCAGTACAGATATCATTCCACCAAAGCCCTTCATCTGACGCTTGGCGAGCTCGTGCTGTGGATGCGAAAGCAGGCCGGGGTAAATCACGTTCTCATCTCCGAGTTTTTCCGCGAGCCATGTCGCAATCTGGCGGCCATTCTCGTCGTGACGGGGCATTCGCAGGTGCAACGTCTTTGTACCGCGCAACACCAGCCAGGCATCGAACGCGCCCGGTATCGCACCGCCTGTGTTGAGAATGAACTGCATCCGCTCGGCTAGTGAGTCGTCCCGCACGATCGCAATTCCGCCAACCATGTCGCTGTGCCCGTTCAGGTATTTGGTGCTGGAGTGGTAGACGATGTCCGCACCGTGGTCAAACGGGCGCTGGAAATAGGGCGAGGCGAACGTGTTGTCGACTATGAAAAGAGCCTTCTTGCGCCTGGCGATCTGGCCTACCGCCGTGAGGTCGGTAATCCGCATCAGCGGATTGGTCGGCGTCTCCATTATGATCGCGACCGTGTTTTTTGCGCACGCGTCTTCGACTTTCTGTGGATCACGACTGTCCACATATGAGAAGCACAACCCGAAATTCTTGAGGATCTTGTCGAAGAGTCTGAAGGTTCCACCGTAGCTGCTCTCGCCAGCGACGATGTGGTCGCCCGACTTGAACAGCTTCATGATCGAATCGGTCGCGCCCATTCCGCTGCTGAACGCGAAGCCATGCGTGCCACCTTCGAGCGCAGCGACATTTCGCTCCAGCGCCTCGCGGGTGGGATTCTTACCGCGAGCGTATTCGTATCCTTTGTTTTTCCCGAGCCCTTCCTGCACGTAGGTGGACGTCGTGTAGATCGGCGTCATGATCGCGCCAGACAGCAGATCCGGCCGCTGTCCTGCGTGAATCGCGCGAGTGCCGAATGAAGACTTGAGATCTTCGTCAAAGATGCGGGTCATGCGCCTTTCGGGGTGTGAAAGAGTAAGGTGATGCCTGAGAAGTTAACCAATCGAGCGAGCGTTTTCCGTCATCCGCCCCGCATTGGACGAGTACATTACGGGCTAATCCGGCACCAATAGGAAACCAAGGGACACGGCACGAATGGCTTACGAGGGTTTGATGGTCAGCGTCTCCGGCGTGCGTGGGCGCGTCGGAGAAGCGCTAACACCCGAAGTCGTCGCGAAATTCGCAGCTGGCTTCGGCGCCTGGGCTCTCGCGCGCTCCGGTGGAAAAGCACGCGTCGTGGTGGGTCGCGACAGCAGGGTTTCGGGACCAATGTTCCAGCCCGTCGTGCACGCTGCGTTGCAATCGGTTGGGTGTGACGTGATCGACGTCGGAATGGTCCCGACGCCAACGATACAACTCGCTGTCGAGCATCATCAGGCCGATGGCGGTCTCGCGATAACCGCCAGCCACAACCCGATCGAGTGGAATGCCCTCAAGTTCATCGCGCCATCCGGACTGTTCCTCGATGGCGCGGAGGGGGCAGAGATGCGAAAGATCGTCGACGGAAATATCCCACGCGCGACGTGGGACAAGCTCGGCACCGTGACCCACGACAAGGACGCGGCCAGGGAGCACATCGAAAGGATTCTCGCCCTGCCTTTTCTGGACGTGTCCGGCATCAGGAAAAAGGGATTCAGAGTCGGCCTCGACTGCGTTCGCGGCGCGGGCGGTGCGTTCATGCCGGTCCTGCTCGAGTTGCTCGGTTGCAAGCTCGCTACGATTAACATGGAGCCCGACGGCCGCTTTCCACGACCGCCCGAGCCGGTCGCCGAAAACCTTGGAGAGCTGCAGAAGCTCGTACAGGATTCCCACTGCGACATCGGCATGGCGGTTGACCCCGATGTCGATCGCTTGGCGCTTGTCTCGGACGAGGGAGTCGCGATCGGCGAGGATTACACGCTGGCGCTCGCCGCCAAAGAAGTCCTGCGGCATCGGAAGGGAGTAATCGTCACCAATCTTTCAACGAGCCTGATCGTCGACGACATCGCGCGAGAGGCCGGAACGCGGGTGATTCGAGCGCCTGTCGGCGAGGTGAATGTCGCGACCAGGATGCGAGCGGAAAACGCACCTGTTGGCGGAGAGGGAAATGGCGGGGTGATTCTTTCGGAGCTCCATCTGGGTAGGGACGCGCCCGTAGGGGCGGCGCTGATGCTCCAGCTGCTTCTCGAGGAAGGGAGACCCTTGTCCAAAATTGTGGCGTCATATCCACACTACATTATCGTCAAGGACAAGCTGGATCGGCCGAGTGCGCCCCTCGACACCGTGTATGAAGCACTTAAGCGCGCCTTTCCCGACGCCCAGGTTGACACGCAGGACGGACTGAGGCTTACATGGCCCGATCGTTGGGTACACATACGCCCTTCGGGGACGGAACCAATCGTGCGTGTAATCGCAGAGGCGTCGAGCGCGGAAGAGGCGGCAAACCTCGTCCGCGACTTCCGAAAACCGGTAGAGGCGCTGAATCGGTAGACTACAGCTCACTAGAGTTCACATATGTGCGGAATTATTGGTTACATCGGAAACCGTGGCGCGACGTCCCTTTTGCTCGAGGGACTCAAGCGCATGGAATACCGCGGTTACGACTCGGCTGGCGTTGCGGTGATGAACGGCAACGGTGTCGAGACCCGCAAAGCCGCGGGGAAAATCTCCAACCTCGAGCGCGCGCTCGCCGCCAGCCCGGTAGAAGGCGACATGGGGATCGGACACACGCGGTGGGCGACGCACGGCGTTCCCAATGAGTCCAACGCGCATCCGCACGTCGACTGCAAGGGCGAAATCGCCGTCGTCCACAATGGAATCATCGAGAATTCAGGCACGCTCAAGCAGGGACTCGAGGCACGCGGGCACGAGTTCGCCTCGGAGACCGACACCGAAGTCATCGCGCATCTGATCGAGGAAGCGTTCGACGGGAATCTAGAGGACGCGGTGATCGAGGCGCTCTGGCAAATCGAAGGGACTTACGGGATAGCCGTCGTCTCCAGCAGGGACCGAAACAAGATTGTCGCTGCAAGAAAAGGCAGTCCTCTCCTGATTGGGCTCGGCGACGGCGAGTACTACGTCGCGAGTGACGTCTCCGCGATTCTCTCGCATACCCGAGAGGTCGTCTATCTGGATGACGGAGACGTCGCCGTTCTTACGCGCAATGGATACACGGTTCTGAACCAGCGCGCCCAGCAGCTCGAGCGCCGCGTCAGCAAGATCGACTGGGATCTGGATCAGATCGAGCGTGGCGGGTTCGATCACTTCATGCTCAAGGAAATCTTCGAGCAGCCCGCTACGGTCGAGAACTGCATGCGCGGACGGCTGCTGCTGGATCAGGGCACCTCGAAGCTTGGCGGTCTCAACATGACGGACGAGGAGTTGCTCAGGTTCGACAACATCCTGATCACCGCCTGCGGCACGAGCTGGCATTCGGCGCTTATCGGCGAGCACATGCTCGAGAACCTCGCCCGCGTCCCCGTCGAAGTCGAATACGCTTCCGAGCTTCGCTACCGCAATCCGATCGTCGATGACAGGACGCTGTGCATTGTGATTTCGCAGTCCGGCGAGACTGCCGATACCCTCGCCGCGATGCGCGAAGCCAAAGCGCGAGGCGCGCAAACCTATGGCATAGTCAACGTCGTCGGGTCGACGATCGCGCGCGAGAGCGACGGCGGTATTTACGTCCACGCGGGGCCGGAGATCGGCGTCGCTTCGACGAAGGCATTTACCAGCCAGATAATCGCGCTGCTTCTCTTCACCCTGAAGCTCGCCAGGCTCCGCACGTTGTCGATGGTCGACGGAAAAGCGATCATCGAAGAGATGCAGGCGCTCCCGACCAAGATTCAGAACATCCTCGACCGCGCCGCCGAAATCGAGAAGATCGCCGAGGAGTTCAAGAGCTCGCAGAATTTTCTGTACCTGGGGCGCGGATACAGCTTTCCGACCGCCCTCGAGGGCGCGCTCAAGCTGAAAGAGATCAGTTACATCCACGCCGAGGGCTATCCGGCGGCGGAGATGAAACACGGCCCGATCGCGCTGATCGACGAGAAGATGCCGGTGGTGTTCATCACCCCACACGACTCTGTGTTCGACAAGGTCGTGTCCAACGTCCAGGAAGTGAAGGCGCGCGGCGGTCGAGTAATCGCCATCACAACGCGCGATGAAGAGGCACTCGAGGGCAAACTCGATTACGAGTTCCGCATTCCCGAGACGAAGGACATGCTGACTCCCGTGCTGGCCTCCGTTCCACTCCAGCTCCTAGCCTACTACATCGCGGTAAAGCGTGGCACGAACGTGGATCAGCCGCGCAACCTCGCCAAGTCGGTCACGGTGGAGTAGTACTGAGAGTCCTGCTTCAACGCGTCTCGCGGGCTGAAGTCCGCATCGGAGAGAGAACGGCGGGAAGCATTGGGAAGGGATTCCTCCTTCTGGTGGGCTTTACGCACGCCGATAGTCCCGAGAAAGTCGACTGGATGGCGGACAAGATCTCCGGGCTTCGACTTTTCGGCGACCCCGAAGGCAAGATGAATCTCGGCCTCGCGGATGTCGGCGGGTCAGTGCTCGTCGTGTCGCAGTTCACACTGTATGGGAATGCGGAAAAGGGGAGACGCCCCAGCTTCATCGACGCCGCGCGCCCAGAAGCAGCCATCCCGTTGTACGACCGCTTCATTGCCGCTCTCCGCGATCGAGGCCTCAAAGTCGAGAGTGGCGAATTCGGCGCGATGATGGATGTCGAGCTGGTGAATGACGGACCAGTCACCCTCTGGCTCGAGCGTTGAGCGTGTGTCGGGTAGTCCTCGCGTCGGCTTCACCAAGGCGTCGACAGCTTCTAAATCTGATCGGCATCGCACACGAGGTGCGTCCGGCGAACCTCGACGAGTCGCCACGCCCGCGCGAAGCCCCCCGCCGACATGCGGAGCGACTCGCCCGCGAAAAGGCGAGCACTGTCGCGACGCGTGATCCAGACCTGATCACCATTGGTGCTGATACAGTGGTGGTCATCAATCGCACTGTACTGGGCAAACCTGCGGATGGAGACGAAGCTGCCCGGATGCTCGCTCTATTGAGTGGTCGCGAGCACCTCGTGATCACTGCCGTTGCGGTTTCGCGTGGAAAAAAGCTGCGCTCGGCGATTGAGGAGGTTCGCGTGAAATTCCGGAGGCTGCGCGATGACGAGATCCGGGCGTACATTGCGACCGGAGAGCCGATGGACAAGGCTGGCGCCTACGGCATTCAGGGATTCGGAGCGACGATCGTCGAAAGAATCGAGGGAGATTATTTCGCCGTGATGGGGCTGCCGCTCGTGCGTCTCGTTGGATTGTTGAGGGACGTCGGGGTCAATTATCGGTTCGGCGATTTGATGACGTCAGCCGATTAGCTCGCGCGCCCTCTCCATCACCCGCCGTTCGTTATCGAACGCCAGCTGGCCCGTGGCATCTTCCATCGGCACCCAGCGCGCTTCGTTCACCTCCCAGTCGTGCTCCTTCGTGTCGCCTGACACGTAACGAAGCAGGTAGAAGTGCACGCGCTTGTGGAAGCGCACCCTAATGCCGTTGTCGAGACCGGCATACCAGTATTCGATCGTCTCAATGGGCTGCACGACCTCGCTTGATACGCCGCCCTCCTCGCGCGCCTCTCGCACAGCCGTGATCTCGGGATTCTCCCCTTTATCGACCAGTCCCTTTGGCAATTGCCAGCGGTTATTGCTTCCAACCGAGACGATCACCACTTCGACGTGCCCCTGTTCGCCGCGGAAGACCACGCCGCCGGCTGAAGTCTGATTTATTACTGGCAACTTGATGCTTGGCGATTTCTTCGAGGAAGATCCGCTCGACTTGCGCGGCGTCATCGTGCGCTAAGCCCGGCGTACCGATCCTGCCACAGCTGCACTTTATCCAAAACATCGCGGGTCTCGATCCGCCTCATTCGACCGGCCCGGTTCTCCATCGTGATTGGATAATCCTCGCCAGGTTCTCCGTAGGCATCGATGATCAGATCCTGAAATCTGCGGTATGGCCCGGTCCGCTTCGGATTCGTGTATCCCATCAGACTAATCACCGGGGTGTCGAGGGCGACACTCACATGCAACGGACCCGTGTCCGGCGAGAGTACGAGCGCGGAAGCGTCCAGGATGGATACAAGATTTCGCAGGCCACTCCCAAGCTCCGAACGCGGCTTGTGCTTCGCGCGTTCCATCACGACTCGCTCGGCTGCGAGCTCGCGCGCCGAGCGACCACCGACGAGAACGACTCGCATGCCAAACTTCTCGTGGAGCGCGTCGCATACCGCGGCCCAACGCTCGGGAAACCAATCCTTCTCGGGCTTGCTGGTCGCCACCACAATCGATGCAATAGGTCGATCGATCGATGCGACGAAGCGGCGCTGCCACTCGCGCTCCTGAGGCCATGGCCCGAGGTCCCATTCCACCGGCTGTGGCGCGACGCCGAGCACAGTGAGAAACTCGAAGTACTGATCCTGCACGTGCTGAATCGGACTCGGCGCAATCTTTCTGTTGGTAAAGAGCCAGTTCAGGTCGCGAGCGCGAGCGCGATCGAATCCGAGCTTGATTGGAGCGTGCGTGAATCCCGTTACAATCCCCGCCTTGAAATAGACCTGGAGGTTGATCACGAGGTCGAAGCGTCTGTTCGCGAGTTGGGCGGCAGCATTGGCGAAAGCCATCAAGCCTCTGGAACGATCGAAGATGATTATCTCATCGACCGATCGGTGTCCACGCACGAGAGCGGCGGGGGCCGGCTGGAGTATCCAGGTGACACGAGTGTTGGGATTCGCGCGTTTGAGCGCGTTGACCACCGGCAGCACGTGCACTGCGTCACCGACTGCGCTCATCATCACGATGCAAATCCTGTCGGGCACTCCCGGCGCCATGAGAGCGCTCACTCGACACTCCTCAAGCGCAGATACTCTTCATCTTCAGCCGAGTAGGGAAGACCGTGGACGTCGCGCCATTTGCGCAACGAGCGAATGAGACGGTCGAGGTTCGCTTTCGCGACGAGCGGTGATCCCGGCGAGCTGAAGCGAACGCGGTCGATGTCGAGGACGTGTGCGTCGAGGCCGGGGCCTTCCCCAGCGGTGAGCAGGACGTTCTTGAGATTGAGATCCTGGTGATGCGCGCCCGCCTGCGTGAGCGCGCGTAACAGCTTCACGACTGCGTCCAGAACCATGACCCGGTGGTCGTGGTCCGTCACCTTGGCGAGCGCGACGGAAAGATCGTGGCCGTTGGGGATCTCGCGCGTTGCGACGTCCGATCGGCGCAGAATGAGATTCTTCGGATAAGAGACGTAAGCCAGTACTTCCGGCGTGCTGACGCCGCTTGCACGCAGACGCAGCGAGGCGATCAACTCTCGAAAGCCTCGCGTGGGCAGGACGAACAGGTCCTTGCTGAACTTTGCCATCCAGCCGCCGCGCATGTTGTGACGCACGACAGCTCGCCCACAACTGCCGGGTAGATTCACCGCGAAGACCGGCGCTCGCCCTACGAGTGGCACTGCATCGGGCTGACGCGCCGCGTATTCGTACAAGCTTTCCTTCTCGAGCACTTCGCGTATGCTGGCCGAGCAGGCTTTCGCGGCGACGACTCGGGAGCCGGCCACCTCGAAACGCTCGTAGGATGGCGTAGAGACACCAGCCACTTATCCGTCCTTCTTTCGGAATTCTCGCACCGATGCAATGGCGCTCAGGAGGGCTTCCGCTTTGTTGCGCGTCTCCTCCCACTCGCGTTCCGGAACCGAATCGGCGACGATACCAGCTCCGGCCTGCACTGACGCAGTACCGTCCGCGATCACGCATGTTCGGATCGTTATCGCGAGGTCCATTCGTCCTCCGCCCGCCGAGATGTAGCCGATCGCGCCCGCGTACGGCCCGCGCGAGACTGGCTCGAGCTCGTCGATTATTTCCATCGCGCGGATCTTCGGCGCACCCGTCATTGTGCCGGCCGGAAAGGTCGCGCGAAATACGTCGAGCGCCGTGAGTCCATCGTTGAGCTCTCCTTCCACCTGACTGACGATGTGCAGCACGTGCGAGTACTTCTCGATTTTCATGAGCTCGGTGACCTTTACCGTGCCGTACTTCGCGACTCGGCCAACGTCATTTCTTCCGAGATCGACCAGCATCACGTGTTCGGCGCGCTCTTTCTCATCGGCCAGCAGCTCGGCTGACAATCGAGCGTCATCTTCCGAAGTCTTTCCGCGCGGTCTCGTCCCGGCGATCGGTCGAAGTGTAATTCGATTGTCCGAGACGCGTACGAGCAATTCGGGTGAGCTGCCAACGATCTCGAGTCCATCAAGGACGAGATGATACATGTACGGCGAAGGATTGAGCGCGCGAAGCGCGCGGTAAAGGTTCAGCGGATCGAAGTCCAGGGGCACATCGATGCGGCGCGACAGGAGCGCCTGAAAACAGTCACCGGCTCGGATGTATTCCTTGATGCGGTCGACGTGGGTCATGAACTGCGCGCGCTCATAGCTCGACCGGCCGTCGATCGCTCGCGCGCCCGGGTTCGGCGACATTGGTTCGAGGCGCGCGGGCTTCCGCAGGCGGTCGAGAATGTCGTCGAGCTCAGCGACGGCCCTCTCGTACAACGCCTTGAGTTGCGGTTCGGGTGTTCGCTTTGGAATAGCGACCGATACGACGACTCGCGCGCGGGCGTGAAGATTGTCGAGTATCACGAGGGATCGGGTAAAAACGAAGATCGCATCGGGTAGCCCGAGACCGTTCGCGGGTTGATTGGGAAGCCGTTCGATGAGTCGGACGACGTCGTATCCGAAATATCCTACCACCCCGCCCCAGAACTGCCCGAGCTCAGGCACGTTGGCGGGCTTTGCTTCCTCGATGAGCGTCGCGAGATCAGCGAGCGGATCGGTCGGCCTCCTCGCATTGTGCCAGCCGCGCTCAATCGTCCACTCTTCCACCACGCCGTTGGTGAGTCTCCAGGCAGAGCGCGGCTCAGTGCCTAGGTAGGTGTAGCGTGACCACGTCTCACCGCCCGCTGGCGCTGACTCGAGCAGAAACGCGAACGGACCACGTCGCAGCTTGGCAAAGGCGGACACCGGGGTTTCGGTATCGAGCAGACAATCCTTCCACACGGGCACCAGGGCCGCCGTGGAGGCTCTGCGTTTGAAATCGTTGAAGCTCATCGCATCATCACGCTGAAACCGTTGACAGTCGGTCTCCGTGCCGGTTCACCAGCAACTAATTTTCCTCCATGAGGCTTCGCGTTTCTATCCGAACTCTCGCGCTGATCATCATCGCCGCGAGCAAAGTCGATGCGCAGCAAACCTGGAACGACCCGCGCACCCGAGCGCTCGTCGAGCACGCCACCGAGCGCAGAGCGAGTCAGCTCGCCGACACGGCCCTCGTCGACTACAAGGCGACGGCGCATGGCTACGTGACGTTCCTCGCACAATTTGGAGAGGGGTTTCCCGAGCCGCCAAAAATCGTGAAGGCGGACGAGCTGGGTTTGGAAGTTTACTGGCGCGCTCCCGATCTGAGCAAGCAGCGCATCATGGGTCGACGCGACACCCTGCTGCTTCCGACGGACATCAACTACCATCGCGATCACCTGGGAATCGTCCAGAACAACTTCAGAAACATCATCAGGATCGGCGAAGGTGATGAAGTGCAGGATGTTCCCCATCCACTCTCACCAGCCGGTCTTCAGGTTTACGATTTCGCCATTCACGACTCACTTCAGATTCGGCTCGGCACTCGGGTACTCGATGTTTATGAGGTCAGAGTGCGCCCGAAGGATGATCGCCAGCCACGCGCCGTCGGCGCAGTCTACATTGACCGCGAAACGGGAGAAGTCGTCCGCATGGCGTTTAGTTTCACCCGCGCTGCGCTCATCGACAAAGATCTGGAGGACGTGTCGGTCGTTCTCGAGAACGCGCTCATCGAAGGCCGCTTCTGGCTCCCGCGTCGGCAGGAGATCGAGATTCGTCGCACGGGATCGTGGCTCGACTATCCGGCGCGCGGAATCATCCGCGGTCGCTGGGAGATCTGCTGCTACCAGGTGAACACGGGAATTTCGCCGAGCTTTTTCGCGGGGCCGGAGATCGTGATGGCGCCGGCGGCGGAGCGAGCGATGAAGCCCTTTCCATTCATCGGCCACGTACTGGATTCGCTGCCTCCGGATGTAAGAGCAGTCACGGACGAAGACGTCAGGAATGTACAGGAGGAGGCGCGGGCGCTCGTACGCGCGCAGGCTTTGGCGCGCAGTCGCAGCCTTGCATTTTCGGCGCGGCACATCTCGGACATCGCCCGGTTCAATCGTGTTGAAGGTCTTGCCCTCGGCACCGGATTCCTTCAAAGAATTGGGGCCGGTTTTGCGGTTGCCGCCTCCGGTCGCTACGGCTTCAGCGACAAGGAACCTAAAGGACGTGGAGCGCTCGAGTATCGCACCGGAGCCGGCTCGTCCCTGATCCTCGCCGCGGAACGTCAATACCGGGATGTGAGCGACGAACAGGAGACGTCACTGGTTCGCAATACGATTGCCGCGCAGGAATTCGGCAGCGATTACACCGACACTTACGACGTCCGCGCGGTGTCGCTCGCTGGGTCGCTGGCGCGGTTCGGGTGGAGGCCTTCCTTCGAGGTGGCGTACGAGCAGCACGAACCGTTGGCCGTCCATGCTCACCCCGCCAACGGGCGCTTTGAAGCGACAGTGCCCGCTCAGTCGCTTGATGAGACCCGTTTGACACTCGGACTCGACAGGCCCACGTCTCTGACTTTTGGAGGGTACGAGCTTGGAGCACATCTCGCTGTCAACGCGATCCGGAAAGAGAGCCGGGCAAATTCATTACGCGCGGAATTTCTGCGGCCTTCGCTGATGCTGGACCTGCAGAAGCCCTTTGGCTCGAGCCGTTTGCTCCTTCACACGCTTGCTGCGGGAATAATCAGCAACGATACTTTTCCCGCTCAGCACCTGACCTATCTCGGCGGTCCAACCACGGGGCCTGGGTACGAATTTCACGAATTCGTCGGCCGAGGTGGGGTAAGTCAACGGATCGAGTATCGCTTCCCAGCTCCCTTCGTTCCGATCCCTCTTGGCAGGTTCGGCCGCGCACCGGGCACCATCACCCTCGCGCCTTTCGCAACCGCGGTGTGGATCGACCGGTCGGCGCCCTTCAAGGCGGCACGCCAAGGGTGGTATCCCTCGGTCGGACTCGGCGCGCTTACCGTATTCGACGTACTGAGGCTGGACGTCGCCCGCGGCCTTCGGAAAGGGCGGTGGACCTTCTCAGCTGACATCGGACGCGATTTCTGGAGCGTGCTCTAAGCCGCGACAGCCCAGCGGATGAGGGCCGTTACTCGCGGCTCGCGGAGCGTGTCGCCGCGTCGGTGGGATATCGATTTGATCCCGCTCGCGAAATCAGCGCTTCGGGAGGCTACGCGAACGTTGCTGCTCCCGGGCAAAGCACTGGTAGCGAGTACAAGTGGTACACCTTCTCGCTGCGAGCGCGTCTCGGCTTCTAATCGCGACATAGCAGGACAAGTCGCTGCGATCGAAGACCGCCCCGCGCTGCTCTAGTGTGGCGGCAGGATTCCGCGAGAATGAATTAGGCCACCGCCTCCGATCGGGTCAGCCTAGTCTTAGCGCATGACTTCGGTTGGCGACTCTGTCGCGATTGATACTTGGCTCTATCCGATCCTGAAGGAGCTCCTTCCACAGGACTCGCTTCGTGCGCTAGAGCCGGGTGCTGGGAGAAGCCTGTGGCGCGCTGTCGTGGACGGGAGTCTATTGACGGACCGCGACGTTCTCGAGGCGCTGTCAACGCGTACGCACTTCAGAATTGCGGCTGACTTACTCGTGAGCTCGCAGGCGTGCGAGACAGTGCCGGAATGGCTCTCCCGCAAGTTTGGCATCCTTCCGCTCGCAATTTCCGAATCGACTCTCGACATCGCGACTTCGAACCCATACGACCTCGACTGCGAGAAAACGCTTTCCTTCGCCACTGCGCGCACCGTACGCATGTGTCTCGCACCGCCGGACCGAATCCAGCAGCGGATCGAAGAGGTTTACGCTCCCGTTGATCGTGTAAGCAAACTTCTCGACAAAGCCGCCAAGCCTGCCGTCCAGCCCGTCATCGAACGACACGATGACACCGACGAACGGGTTGACGAAAAAGAGGCCGAGCGCCCGGTCATCAAGCTTGTCGATCACATCGTCGCCGAGGGGATAGCTGTCGGCGCGAGTGATATCCACCTCGAGGCCGGGGAGAACGGAATAGCAGTTCGCTACCGCATCGACGGAATGCTCAAGGAGGTGATGCTTCTTCCCAAAGCGGTCGGCGGGCCTCTCGTGTCCCGCATCAAGATCATGTCCCAGATGGACATCGCAGACCGATTGCGGCCGCAGGGTGGCAGGGCACGCGTCGCCATCAACGGCGCTCGCGTCGATTTGCGCGTTTCAACGTTACCCGCATCCCACGGCGAGAAGGTCGTGATCAGAATCCTCGACTCGCGGGCGGCGCTACGCTCCGTTGAAAC